>Ga0209460_1000271_pt1 | contig 59770 bp, 43 predicted proteins | sample EBPBio132013_DNA_FD_185868 | JGI IMG/M metagenome (GOLD analysis project Ga0209460, IMG submission 185868) | Wastewater treatment Type I Accumulibacter community from EBPR Bioreactor in Madison, WI, USA - Reactor 2_5/13/2013_ DNA (SPAdes)... | ecosystem: Engineered > Bioreactor > EBPR >... | reverse complement strand
AGTGTGGGGGTGAATGGCGAATGGCGAATTACGAATTACGAATGGCGAATGGCGTATACCGAATTTTGAAACGATAGTTCTGCGAAGCAAATTTTAAATTTTAAATTTTGAATTGAAGTCAATAGATTACAAGGCTAAATTACCACCTGACTCCTGACTCCTGACTCCTGACTCCTGACTCCTGACTTCAAAACTCCCCCAAGATCTTAATCATCAGTTTAAATGATTCATCAGGACTTGCAACCTGGTTAACCGTTCCGGTCATGTACAAATCCTTTTCAGGACAATAAAAGGCAAAAGCACCCGATAACCCAGAATGACCCATGATTTCAGGGATAGGGCTAAAAGGTGAGAAAAACCACGAAAGCTTAAATCTTGAAATTCCAATTCCATATTCCAGCGGAAAAAAAATGTCATTCCATTGCTGGATTTCCTTCAAATCCTTCACCGGAAAAAACCTTCCTGCAAAAAATGCACGCAGAAAAATCATGGTTTCGGCTGAAGTTGAAACGATTCCTCCATCCGGACCAAATGAAACCATCGCTTTCGGTATGTTTAATTCCCGTTTTTCAAAATACAGTTTTGCCGGAAGGGTGTCAGAACTATCAAAATAAAGATAAGTCTGTTTCAGGTTGAGAGGTTTAAAGATGAATTCAGAAAAAACAGCTTTTATTGGAAGTCCGGTTACCTTTTCAATTATTTTTCCCAACAATTGGTAATTGGTATCCGAATAAAATGCCTTTCCCTTTTCACCCGGTTTAAAATGCGGACTCATTTTTTTTGATTCTGCCAAAACAGTTTCAACATCCCAGGATTGGTCTTTGCCAGCTGAAAGTTCTTTTTCCAGACTGCTGCCATCACTTTTTTCCTGTTGGAAATAATCGGGCAGGCCTGAGGTTTGAGCCATCAACTGCCGAATGGTGATTGAATCTGAATACTCAGTGCCTTTCAGAACATGTAAACCAAACAAGGTTTCCTGACGAAGATACTTTGAAATTTTATCGTCAAGTGAAATTCTGCCTTCTGAACGAAGTTTCAGAAGGACAGCAGTAATATACAATTTGGTTGTACTGGCAATGAAAAAGGGTTTATCAGCCGTCAGGTTACCTGCAGAGCCTGTCCAGGAAAAAGAATTATCCCCTTTTTCAACGGTTGCAACAACACCGAAGATTTCTTCATTATCCACTGTTTCGCTGAGCAGTTTCTGTAGTTTTATTTCAGCGGGAATTTCTTTTGTTGAACTGCAGGAAGTTATAAAAAGACCGAAGATAATAGCGAAGATAAAAGATTGTTTCACTGTTGATTCCATTTTTCACAAATCTAGGAATTCGATTTCAAATCTGAATACTGTAAAGGATGAAAATAAAAAGGGAAGGAATGAAATAATGGATTTACGGTATGAAATGGCGAATGGCGGATGGGGGATATCGAATTGCGGATAGCGAATTTTGACTGGAATATAATGTCATCCCTTCGGGGTTTTTATTACTTTGTTATTGGTTTGCTACAATCATGTCAGCCCGTTGGGCATTAAAGGCAAAATTGAAATTTGTTTCCCTTCCTATGCACAGTGCGGGAATTGTAAAAAAACTTAAACAACCAAACCACCCCGGCTACGCCACCCCTCCTTGAGAAGGAGGGGAATTTAATTCTTCCATGAAACTAATTTGTTTTATTTGCAGGATTTCACTTATAACCTGTAACTTGTCACTTGTAACTTATAACTTTTTCTACTTCCCCAAATACTCCCGAAGGTATTTTCCGGTGAAACTGGCCGGATTTTCAGCAACTTGTTCGGGGGTTCCGATGGCAACGATATTTCCGCCTTCATCTCCACCTTCCGGACCCAGATCAATGACCCAATCGGCGCATTTTATGACTTCAAGATTGTGCTCAATAACAATGACGCCGTGGCCGTGATTAATCAGTCGCTGAAAACAATCAATCAGTTTCCCAATGTCTTCAAAATGAAGTCCGGTAGTAGGTTCATCAAAGAAAAAAAGTGTGGGTTCAGAACGTTCTTCGGTTAGATGGCTTGCCAGTTTTAATCGCTGAGCTTCACCACCCGACAGAGTTGAAGCACTTTGACCAAGACGAAGATAACCTAATCCTACATCCATCAGAATCTGAAGTCTCTGACGTGTTCTTTTGTGTTTTGTAAAAAAATGAAGGCTTTCTTCAACGGTCATACTGAGAACATCGGCAATATTTTTCCCGTTCAGCCTAACTTCAAGAACTTCTTTTTTAAATCTTTTACCGTTACAGGATTCACAGATAAGCTGAACATCAGCAAGAAACTGCATTTCGATGGTTTGGATTCCGTCACCCGAACAGGCTTCACAACGACCGCCGGGTACGTTGAAGCTAAATGTTCCGGGTGTATAACTTCTAAGTTCAGCCTGCGGAAGTGAGGCAAAAGTATTCCGGATGTCATCGTAAATTTTCAGATAGGTAACAGGATTTGACCGGGGAGTTTTCCCGATCGGTGACTGATCTACCATTTCTACGTGTTGGATATGTTCAGTTCCAAACATGGTCTGGTAACGGCCGATTTTATCATTGTAACCACCACGTTCTTTTTTAAGTGCAGCATAAACAATCGAGTGAATCAAGGTTGATTTACCAGAACCCGAGACACCGGTTACGCAAACAAAATTCCTCAGCGGTATGTCGACTGTTAACCGCTTCAAATTATTCTGCATGGCACCCTGAACGGTTAAAACCAAAGGTGATGGCGGCCTTCTGACTTCAGGAACAGGAATTTTTTTTCTTCCGGATAGATACAATCCGGTCAGTGATGTTTCATGTTTCAGCAAATCAGGTAAAGTCCCCGAAAAAACCACTTCCCCGCCATGTTCACCTGCTTTCGGACCCATATCCACAATGTGATCAGCAGCCATCATGATTTCAGAATCATGTTCAACCACCAAAACTGTGTTGCCGATTTTTTGCAGTGCTTTCAGAATTTTGATAAGCCGTTCGCTGTCACGTTGATGAAGTCCGATCGACGGTTCATCCAGAATATAAAGAGAACCGACAAGTGAACTGCCCAAACTGGTTGCAAGGTTTATCCGTTGAGATTCACCGCCAGAAAGCGAGTTTGAAAGTCTGTTTAGTGTGAGATAATGCAAACCCACATCATTCAGATATTTCAGACGTTTTTTAAGCTCGTAAATAATAGTTTTCGCAATTTCATTTTCATACTCAGATAACTGAAGCTCGCTGACCCAGGTAAATGCAGTACGGATTGTCTTTTTGGTGATATCATGAATTGTTTTTTCATGAATCCGGATGTTCAGGGCATCCGGTCTGATACGGCTGCCCTGACAAGTTGGGCATGTTGTATATCCACGATAACGGCTTAGCAACACCCGATAGTGAATTTTGTAGGCTTTCTCTTTTAATTCCTGGAAAAATCCATCAATTCCGATATACCCTTTCCCGCCCTTTTTAACCTTTTGCTTCTGGTCTTCATCGAGTAAAAACCAAGGTGTTGAGATAGAAATACCTTCCTTACGGCAAAAATCAAGCAGTTGTGTCTGATAATGGAAGTGAACGGGAGTCGTAAACGGATGGATGGTTCCTTCTGACAGTGATTTTGTTGTATCGGGAATAACCAGATCGAGATCAACACCCATAGTATTACCAAAACCCTGACATTCGGGGCAGGCACCATACGGATTATTAAAACTGAACATCTGGGGTTCAGGCTCAGTATAAGCCAATTTACAGGAGGCACACTCAAATGCTTCGGAAAACAAAACAGTTACTCCGCCCAAAACACGAACAGCGCAACGACCCATTCCTTCACGCATTGACGTTTCTGCAGAATCTGTAAAACGGGAATCATCAAAGCTGTCTTCACTTATTTTTATCCGGTCAACCAGAACAAAAATATCATCCTTTTTGGATTTCACTTTTTTAGTTTCGTTCAGATCAATAACTTCTTCACCCACCACAATTCTGAAAAAACCACGATCACGCAACACATCTAGTTCTGCATCAAGGTTTTTCCCTTTATGTTCGTGAAGCGGAAACATAAGATAAGCTTTTGCTTCCATCGGCAAGGTTTTTAAAAAATCAACCACATGTTTGGGTGAATTTTTTGTTACTTCCTTTCCGCATTGGGTACAGAAGGTATGGCCGATCCGGGAAAATAAAAGGCGGAGGTAATCGTAAATTTCGGTTGTGGTTCCAACAGTTGAACGGGGGTTGCGGGTATTCGTTTTCTGCTGAATAGCCATTGCAGGTGAAATTCCCTGAATAAAATCTACATCAGGTTTTTCCATTCTTGATAGAAACTGGCGGGCATAGGCACTGAGTGACTCAACGTATCGACGATGACCTTCTGCATATAACGTATCAAATGCCAGTGATGATTTGCCTGACCCCGAAACACCGGTTACTACAATAAATTTATTTCTTGGAAGTTCAAGATCAATATTTTTCAGATTATGAACCCGGGCACCATGAATAATGATGTTTGATTTTTTAACAGGGGCAGTTGGGGCAGTTATTGTCTTCATAATTCTCTAAAACGTAATCCGGTGAAGATAGGTTTCTCAATTGAGAATAAAAAGAATGGCAGTAGAAAACGATAAATGGAACTGAGTCTTTTAAATATAATTTTCCTAACCGAACTCACCTATTCTTCAGTTGACACTTCCGGTTTTTTGGACTAAATTACTACACATTGTAATAGATGTAACTTCATTCATCTTCTCCGGAAAATAAGGGACAAAAATGACATTCAATCGCTTCCTTTTATCCTTAATACTGATTTCTTCTATCCTGACTTACTCCTGCAAAGAGGAATCAAACCCCGCGGCATCAGAAAACAAGGTGCCCATTTCGGGTCCTGTCATTGCAACAGAAAATATTATCATGTACGAAATTCTGGTGAGAAATTTCAGTCAGGCCGGAACCCTGAACGGAATTGTCAGCCGGTTGGATTCGCTTAAAAACATGGGAATCAATACGATCTGGCTGATGCCAATCCACCCGGTCGGACAAATTAAAAAGAATGGCACATACGGTTCGCCCTATGCTGTAAAGAACTATCAGGAGGTCAATCCGGATTTTGGAACCCTTGCAGATCTGAAAAATCTGGTCAGTGAATGTCATAAACGGGATATGGCCTTGATTATTGACTGGGTTGCCAATCACACTGCCTGGGATAACCCCTGGATAACTGCCCACAAAAACTGGTACACCCAGGATGGTGCAGGAAATATTATCATTCCGGCCGGGACAAACTGGGCCGATGTGGCCGATCTGAATTTTTCAAACACAGAGATGCGCCTGGAAATGATTAACTCAATGAAATTCTGGATTTCAAATGCTGATATTGACGGATTCAGGTGTGATGCAGCAGATATGGTTCCTGATGATTTCTGGAAACAGGCCATAACTGAACTTAAAAAAGTAAAATCCAATCTCATTTTACTGGCAGAAGGATCAAAAACAACCCATTTTTCAAGCGGTTTCAAAATGAATTACAGCTGGAATTTTTACACTGACCTGAAAAATGTTTTCAAAACCGGAGGCATTCCAGCAACCAATCTGATTTTTTCTGATCAGAATGAACTCTCAGCCTTGCCAGCCGGAAGTCATAAATTGAGATTTACAACCAATCATGATGAAACATCGTGGGATCAACCACCCCCAAACCTTTTTGGCGGACTTGCAGGTGCTCAGGCAGCTTCAGCAGCCACTTTGGCCTTTGGAAGCGTTCCCTTGTTCTATAACGGACAGGAAACCGGCATTTCAGTAACACAGAATATTTTTGAAAAAAGTGTCATTGACTGGTCAAAGAATCGATCCATTCAAAATTATTACCGGAAGTTGGTCTCCTTTTATAAAACCAGCACTGCAGTTAAATCAGGCACGAAAGAAAGTTTTTCAACATCGGCTGTTTTACGCCTGAAAAGAAGCACAGCTACTGAAACCGTAATATTTATTGTAAATGTTAGAAATTCAAACCAACCCGTTTCATTTCCGGCAGCACTGAAGCAGCAAACCTGGAAAAACGTTCTGACAGGTGAAACATTTACTGATTTTGACGGAACATTGCCTGCGTATGGAACCCTCATTTTGAAAGCTGATTAAGAAGGTCCGGAAAGTTGTTATAAATTTCATTGACACGACCTTGCTTTCAGTAAAAAACGGGTCTATATTTGCAGTTCATTTTTCGGAACGAAGCAGGAAACACAAATGCCAAGTCATAAATCAGCAAAAAAACGCATGCGCCAAACTATTAAGCGGAACGAAGCAAACCGTTCTGATATTGGCGAAATGAGAACAGCGATTAAAAAGGTTCTTACCCTCGAAGATAAAGCCAAGGGACCTGAAGTACTCAGTGCTACCTTTTCTGTAATCGACAAGCTGGCTAAGAAAGGTTTGATTCATAAGAACAATGCGGCTCATAAAAAAGCCCGGATTGCTTCCCACGTCAACAGCCTCTAATCGGATTTTCAATAGTAAAAAAGACTTACTGCTGGCAGTAAGTCTTTTTTATTTTTACCCCTTTCCCATTTCCCCATGACGATTCAACCCGTTCACTCTTCCAGGGGAGTTCTCTACGTTTTGCTTGCTGCCTTTTTTTGGGGTATCAGCGGAACCGTAGCTCAGTTTCTTTTCTCTCAGAATATTAAAGTAATGCAGGTTGTTCAAACCCGTTCAACTTTTGCGTTTTTGCTTTTTCTTTTGGTACTGGCGATTGTACGTCCGGTTTCGCTAAAACCGGATTTTAAAAAGATGGGCTGGTATCTGGCAGCAGGTATTATTGGGGTTGGTTTTTCGAACTTCACTTACTATTACACCATAAATGTATCTTCGGTTGGAACTGCAATTATTCTGCAGTACACAGCGCCGGTTATTGTTATGGTTTACGGAATTCTGAGTAAAGACGAAAAGGCTTCGTGGATGAAGTGGTCTGCTTTACTGGTGAGTCTTGCCGGATGTATTCTGGCAGTTGGTGCCGGGTCAACTGATTTGCTGAATGCCGGAGCATTGGCCATGACGATTGGAATTGCTTCAGCTTTTTGTTTTGCAGCAATGGGAATTATTGGAAGACAGTTAAACCGCCATGCCGGTTCAGATTTGTGGCAGAATCTGGTTTATACCATGATGTTTGCGGCTCTTTTCTGGGCTGTTCTACAACCCCCATCCGACTGGCCTTCCTGGAATTTAACTTCTTCAGAATGGGGAATTCTTGGATTTTTCAGTCTGATTTCAGTGGTACTCCCCTACATATTTTTCTACCTCGGATTAAAATTTCTGCCACCTTCAACGGTTTTAATTATTTCAACATTTGAACCGGTAACAGCCATCATCAGTGCCTGGATTTTCCTTGGTGAATCCATGTCAATCGTACAAATTGCAGGTGCGGGTTTGGTGATTTCTGCAATTTTTATTCTGGGGATCGAAAACCGGCAAGTGAGCCGAGGATGAATTCAAAATTTTGAATTTTAAATTTTAAATTACAAGTTATTGTTTTTGTTTGGTTTGTAAAATATCCTCAAATAATCCCTTTGCATAATGTCACCCCTTCGGGGTTTTAATCTGATTATTGGTACCGGTTTTCTATAATCCTGTCAGCCTTACAGGCTTTAAATTCATAATTCAAGATTTAAGTTGTAAACATTGAATTGTAACCCTTAATTTACCGCACTAAACTTTACCATTTACCATTTACCATTTAAGTATCTCCCATAATTCTCAAAAACGTATTGATTCCGCTTTGAGCCACTGCTGAAATTCCCTGTCCCGGGAATGTAGTATCCCCCACCATATATAAGTTTTTCATTGGAGTTCTCGGGCTTGCCATTCTGAAAATGGTTTTTAATCCGTCAGAAGGAATCCCGCCAACCCTGCCGTGCTTTCTCCCAATCCATTCATCAAATGACCTTGCAGTTGCAGAAAAATGAATTCTGATATCACTTTCTTTCAGTGGCAGCATAATTTTGATGCGATCCAGAATCGCTTCCTCAATCAGACGTTTGCGTTCTTCATACGCTTCATCACTCAGACCAAACCAGATTTGGGGATGCGGATCATGGGTTGAAATGTTTACTGCCCTCCAACCATCCGGTGCACGGCTCTGATCACGTTTGTCATTGGCAGAAACAAAAACAGAAACAGAATTGAGAAAAGGTAACGGTTCATCAAAAATCACCTGATGATGCAGACTTGAAAGTTCATCAAACCGGTCTTTGATTCCCAGATTAACAATAAAAGCTCCCCATCCGAACTGAAACCGGTCACTGAGCTTTTTGAAATATCCGCACTGATCTTTTTCAACAATCTCAGCCATGTTCCAGATTGTACTGTTTGAAATTACTTTTTCTGAATGATAAACACTGCCGTCTGTACAGGTTAACTCAAAGCCGTCAATATTCTGACGGATATGTGAAACTTCCTGGCGGTAATGAATTGCCCCGCCATATTGACGGATAAGGCCAATTAACTGATCGGGAAGCTGAACAAGTCCGCCGTCGAGATAATAGTTTGGGGAATTTGTATAGGTTAGAACTGGTGCGCCAACTAAAAACTGAGTAGAATCAGAATACGCCTGACTGGCAATCAGCATTTGCTGGTTGATGAAGGACATGAAGCGTTTATTTCGGGTGAGTCCGAATGATTCGAGTACGTCACGGGTTGATTTAAACAACCACGGAAAAGATTTCAGGAAACGGAGATTATTTGGTTTTGCCAGATTAACCCAATCGCTAAAATTCCCTGGTGGAAAGTACGGCATTGAATATGAAATCTCCCAGGCATCTGCAGCAACCTGATAACAGAGTTCCCAAAAATCACGCTGAGCATAACTTCCAAATTGATTCTCTGCTTCTGAAATCCAGTCATTTAAATTTTCATACCGGGTAATTTTTGTTCCATCCAACCAGACGGTCATGGGAATTTCAAGTTTTGTTTTGGCTAGTTTGAGGCCAAGTTCCCGTTCAAGACGTTCCATCGGCTGATACCTGTCAAAACCCATAAGGGTAGTTGCACCGGCCTCAAATCTGAAGCCATATCGTGGATAGGTTGAGACACATCCGCCCGGAAGATGGTTTTTTTCAAGAACAAGAACTTTTTTGCCAGCTTTAGCCAAAAGTGCCCCGGTCGTTAATCCGCCGATTCCGGAACCAATAACCAAAACGTCATAATTGGATGAATTTTTCATGCAAGTCTAAACGAAAAAGCAGTTGCTGGTCGTTCCTGATCAGGCATAAACATTCGGGATCTTCGCTACGTTCGACTTGTAACCCCGAAAGTGTTCGGGGTCTTCACTATGCTCGACTTATAACTTACAACTTGTCACTTGTAACTGACCTTACGTTTTATGTTTTTTCTTCTTTGCTGCCGGGAACAAAATATTGTTCAGAATAAGCCGGTAACCGGGAGAGTTTTTATGGAGAGATAAATCGGTTGGCGGGTCACCCACCGCATGCTGGAAATCTTCAGGATCATGACCGCCATAAAATGTAAATGTTCCTTTTCCGAACGTTCCGTTTAGGTATTTAACTTCATCACGACCCTCATATTCTCCCATCACCAGAACATTCGGCTTAACAAACCTCTTTTTATATAAAGTTGTTTGCCCCAGAAAACCTCTGATTACTTTTCGATGGTTCTGGGTCAGCATGGTTGGAACCGGATCCCATTTTGCAGAAAACTCAAAGAGGGTGAAAAAGTCTGAAGCCTGGTTCAGACTTCGTTGCTGAACTTCTTCGGGCTGGATGTCTATATCTGAATACTCATATTCGTAGGCATTCATGTTAAGGGTAAAACTCTGAAAGGCCAGCGTCCGGCCAAACTTCAGTTTTTTATTGGCCTCCTGATCGGCTGGGCTTCCGTCAAATTCAGGTGGGGCAATATCGATCCCAATTGAGGCGAGTGCAATGTCGTAAGTATCAGTAGCTGAGCACATGGCAAACATAAATCCGCCTTCACCAACATAGTCTCTGATTCTTTCCGCTACAGCTTTTTTCTCTTCTGAGACCGAACGGAAACCCATTTCAGTGGCGAACGCTTCATATTCAGCCTGCTGGCGAACGTACCAGGGAGCCGTTGCAAAATTTGCATAAAACTTGCCATATTGCCCTGTAAAATCTTCATGATGCAAATGTAGCCAGTCATACTCTTTTAATTTTCCGTCAAGAACGGCTTTATCCCAGATTTTATCATATTTAATTTCTGCATAAGTCAGAGCCAGAGTCACAGCATCATCCCACGGCAGGGTGTTGGGTGGTGAATAAACTGCAATTTTGGGCGCTTTTTCCAGTTTGACAACATCTGAGTTTACATCATCCCGTGCGATTTCCTGCTTAATTGCAGCTTCGTCTCCCGTTGAAACCGGGAAAAATGCCACTTCACGCAACTGACATTCCTGGCGGGTTACCGGGCTATCATCAATCAGAAAACTGCCGCCTTTATAATTTAACAGCCACTCAATAGTTAAACCCTGTTCAAGCTGCCAGTATGCAATACCATACGCCTTCAGGTGATTGGTCTGACTATCATCCATCTGAATCAGCAATTTTTGACCATAAGCAGAGATCACGGTTAAAAACAAAAAAAGAAAAACCCCAAGTTTTTTCATCAGGAATTCCTTTTTCTGATTTCATTCAGGTAATCTCTGGCCATTGCTGTATAAGGCGAAACCGGTGATTCTTTAACAATCAATTCAAAGAGTTCACGGGCTTTCATGAGATTTCCACGTTTATAAAAATAAACAGCTGCCTTAAAAACTGATTCATCTAATCTGCTGATATATTCTGAGCCGGCAGAAAAGGTGTGGGTCAGTTTCAGAAGCTCACTTTCATTGTCCATATCAATCAGAAGCAAGACGTTTTCATTTCTGGCCATTGCCTGTATTTCCAAATCTTTTGCCTGCTCAGATACTGTTTTATACTGATTTTCTGCCTGAACATACAATCCCAACTGATGGAAAAGAGCACCTTTTGCGATCCCTGAAAAATCACTGAAATTAAGTGCCGGAACAGGAACCGACTGAATCAAAAAATATAAAAATTTGGGGGTTTCAGTTGATTTCAAATCACGTGAAAAGGAGAATAACGTCTGTCGGAGAGAATCAACAGGAATGTTATTGGCAAGAGAGGTAAGAATATACTCCCATTTGTTTGATGTTCGGAAAGCCTGGTTTGAAAATAATTTCTGTGCCCGCTGGAAATCACTGTCTAAAACAGCAAGAACCCAATCCCAGTACTGGCGGTTTCCAACCCTCGAACCCGTCAGCACTTTATCAATCAGTTCCTTTTTTCTGGCCAGATTATCATTTGATTTCAAAATGGATTTCAGATAGACATCACGAAGTAACCCCGAATCCCGTTCATTGGATTGCCGTTTGTAAATACCTTCAATTTTAACCAGGTTTTCGGGATGAAACCAGACATTCTCTGCATACGCTGATACTAGTTTCAAATCAACCTGTCCACGAAACTGACTCACAGGAAATTGAATTGCAAAGCGTTCCGCCAGACGTATAATTTCAAAACGCTGATCCTGCAAGGAAAGTGAATTGATGAGGTAAAAACAGGTTGACCCACCGTTTTTCAGAATTTCATCATATCTGGAAGTTGATGAAAAAGCTTTGTCAAACTGACCCGATTGTTTGGCAAGTGTGCCTTTTATTCTGAGAAGTGAGGGTGGTAACTGGTTGGAATCAGCCTGATCAAACACTGAAAGCATTTTCGCAGAAAGGAGGCTGTCAGAAAAGTATTGGACAATTCTTGATTCTACAAGGCCATCTTGTTCAGGCCGGTGTTTGAGTAAAAGTAAAAATTCAGAGGCAGCGCCCTGGGCATCAACCGTTTGGGTGTAGATGTGAATTAATTCCTGATTGAATGTGTACGGGTCACTTACCGTTCTTTGAGATAAAAACAACGCTTTTGCCAGATCATACCGGCGAAGGCCACTCATGGTTATCCCAACTGAACGAACAATATTCTGATTATAATTAAATCCTTCAAGTAATATTTTCCATTCTTTTTCAGCACGGGCAGATTCACCTGCAAGTACACTGATGCGGGCCATATCATCTAACAAACCCAAATCATTTGTCAATTTGAATTTTTCATCAAGTACATCATGAGCATCTTTATACCGCCCAAGTTCATAAAGACAGGTCCAGTGCCGGTCAAAGAAAAAATCTGTGGCCGGATTCCGTCTATGCAGATCTTCGAACAAGGGTAAAGCCTGACTGAAATTTTTTTCCGAAAAATAGTGTTCTGCAAGTTTAGAAAGATTTTCGTCCTGGTTGACCTGGGCGAATGCACCGGCAAAACTGATAAGGATAAACAGAATCAAAACCGGTATCTTCAATTTTATTTCCAATTCTCTTTTTGTAACTTGTTGTGTTATATGAAAATACGGCTTACTGCCTGAAAGTTCCAATGAAAAAACGGGTTGTTATTCTGGGTTCGACAGGAAGCATTGGCGTAAACACGCTTCTGGTTATTGACAATCTGAAAGAACAGTTTGAAGTTGTTGGTCTGATTGCCTATTCCAATGACCGGCTTCTGGCAGAACAAGTGCTTAAATACAGTCCTGCATTTGCCTGTCTCATCAATGAAAAAAACCAGATTCAGGTTCCCCAAAGTCATACACGGGTTTACTACGGCCGGCAATCAGCACTTGATCTTTGTGCTGAAGGCAATTATGACATTCTGGTCAGTTCATTGGTTGGCTTTGCTGGCTTTGAACCCACTGTGGCCGCAATCAGAGCGGGAAAACATGTTGCACTTGCAAACAAGGAAACCCTGATTGTTGGTGGTCACATCATTAAGGACGAACTTGAAAAAAACAAGGTTCCGCTTACACCAATTGATTCGGAACATTCTGCCATTCTGCAATGTTTAACAGGTGAGGCTCATTCTTCAATAGAATCACTTATTCTGACTGCATCAGGCGGACCTTTTCTGCATCTGGATGCTGCAGAGTTCAGGAAGATTACAGTTGAACGTGCCCTCAACCATCCAAACTGGAAAATGGGCAGGAAAATTACCATTGATTCTGCCTCCTTGATGAATAAAGGCCTCGAAGTCATTGAAGCACGGTGGTTGTTTGATGTGAACCCTGACCAGATTTCTGTGGTTGTTCATCCGCAGAGTATTATTCACAGCATGGTTCAGTTCACTGACGGAAGTGTTAAAGCCCAGCTTGGTGTTCCTGATATGAAAATTCCCATTCAGTATGCACTAACCTATCCGGAAAGACACTTTGCACCTTATGAGCGGATCAGGTTTTCTGAATTGAAGGCGTTGACTTTTTTTGAGCCTGACCTTGTTAAGTTCCCTTGTCTGAGAATTGCATTTGGTGCAATGAAACAGGCAGGAAACAGTCCGTGTGTGATGAACGCAGCCAATGAAATAGCAGTTGATTTGTTTCTGAACGAAAAAATCGGGTTTATGGATATCCCGGTCATTATAGAAGAAACCATGAATCGTGTACCTTATCATCCGTTCCCCGGCTTTCAGGAAGTGATCGAATTTGACCGGATGGCCAGACAGGAAGCATTAACCATTTTTGAAAAGTTGAAAAGTGTAGTTGTATGATCATTGAAAGTATATTTTATTTTATTGTCGTTATCGGAGTTCTGGTTTTTGTACATGAACTCGGCCACTTTCTTGCAGCCAAAGGTTTTGGTATGCGGGTTGATGTCTTCAGCCTCGGTATGGGCCCACGTGCAGCCGGATTTAAACGGGGTCACACAGATTACCGTATTTCCTGGTTCCCCCTTGGCGGATATGTTAAAATTGCCGGTATGATTGACGAAAGTCTTGATACTGAATTTACCAATAATGAACCAGAACCCTGGGAATATCGTTCAAAACCCCGCTGGCAGCGAATGATTGTGATTTCAGCCGGCGTAATCATGAATCTTTTCATTGCCGGAATCATTTTCTCCTATCTGAATCTTGCAAATGGAAAAATGCTTTTTCCGTTTGATTCTGAAAAACCTTTGGTCGTAGAGGAAAATTCTCTCGCCTGGGATACCGGACTCAGAACCGGTGACCATTTGCTCAAGGTCAATGAACAGCCTGTTAAATACTGGAATGATCTTGCCAATCTGGAGCAAATCAGTAAATCAAACCTGAACTTTACGGTTAAAAGGGATGGTAAAGAAATCGTATTCCCTGCCCCTGATAACTTCCAGACTGATCTGGGAAAAAAATCTTTCGGAATCGGACTGACCCGTGAACCGGTAATTGGTACCATCATGCCGGGCAGTGCCGCTGAAAAGGCTGGGCTCCAATTGGGTGATCGTATTATTGCCATTGATGGAACTCCAATTCTGAAATTTGAAGATATTCCCCTCTATCTTAATTCACTCAAAACCGATCAGATCTCTATATCAATTGAACGAAACAACTCTGTTTTTGATCAAACATTAACACTTCAGGGTAAACGAATCGGGATTTCTCCCATTAACCCCGAAGCTGAAATGATTGAGTATGGTTTTTTTGAAGGCATCGGTCACGGGTTTGCCCAAACCATCACAGGTATTGGTGCAATGGTTAATAGCTTTACCCGGATTTTTCAAGGGAAAGAAGATGCTTCTCAGGCACTTGGCGGTCCTATTAAAATCTTCCAGCTTTCAGGTCAGATGGGTTCGATGGGAATTGACACGCTGCTGAACTTTATTGCCATGCTGTCACTCTCACTCGCTCTGCTGAATATTCTTCCGATTCCTGCTCTTGATGGCGGTCACCTGATCATTCTCATCGTCGAATCACTTGCTCGTAAGGATCTGCCCAATAAAATAAAAATCGGAATCCAGCAGGTTGGTTTTGCTCTTTTGATTACTCTCATGGTCTTTACAGTTTATAACGATATTTCAAATATGTTTTTCTGATTATTCTTGTTTTTTGAAAATAAAAAAGTCCGGTCAAGCCGGACTTTTTTATTTAAAACATACCTAAAACCTACCGGATCAAAACCATTTTTCTGGTGATAGACCGGGATCCCGACTCGATTTTATACAGATAGATTCCTGAAGACAGATTATCAGCTTTGAAACTGATCTGATGAACTCCAGCCTTTCTGGTTTCATTCAAAAGAATACCAATTTCTTGTCCGGTAATCGTGTAAAGAGAAAGTTTCACCTGCTGCTGCTCAGGAAGTGAAAACCTGATTGTCGTTTCCGGGTTGAACGGATTCGGATAATTCTGGTCAAGGGCAAAGGCTGTGATGTCACCCTGTACCTGACTGACTGAAGTATAAATTTCGCCTGTGCGTGCTTTTACAACAATCACAGAATCCCAGTCTGAATCAGTCTCGCTAAATTCAAAAAACCAGTATTGAGTGTTGTGATCTACCGGGAGTGTAAATTCAGGAAATTCACCTGTTAGAAGAGTTGCAGAAACACGCCCAATATTTTTATCAATCGGATGAGCCTGTACCCAATTGAGTACGATTGTGGCAACCTCACCTGAGCCCATCCAACCAGGTACCAATTCAGGAATCGATGAAATATACTGAATCATTTCTGGTTCAGTATTTTCATCCAAAACCGGGACATCCATATTTCCGTGAGTGAGGGTCATCAGAGCACCGCCATTGGCAAGACTCCAGATATACCGCCACACTCTGGCTTTTCCGGTTGAATCGATATTCTCGGTCCTGATAGCCTTCAGACTTTTTCCTGAAAGTAAAGCCGGAATACTACCAAAAGCAGACCGCATTCCTGCCTTTTCGTTGAATAACATATCCATAGATTCGATCAGGCGTCCTGTTTTTCCGTCGAGATAATAGAAAAATTCATCTTCATCAAGAATGGGTGATCCGCTTTTTCTGACAAAATCCTCAGAGTTGAAATCGGGTTTCAGAACCCAGATGGGTTGTCCGTTGTATGAAAAAAGTGCAACGGCAGAAACAGGAGAGTCAATTTCTCCATAAATACTTTGAATCACACCAACAGAATCATCACCGATAAAATCAGTCGTCAGTGTTTCATTTTCGACAGGAATGCCAACAGGGATTATTACCGGAACGGTTAGGAGATCAGAAGCTGATGCAAAAACCCTGAGATAATCGTTTACGATTGGCCGTTTGAAATCATAAACCCAGGCTGTTGTTCCCTTCTGCCCAACCATACCAACGGCTTCAACATTGAATAACTCTGCATTCTGATTCCATTTCTTTGCTTCTGAAATAACGTCATCAAGGCGGGTCCTTGCGTAAATAATTGAATCCTTTCTGACTTCCCCGGTTCTTGCATTCAAGGCCACATCACTGTTGAACAGCGACTTCACCTTTTCTGTCATTTTTTCTTTGACTGAAAGATCAGGCTTTTTGCCAACGAAATAGTCATAATAATTTGCATACCAATATAACGACGTATCTCTGGGGAAAAACTGAACCTCATTCATCAAAGTCAGGTTTCGCCCGGTTTGATAGTGCTCTTCGGCAAAAAAGGCCTGATCTGCAATCAAAATGGCCTCCGGTGAATCCATCCAGTTTCCCTTTATGGGTTTTAGTAAATGACCTGGAATCTGAATCGGGTAAGACATATCAATTGGCAAACTCACGTTTCCGAAAGTAAAGTAGGCTTTAAATTTGAACGAAACCTTGTCATAGGTAACCTGGCCCCATTCAGAAATGCCATTTTCAGTCAGGTCGAAAGAAAACAGCGACACAACCTCCTCGGTTGAATTCGTCCATTTTAAATCCATGTCCAATTCAGTAAAAGCAATTTTGGCCTCAGCTAGCTCGAAGGACAAAATGTGGGCAGTAAACCCGCTTACAAGATATTCGTCAGCCAGGATTGACTTGCATTTGCATTTTTCATCCAGGGTGTCAACTTCACAATACCATACCGGTTTAATGAGATCAGAATACTCTGCTTCCCTGAGATTTATAGGCTTAGTCAGTTGTATAGGTTTATTTTTAATTTTGCTCCAGGAATTCAGTTTTCTTTCAAAAAGTCCCTTTTCAAAATCTACAAACTCAAAGAAAATAGGACCCAAAACCATTCGCATTTCCAGGTGAAATCCGGGGTAGTAATAGGGTCTTTTTTTAACCTGCTCCAGAATGCTGGCTGCAACTTCAGATGATCCCTTCCAAACCGGATACAATCCCTGCATCTCTCTTTTTTGAGTGAGTGGCATCATTTCTTCAATAGCAAGTAAAAGAGTAGATCCAGAGTACATTAAATTGATCATTTTCCCGGTTGAATATGAGAAAAAGGCATACATCCACGAATCAGATACTCCCAAAGAATCAACTGGTCTTAAACTTTGAACCATCCACAATTTTGAATCATCAGTCCAGGTTGACGCAAATTGAGCAGCCAAAGTCTGGTTGGTTTCGGTAGGTGATGGATCAGAACTAAAAAATGCGAGTTCAATGCCTGAAACTGATAATCCTCCAGTAATTTCAACCGGATCTGGAATAGCATTTTTATCTTTATCGTATATGCCGATTTCATCCCCTTCAGTATAATCAAAAAATGGATCACCTGCCCGGTTTCCAATCAATACAATCTGGTATGATCCGTCTTCAATATCAGCAAATGAAAACGTACCCATTTGTGAAATCACTGCCATTCTATAGGCATCTATCAACACATCCAATTCAGAGTTAAAAAGTGAAATTTCAGATGGAATCAGAAGCAGATAGTCATTTTCAGCAGAAAATTCATTTGTGATTTTTCCGGAAATTACAGCAGTTGGAAAGGTTGGTGAAGTTGTAAAACTCTGGGTGAAATAATCAAGATCTACCAAAGTCAAACTTCTGCCCCCCCAGATTCTGACTTCATAGGTACTTTCAGCCTTCAATTGAAGATTGAGTGTGAGTACTGTTGCAGAATCGTTTATCTGATAAGATAAAATGGGATAGTCAGACTGATCTTTGCCTTTTAAAACGACGTTCAAAAAAGGAACCGGCGAAGTACCGCTATGGTCATTCCAGTCTGCAATTTTTAAGATGTCAATGGGTTCCGAAAACCGGATGTTGTACGCAGAAACAAGTGCTACACCTGTTTGTTTATCCGCGATTGAGGTGCTTTTTACATGGAAGCCTTGAGAATAAATAACCTGAATCGAAAAACACAATATCAGGTTTGTCAACCACATTTTTTTCATAATACCTCCAGTATGACGCACTATAATAAGATTATTCAATCTTTTTATCTGTGATTAAAAGCACATTCCAATTTTTATACCTAAGACAGCCTCAATACCAAATAAATACCAGGCGGCTTTTTTAACACCTTTTTATTCATACAAAAAAAAAGGGGGGCAATAGCCCCCCTTTTAACAAACTGTCGATAACAATCAAATCAAAACTGGATACTGATAGAGTAAACCATGATGTTATCAAATTTTTCACGTTTTGAATAGGATCCATCAATCTTAACGCGGTATCCCATAATCGGATAGGCAATTCCAAATCCTGCAGCAAAACCTTCATCTGTTTCACCACGGAACAGGTCTTTATAACCGGTTCTTAAAGAAACCATGTCATTCCAGATATACTCAGTACCGACATTGATTGATTCATTGTGATTACTAGGCCGAAGTGCATCAGCAGTTACGACCAGAGCATTCATATCATCACGGTAGGCATCCATTGCAATACCAACACGGAAGAAGATCGGTAGATCCCAATCATCCGTCTTGTAATTTGTAGGAATTTTACCATTATTTCCTGCGGTTGAATTATCATCATCATAGGACTTGGTTAGGTCTTTTCCCTCATATTTTATAGCCGTACCAAAGTTTGAAACAGACATACCCAACTTCAATCCGTTCCAGTTTGAGTTATAAAGCAAACCCAAATCAAGAGCAGTGGCAGTGGCAGTTTCGTGCCAGAGAGTAAGTCTGATGTATTTTACAGTACCACCGAACGAGAATTGATCGGTGAGAGCCTGTGCATAGGTAAGACCAAAATACAAGTCATTGGCACTCCATTTTTCACCGGTACCATTTTCCTGATCAACGGTATTAACTTCTTCTTCACCATAGCTCAGGTTGGCGAATTGAAGTCCGATTACCGACACATCAGAAACAGCAAGAGTGACACCAAACCAATCATAATGTGTGCCAACCAACCAGTAATTTTTGGAAAAAGAAACTTCCGATTTTGGTTTGGCACCCAGGGCACCCGGATTCCAGTACAAGGCAGAAGCATCCTGTTTATAGGCTACAACTGCACTTCCCATTCCGATAGCATCAGGTCCAACCCCAATTCCCAGGAAGGCGGCACCGCTGGTGCCGTATTTAGCCTGGGCCATTGCCATTACCGACATTCCGGTAAAGACAACTGTTAAAAGAATATTTTTGGCTTTCATAAGACTAAAATCTTTCCTGTTTATCATTTAATAATACCGATTTTGCCTTCTTTTTTCCCGTATTTAGACTCAAGTACGTAGAAATACATACCTGCAGCCACATCCAGGTTTTCCTTGGTTTTCAGATCCCACTTAACAGTTCCGTTTAAAAGGGAACCATCAGCATAAAGGGTTCTGATCAAGTCACCGGCCGACGTGAAAAGATAAATGGTGGCATCGTTCGGAACGTTACGGAATTCAATCCGGCGTTCGCCACGGCCACTGGTAATATTCGGAGGAAGAGGTTTCTCCATCGAGTTGGCAGCAATATACGGATTGGGTACAACCCGGATATTTAACATATCAGCTTTTACTTTAGTCTCACTTGCAATTTTGGGTATTGTGGTAGTGAAAGTAAACTTGTCTGATGATGCAAATGGTTTGTAAGTTTTAAATGAAAACTTCATTGGACGGTTAATCTCAAGAGTATAAGTGGAAGTAAATTCCAACAGATAACCAAAGATATAATTGCCATCGGCTGTATTGCGGTAAACATCAAACTCAACAGGAACACCATTAACATCCCTGAATTCCTTGCCATTATAGTTGGCTAGAGCTGGTTCAAGAATAATAATGGCATCGCCATTTGATAACTTAGTTCCGCCTCTAACTCTTGGTAAGTAACCAAATTTGGGATAGGTATTCAACGTCTTGTTATAGATTCTGAATTGAACAGGCAAAGAATCAACCTTGGTGCCTAACAACAGTCTTAAGTTATCATCCCGGGTACTTTTCCCGATGACGACATCTGAGGTTTGAATCTCATAGTCATAAGGTAATGATGCATAGTTCAGAATTCTTTTACTTGACGTGTTCTGAATTTCACGGTTTGTGATTCTCAAAACAAGTGAAGTTGTATCACCAGAATACCCAACTGTTGAATCAATTTTTGTTACTGACCAATTGTTGTTCAGTTTAACGGTTACACCATCGAAAATGATATCATCCGATTCAGGCCTATTTCTGGTTTCAAGAAGATTCGGGTTATTAGGCAGATACTCACTCTTGAAAACAGTAAATGGTTTATATTCCACAGAGAACATCAGCCCGTCTTTAAATGGAGACTCAACGCCTTTTCTACGGGTGACAACTCCATTTACAGCATCAACTTTATATGTTCCAGGATCAACAACAACACCTGCAGATGTTTTTACAACAACATCTGCTGAATCAATGTAAGCTGGTTTATTTAACAGCGAATACCGGTTACTTCCATCTGCGAGGAAAGTTTCTGTAACACCCGTTGTGTTTTTTACAGAATAGGAAGTAGTAACGCCACTCCATTCCGAATAATCGTCTTTGTCAGTTTTACCATCTTTGTCATTATCAATATTGTCTGTGGCCATATCCTGAAAGGTGACTTCATAGGTTTTACCATCAAGCAATCTTGAATCATCTACGACAGCAATTGAAATTTCAGAATTTGATTGTCCGGAAAGCTTTTGAAGCGGAAAAGCAGATTCACTGGTGAACCCGGCAACACGCTTTCCTGGAGTAACAACTGCAGTGTTGATGTCAGTAAGGTATTCTCCACTTGATTCCTGACGAATGGAAATTGTATTTTCTGAAGGAAAGATACCAAGTGTATCAACACCACGGTCATAGGCTGTTACCGCATAGAAATAGGTAATACCGTTTAAAACTTCAGTATCGACATATTTATGTGTTAAACCGGTAACATCATCACCAAGATAGAAAGTGTAACCGCTTGAAGTTTGGAATATATCTTCAGGAGGCACAAAATATCCCAGAACTTTATTACCGGGAATATCATATTGTGCAATTGCAGAATACCCAACTTTACGGCCATCTGCGTCAGTAATGTTCCGAACATCTTCAAAGTTTACGTCTCTTGAACGGTAAATTTTATACCCTTCAAAATCTTTGACAGGTTTACCGTCAGATCCCTTAAGCACTGGATCTACAGATTCTTCTGAAATACGGCCCCAGTAAAGCGTTACACTGTTATCACCTGCAACAGCTTTTAAAACTGGTTTTTCAGGAGGTTGTGGGAACCGGTAGTTGTTGTTATAAATATTCTGAACAACACGACGGTTTTTATAGAAATCTTTCAAATCCTCGCCATAAAGCAAGGCAAAACTGAAACGTTCAGTTGCCTTAGCAAGAAGCGGGAAATAACCGGATCCAAAGGTAAAATCACCATCATCGCCGAATAATGCTCTTCCGTTTTCAATATTACTTGGCGTTGAAAACAAACCAGGTGAAAGATTGGTCCAAAGAGATTCATCTGACTTCAGATCAATGTCATTGGAAGGTGCAAAATAGTTAAATGATGTCAAGCCGATCTGGTCTGATTCATCAACATCTGTTGCATCAAAGTTAGGTTCACCAGGACTAGGAGCCCCATCATTTTCACCTTCTGCAATGTCACCGCTGTTAGGAATACCATCGGCACCAACGTCATCAGTAAATGGATCCCAGTCACCATCATTATCAATACCGTCATCACGGCTTTCATCAATCATCCCATTGGTTATGCCAGGAAAATTGACATAATCAATGTAAGATGCTGGTGCAATCTTATCAAAGAGAACTTTACCATTCTGGTCAATTTTATACTGTCTGTAATGGACATAATAGTTTTCGTCAATCAAACCATCAAAGTCATTATCAATTCCATCAAGCGCATTTGGGTTAATGACATCTGCAAGATAGGTTCCTGTACCACCAGGAATAGGCCGGCGTTCTTTAACTACGTTTCCTTCAATCAGCTTGGTAACACCAGGCGTAATTGTTACAGGTGTCTTCATGCCAAGTGTCTGAATTTGAAAAGTAGCATTTGGAACTGTAACAGATTCACGGGTATAAACTACTCTTTTCTTTCCATAAACGCTTACCAGAACAGAATCCCGTTTGATCACAACCAATTTATCGCCCGCAAACACAGTAGCAAGATTGGTATCAAAATCTTCAGGTTTAAAATCCTGGGTTGCTAATGCAAGTTTGTCACGATCATTGTCAATTCCATCGAACGGATTACCTGGAGATTCAAGGAACGCATAACCTACATATCCAACCTTCCGGCCAACCCAGTTCGGGTTCCGGTTGTTGTTTTGTGGAAAATCCCAGGAATAAACGAGGTTATTTTCAACATCGAAAAATGAAGCGTCATCATTATATTCCTGAGGAGAATCATCAGTACCGGTTACCCCGATGTAGGTTCCGCAAATGAGACCAAAAACAGTTTTATTGTAGTCAATATCACTGGAGTTTTCGATTTCATAAAGCCAGAAAATACAATCCTGAGCAAGGAACTGGCTCCATTGCAATCCTCTTACTTTTACATTAAGTCCCATACCGCCACGGGTAGGATCACTTGCCAAAGGTTTGAGATTGAAAGGAGGCAGATTGAATTCTTTATCAATGTTATCATCCATAACAAAGTAAGATTCCTGATCTGATTTTGGTAATTTACCAAAATAGCCATTCCATGATCCATTCCAGTCAGCCGATTTATCAGGCCAGGAAACCGGCCAGGATTTAGTATCAGTAGACATGGCTACGAATTTCTGGTTCGGATTTGCATAACCACCTTTTGGCTCAAAGCACCAGGGGTTTCCAGATGGATCCTGTTCTTGTGCTTTCGCAGGTCTTGCAACGTCAGAAATAACAACTGAGTGGTAAATACTGTCTTTGTTGGCAGTAATGAGCGACTTGACTGCAGCATTGGTAAAGTCAACTTCAGGTCCCATCTTGACTTCAACACCCACCATAAGGCTGATGTCACCAATGTATCCGTTGTTATCATAAATCCAGGCACCGCGCGGACCACCACTTGAGGGTTGCCCGATCACACCCGCATTCGTGAAAACTGTTTTAACCAGGTTTCCAGAATGCACAGCAATTTTTTTGTTGGCAGGATTTCCGTATTGGTTTGCCTGTCCAAAAACCGTCCCGGCTGAAAAGACCAAGACGGCTCCAACCATGAGAGAATTTTTTAAGTTCATAAACTAATCACTCCCGGATATTAAAAATTATAACTTACGCCAAATTCGATTCGGCGCGGCTCAGAATAAAACTGAGGATTGGTGAAATATTCATCCAACGTATTAATGCCTTTCAGGTTTTGAGCAGCACCATTCCGTTCAGCAAATAATTTGTCAGTTGTATAACCTGCCCGACCAGAATCATTGAATACACCGTATTCGTTGAGTGTGTCAAACAAATTATAAATACGGGCATACAAGCTGAGGCTTCCTGTCGGAATATCAATATTGTAATATCCACGTACATCCATATTAATTGTAGAAGGTCTAACCTGGCTATTCAATGCCAGAGAAGCAACATCTGCGTTTGTTCTGGGTGTGTAAGGGTTACCACTTCCAAAAGTAACGATTGTTGACAATCCCCAGTTTTTCTGGCTGTAATTCACAGTAGTGTTAACAGTATGGGTTTGATCCCAGTCCAGTGAAACCAGTTTAACTTCAGGTTGCTGACCACCAAGAATTGCATTTCTTGCTGCGTCAGGGTCAGAAGCTGTTCCCTTTGCAATCTGGAAAGTATAGTCGAGTGTGACTGCAAGACCTTCAGACATTCTTTGGTTTAAGGTAAGAATAAATCCGCGGATGAAAGCAAAATCTGAATTCACAACCTGATTGTAACTGTTTCCGATAGCCGTGATAATTTCATCACTTCTCGTACCGGAAAGGTCACGGAAATCACGGAAATAAACAGTTGCATCAACAGCGAAATTATCAGTCAATTGTTGATTTAAACCCAATTCCATCTGAACGTTTTTCTCTGGCTTCAGATCGGCATTACCAACGGTTCCAACATTACCTGAACCCTGGGTAATTTTATAGTTTGCATTTCTGTAGAGCAGATCAAAGTTCGGAAACTGATAGAAGTGACCGTAAGAGAAATAAATCTTGCCGCGATCAGTAATTGGGAATGCCGCACCAATACGGGGTGAAATCTGGTATTTGGTTTTAGATTTTTTCCACCAGTATTTTTCTCTTTCAGCAAGGGACTTAAGATTATTAATCGGATCTTGTTCACTTGGGTCAATTTTACCATTTCCATTGGAATCATTAAACCGGTTTGACTCTTTCATCGGTGTATAAATATTCGGGTCAGTTGGGTCTGCAGGTGATTTTCCGGCAGGATCAAACCAGTCAAATCTTAAACCAACGTTCAGAATGAAGTTGGTAAATTCGATTTTGTCCTGAATATAGGCAGCCATTTCAAGAGGAGTACGATTGTATTTATCGTAATTGTTTGTGGTAATATCACCATATCTCGGATTGATATAAGGGTTTGCACCGGCAGCAGGAATAAAGGTTTCTTCTGCAACCTGAGGCAGAATGTTTCTGCTCAGAAAATCAATATTGTGGAATTTGATATCTGCACCGGCTTTGATCTGGTGCTCATTGGTCACTTGACTCCACAAGTCAATTTTGGCGGCATAAGATTGTGTTTCACGCTGAAACTGATTCATATCCATTCCGCCGGCAGCGAAAGTATATGAAGCATAGGAGTTGCTCAAGCTTGGGTGAACATAATTTTTACTCAGACCATCATTCACATAATTTTCAAAAAATTTACTGAAGCCTGAAACAGAAACCGTATAGAAAGTGCTGGCACTTACAGTATGGGTTAAACTGGCTAAAGCTGTGTAAGAATCCTGATAATTTGTTTTTATACCGTCAGGATTATAAACATAATACCGGTTATAATCTTTCCATTCCCGTTTTTCATAAATCAAGTTAACCGAAGTTTTGAGACTGGTTGAGATTGGCCAGGTAAATTTACCCTGACCTGAAATCCGGGATGAATTATTCATCTGAACATATTCATTATCACCGGGGCTAGAAGCAACAGTTTTAAGTGTTATGGGGTCTTCATAAAGAAAATTGTCTGCATTGTATTTTCTTTTCCCGTAAAAATGTCCACCGAAGTTGACATAACGGCCAACCAGGAAGAAATACAAGTTGTCCTTAATAAGAGCACCACTAAGTGAACCTTCATAGTTCTGAATATTCAAAGGATTATAGGTGCTTGGTTTTGGGAAAATATCATCATGGGAGGTTAGGTAGTCACCAAAATAAGTTCCGAGTGAACCTTCGATCTTATTCGTTCCGTCTTTGGTTGACACGTTCACAATGGCTGACATGGCTTGTCCGTATTCAGCATTGAACGCACCCGAGATAACCTGAAGCTCAGAGACCATATTCTTATTGACATCTACAACTGCAGAACCGTCATATTTGTCAGTGACGGGAACACCATCAATCATATAGGCGACTTCACCCGTACGACCGCCACGAAAGTGACCCCCAACGTTTCCAGCCTGAAGTGACACCACCTGTGAGATTTCAGTAACCGGGAGGGCAGCAATCTGATCACCTGAAACGGTGGCTGTACTCGCAGTCTGATCTTTCTGAACCATGGGGCGTTCGGCTGTAATGGTGATTTCCTCGCCGAGAGTCAGAACTTCTGCGGAGAGAGGAACGTCAATACGGGCAGTGAGTCCGGTTGCAACCCGAACGTTACTGATCGTTTTATTTGTGTATCCGACGTAAGAAACCCTGATGGTGTAAACACCGGGGGGAACGTTCAGAATGTTATAGTTGCCATCGAAATCGGTTGCGGCACCCAAAGAGGTTCCGATAACCAGCACGCTGGCTCCGATTAATGCATCACCGTTCTCCTGGTCAGTAACCTTCCCGGCAATTTTACCGGATTGGGCCATTACCGACGTTGTTAGCATTGCAAACAATGCAGTTAAGAACAGACGTCCTATCAGTTTTGTCATCATATGACGATCACTCCACGTATGGTTTGTCTACGATTTTGGTTGTTGTTTTTCCGTGCCGCAAGTTTCCCTAACAATCAAGGTAGGAGAAAATGTGGTATGTGAAGGCGGAAAGTCGTTGTTTTGGATTCTGTGAAACAGTTTTTCAACCGCCAGAACCCCCATTTGATACATGGGCTGTCTCATGGTTGTAAGCCCAATGTGCTTGGCAAGTTCAATATCATCAAAGCCGAGAATTGCAATATCTTCAGGTGCAGTCAGCTTCCGGTCTTTCATCGCATTAAGGGCACCAATTGCCTGAATATCTGAAGAGATAAAAAAAGCTTCCGGCAAATCTTCCCGGTTTTTATCAATTACCTCAGACATGGCCTGATAACCAGCTTCACGGTTGAAACCATCAGCCTTTGAATGTTTGCTGATTCTGAAATACCGTTCATGAAAAGGCAATTTGGCTTCTTCAAGTGCACGGCGATACCCATTGTAACGCATTCTTGCCGGCTCTGAATCGAGCGAAGCATTGATCATCCCGATTTTTTTGTACCCTAGTTTTACCAGATACCGGGTTGCAACATAAGCTCCTTCTTCATTTTGAACGGTAATCGAATCAAAATCAGGATGGAACGTATCGACAAGGATGGTAGGAAGCTGGAGTTCTTTAAGGCGGGTATCAAATCCGTCAGGGAGTTTCATTGAAAAGAATAAAATGCCATCCACTTTACCTTTTTGCAATGCTCTTTTCAGATATTCTTCAACCTGATTGGTTTGGTTAACACCATAAAGCATGATGTCATATCCCAAATCGGTGATTTTATCCTGAATACCCTGAAGGACTTCCACAAAGAAGTAATTGGTAAAAAAGGGCATAATCAGGGCAATGGTGTTGGTTTTTCTTTTGGCAAGACCCTGAGCATAGGCGTGGGGCTGGTAACTCATCCGGCGGGAAATTTCAAGAATCCGGTTCTTGGTTTTTGCTGCAATCTTGGGGTGATTATTCAGCGCACGGGAAACAGTGCCAATTCCAACATTGGCCTCCCTGGCGATGTCATAAATCGTAACACCCATTTTTTCCTCTGATTTTTAAATTGGAAGCGCTATGGAAAGGCTTCCACAATATTGACAAAAATTTTAACGATTGTCAACCGGACTTTCCTGTGTGTTGAATAAAACTTTACGTTCCAATCAAATTTTAAGGTGACCAATTATGTGATTTGGTAGTCAAATTAAGGTGGAAATTTCCATTTTGCAATAGGAAATGAAAATATTTGACATATTTATTCAATTAATATCTTGACTTTTTGATCCAACAATTGAAAAATAAATGGAAGAAGGCAGGATGGAAGAAGCTAATGATCTTCAAAACAGAATGCAGATTCCCTACTTTCCCTTAATTTATTAAGTAAAAGGGCTTCCGCTTTTTAGGAAAAAAAGACGACTTTAAGACAGTTCAAATCAGCCTTAAAAAAAGAAATGTTTTATTTATTTGGAAGGAAATGGAAACCGGGCAAAATAAAGTGTAGTAAACCGGACAGAGAATGAAAAAACTCGGCTTTTTTTAAATTTTATTGCGGGATGCAATTAAATTTTAAAGAAACTGAAAATTTCCAGGAATTCTGAGAATTCCTTTGAAATTCAGATATCAACCTGTCCAAGGTTCGTTTGCGAACCGCGGATCCTGTGAAACCTGGAGACCACCCGAGAATCGGGATCGGGAATCCGGGGATGCCTTTGTGGCGAACCCCCAAAAGACCCTGAAAACAAATTATTCTGAACTTCTGTAGACGATAAGCCGAATGATAATCCGGCCAAGCATCAGAACCATGACAGATACAATGATAGACAATGACAAAGCATCGGCCATCGGAATGACTCCGGCAGAACCTGATAACCCCAAAATTGCAAGAATGATAATAACTAAATAAGCTTTCCAGCCCAGCATAAAAATGACGAACGGATTTTCACGAAGATTCATGAGATAAATGCCCTTTCAATAATTCCGCCACCGACCAGATCATTTCCATCATAGAAAACAACAGACTGACCCGGGGTAACGGCCCGTTTGGGTTGTTCAAAAATAATTTCAGTAAGTCCGTTCTCACCATTCCTGATCCATGCAGGATCGGCTGAATCTTTGTACCTGATTTTAGCTTCAACCCGGAGTCCACTTTCCGGAATTTCAGGCCAGGCAATCAGGTTGACCTGGCCAGCAAGCAAACGGGTGGTCAGAAGTCCGGTATCATCACCCACGACGACCACATTTTCTTCCGGTATAATCCGGGTGACGTAAACAGGCTTTCCGACGGCAATATTCAATCCACGTCTTTGACCGACCGTGTAAAACGGGTAACCATCATGTTCACCGATAATTTCGCCGTCTTCGGTCATGATTTTCCCGCCTTTAACCTTGCTTTCAAGTCCCGGGATGTAATCTTTCAAAAACCGATTGTAGTCATTATCCGGAATGAAACAGATTTCATAGGATTCTGACTTTTCTGCAGTCCGGAGACCGAATTGTCTGGCCAGTTCTCTGACTTCGGGTTTTGTCAGTTCAGAAAGCGGGAAAAGGGTTCTTGAAAGGGCAGCCTGTGAAATCCCCCAAAGCACATAAGTCTGATCCTTTTTCGGATCATTTCCTTTTGACAGGATGTGTCTCTGACGGATTTCATCAAAACGGACTTTGGCATAATGTCCTGTTGCGATATAATCAGCGCCCAGTGCGAGTCCCTTTTTAAGCATGGAACTCCACTTCACTTTTGTGTTGCACAGAACGCAGGGGTTTGGGGTTCTGCCAGTCATGTACTCACCCACAAAATTCGAAATCACTTCGTCACCGAAATCATCACGGAAATCAATGATATAATGGGGGAATCCGTGTTTAACGGCAATACTTCTTGCATCGTTAATCGATTCAAGTGAACAGCAGCCGGTTTCTTTATTTGTATTGCCGCCCGAAATCTGGTAATCCCATGTTTTCATGGTGATTCCGATTACATCATAACCCTGCTCTTTCAGCATAACGGCAGCCACACTGCTGTCTACCCCGCCACTCATACCTACAACTACGGTTCCGTGCCTGCTCATAAACTCTCTTTTAATTAATCAAAGGTACCAAAAATGGATAAACGAACCAAACCGGCCGGGAATTCCCGGAACACGTGTTAAGTGGTAGGTGGTCAGTGGTATGTAATACGTGGGACGAAATTTACAACCATTGGTTGATTGTGATTTTGCTGGCAACAATTTCAATGTTCCCGGGCACTTCGACTCCGCTATGTGACCGGGCAGAAATTTACACTGACCACTTACAACTTGTCACTTTGTCCCATATAACTTGTCACTGGCTTTTTGATAACTGCCAAAAAATTCAGTACATTTGAAAATCAGAGAATCAATCCGGGAAAAAGGATATGCTATTCAAACGCCCCAATTATAAACGTTTTGATCCGCCATTACGGTATCACGATCCGTCAAAAGAAGAACGGCAAAAAACTAAAATCCGGTTTTCTAAAAGCAGAGTCCGGTCAAAAAAATCAAACATTATGGTAAGTGCACTTCTTTTTGCTGCAGTTCTTTACGTCATTTTTTATCTTTCCCAACGGTTTTAAAACACAGTTATGCCCAATATTATCAGAATTCTGACCGATCAGATTGCAAACCAGATTGCAGCCGGTGAAGTGGTTCAGCGTCCTGAATCGGTAGTTAAAGAACTTATTGAAAATTGTGTGGATGCCGGTGCTACTCACATTACGGTAGTTCTGAAGGATTCCGGTAAAACCCTGATCCAGATTTTGGATAATGGCTGCGGGATGTCACCCGATGATGCCCGGCTAGCCTTTGAGCGTCATGCAACAAGCAAAATTGAAAAAGCAGAAGACTTACAAGATATCAGAACACTCGGATTCAGAGGTGAAGCTCTTGCTTCCATTGCATCCGTTTCACAAACTGAGCTTAAAACCCGTGAACACGATGCCAAAACCGGAACTTTGGTTCGGGTTGAAGGTGGGATTTTCAAAGCGATGGAACCGGTCAGTTGTGCCGCCGGAACTAATATTACCATTAAAAACTTATTTTTTAACACGCCAGGCAGACGAAATTTTCTCAAATCAGAACAGGTTGAATTCCGTCATATTCTGGATACGGTTCAGAAGTATGCTCTCTTTTATTCAGATCTGAGATGGACGTTAATCAGCGATGACAGTCAGGTTTTTGATGTTCTTCCGGCAACACCACTCGAGCGGGTTGGTCAACTTTTCGGCGATAAAGTTAAAAGCCATGTGATTGAGATTAAGGAAGACACTGATCTTGTTTCAATTTCAGGATTTGTTGCTCACCCGACGATTGCAAGAAAAAGCCGGGGCGATCAGTACCTGTTTATTAATGGCCGGGCAATCATTCACAAATCGATACAGCATGCCGTTTTCAATGCTTATGGTGCTTCGCTTGCAGCCGGAACTTATCCCTTTTATGTGATCTTTTTTTCAATCGACCCAAAACGGGTTGATATCAACGTCCATCCGACCAAACAGGAAGTTAAGTTTGACGATGAACGATCGGTTTATGCAATAACAATGGCCGTCATCCGGAAATTTTTATCCAAACATGATTTGACTCCCCAAGTTTCAGGCGGAATGACTCATGTCATCAAGGAAGATGTGGTTTTTGACCCGAACCGTGGATTTGTTGACCAGACCCGGTTTGTTGAACGGCCCTCTTCACCTATCAGTAACTTTCCCTACATTGATCCGGCACAACGGATTGTTTCCCTTCCTTTCGGCACAGGCACAATTCCCTCCGGCGGAACTGCACCACGACCTGAATTTCAGGATTCCAGATTGGGCGATATCCCCAGAAGCGTGGGTTCACCGCTTGAAGTTTTGAGAAGTTTTGCCTCTGAAGTTGATAATTCAGCCATTGGTGAACGGCGGATCTGGCAGGTTCACAATAAATATATTTTTTCGCAGATCGTTACCGGACTCATGATCATTGATCAGCATGTGGCTCATGAACGTATTCTTTACGAAAAAGCCATGAAGGTCATGCAAAGCAGTTCGGCATTTACGCAACAGCTATTATTTCCGTACACGATGGATTTAACTCCACTCGATTTTGAACTGATTAAATCACTCAAAGATGACTTGCAGCGGCTCGGATTTGATTTTAAATTTTACAGCGGTAAAACCGTTGTGGTTGAAGGCGTTCCGGCAGATGTTAAACCTGGAGCCGAACAAAGAATTCTTCAGGACATTCTGACCCAGTACCGTGATTACGAAGCAGAATTTCAGTGGAAAGGCCGGCAAAATCTTGCTGCATCTTACGCCTGCCGGTCTTCAATCAAAGCTGGTGACCCATTAAGTCTGCCGGAAATGAATGAACTTATAGATTCCCTTTTTGCCTGCGAAAACCCCTACACGTGTCCGCATGGCCGACCGGTTGTGGTCAAAATGACGGTTGACGATCTGGATTCCCGTTTTGGAAGAAAACATCCCTGGTAAAAGAACATCAAGTTCTAATCACGATTTCATGGAATCAGTTTTGAGTTTTGCTCAGGAATTTCTGAGTTTTAAGTTTTTATTGAATTAAACCCATTTTTTATGAAAATCGAAACTTTTACTTTCTTCCGCACCCACCTGATGATTGGTGAAAAACGTGAGTTATTCCCCGTTGTCAATCTTGTTCTCGATAAAGATTACCCTGAACTCAGCCAGACAGACGGACTCAGCGTTCAGATATCAACCGAAAGAACCAATTACGAGGGTGCTCCTGTCGTACTTTTCCATATTCAGCTTGAACTCGCCGGTAAATTCATCATCAGAAAAACGAAAACCATCGATTACACCGATGAAGATACCGTTCACTTTTTTGAGGATATTTTTTCTGGCGATCCCTTTCTTTTTGCCTTCACCCAACCTGAATTCCTGAACGGAAAATCCAAAAATTTCCAATACATTTCAGCTTCAGTTGATGATGAAAAAGGCCGGCTTTTCATTTGGGATATTGAACTTGCATACACAGATTCAACATCAGCCAATCTAACACCGGCACAACTGACAGAAAAATTAAACAAATGGTGGGAGCTTGAGGGAAAAAAACTCAATAGCCTGCAGGACACAGTTTCAGCCGATTAAAGAGGTCAATTTTGCATACGGTAAAACTAATCAATTGTGAATTCTATGCTCACCATGGTGTCATGAAAGAAGAACATCGTGTTGGCGGAAGGTATTCTGTTGATGCAGAAATGAAACTCGATTTTGAAAAAGCGGCCCTGACTGATGATCTCAGCGAGACTGTTGACTATGAAACCGTTTATAAACTGATGCGTGAAGTCATCGTTTCACAAAAAGTTTACCTGATTGAAGCACTTTCCCGGCAAATCGCACAAACCATTCTTGAAAAATTCCCACTTGTTCAGTCGGTCATAACCCGGGTGAGAAAAATAAATCCGCCGGTGGGTGGCGTTTGTGATTATGCAGAAGTCGAATATCAGGCATTCAGGTAAATGAATTCAACACTGACTCAGGTTTATGTTGGAATTGGGTCAAATCTCGGGAACCGGCTTGAACATCTGAAATCAGCCGTCTCAGAACTCAGGAATCACTCTGAAATAACCCGTGTAACATGCAGTCCGGTTTACGAATCAGACCCGGTTGACCATTCAGACCAACCCGCCTACCTGAATGCAGTTTTGAGAATTGAAACGACTTTAAATTTAAAGTCCTTTTTCAGGTTTTGTCAGGAAATTGAAAATAAAAACGGGCGAACCCGTTTAGCCGGTGATAAATGGAAAGCCCGCACGTTGGATATCGACATTTTGTTCTGGGGAAATCTGGTTTTCAGGGCCGATAACCTGACGATTCCACATCCGGAAATAGAAAACAGAAGCTTTGTACTTGTTCCTTTTGCTGATCTGAATGCAGAATTCAGTTACCCGGGAACAGGAGAATTATTAAATAAAAGGATTGAGTCGTTACCTGATAAACTCAGTCTCCACTTTTTTTCAGACCCGTTATGAATTCTATCAAACCACCTGCTGAACTGCATTATCTGGCAATTGAAGGCGTTATTGGTGCCGGGAAAACCAGTCTTGCCCAAATGCTCGCCAACCGGATCAATGCCCGGCTTGTTCTTGAAGCCTTTGAAGACAATCCGTTTCTGGAACGGTTTTATGACGATCCCGAACGGTTTGCTTTCCCAACTCAGGTTCAATTTCTGATTTCCCGTGTCAGACAACAACAGAAAATCGGAGAGTATGATTTATTTCATGACTACGTGGTTTCTGATTATATTTTCGATAAAGACCGGATTTTTGCAACAACAACATTAAAAGCTGAGGAACTGGACCTGTACGACCGGATTGCTTCAACACTTGAAGGCTATGTGGTTTCACCCGATCTGGTCATTTATCTTCAGTCATCGGTTGACCGGCTGCTCGACAATATCAAATCAAGAAACCGTCTGAATGAATTTAAAATCACCCGGCATTATCTTGAGGAACTTTCTGAATCGTATACGCATTTCTTTTTCAGGTATCAGCGGTCACCGGTTCTGATTATCAATACAACGGAAATTGATTTTGTAAACGAACACGAGCATTTTGAAGAATTGGTTCAGCAGATTTTACACCGGCCCCATTACGGAATTGAATACTACTTGCCAAGCGGAGGAAGAAAATGATAAGATTTGCCATTCTGGTTGTTTGTCTTGTCACCGTTATTTTCATCCTGTTTTATTCCATCAGGAAAAAGCAGCGTGAAAATCCTGATAAATACCGGAAACCTTTTGATAAAAAAGACCGTGAAAAAGTCGAGGATGCGAAGGTTAAGGAAGAATGACCTTCCCGGGGGCAAAGAGCAGGTTCTTCCCTTTTCAGTTCAAACCGGTTTAAATACTAATTTCCAGATCATTCTTCTTTTACCCGCTAACCCCTTCCTGCTGCAAAAATCACCGTTTTTATTTTAAAATGTTTTACTTTTATAGAAATGAAAGTGGATCATTTTTTCTTTTCTGTAAGGAGGACGTTTCCTTACACTTTTTCTGAAGGGAACTTACACTTCAGAAAAACACAATCCAGACATAAGTCATTATTATTATTATACTTAACTTTTTGGCACGATATTCACCATTGAATGCAGTAACCGAAAAGGTAAAATCCGTTCGGTTCAGAACAACCATGACAAAAGCAAATACACTTTATCTGTTTCTTTTACTGCTTGCTGCCGGGTTTTCCGGATGCAATCAGGATCCGGTTTCTGTTGAAAGTACTGATAATACTTTCCAGAATCTGATCATCAGGCACGAACAGATTGATCCGGCCAGAAATCATAACCGTGAGGAAATTGATCCAAACGGAAGCATGATTATCACCGTCAATCAGACACTGGGTGTAACTGGTTCAGAAACACGGGAAGTTATTTATTCACTTCGTCACCGGTTGCCGGCACTCACCGGAAGCAAATCAGTCAGAGACCTGAATTTTGGGGATGTTTTTATCAATAGTATCCGGTTAAACCGTTATAACAGTATCATTATTTTACCTGACAGTCTACAGCTTTCGGGAAAGCCTGATACTCTTGAAACCACCACATACTATAATAAATTCAATCTGAACACTATCGCAAATTCCCTTTCGACTGAAATTACCTTCAGGGCAACCGGATCTGAACGAATTACGGGTTTTACACAAACACTTTCGGTTCCGGAACCAGTCAGAATCTTAAACCTTCCGCAGGATGCTCTGATATCAACCCAACAGCCGTTAACGTTACAGTTCAATCAGGATTTGTATGCCGGTTTTTCGGGAATTTATCTGTATCCGTCGGGAATTTCAAGTGCTGACAGTGTACATGCAGATTCAAGCGGATTGACGTATCTTTTTACCGATTTACGTCCAACACAAAAAACCAGAACGATTGTAATCCCGGCAGAATTGCTGAAAAAAATGTACTCGGCTTTTTCAGCAACTTTTTCAGGATCAGCCGTCAGATTTGGGGTTTCTGTTTATGGCGTTCAGTCAACTTCGAAGGATAAAATCCATTCAGGAAAAGAAAACGGAATGGTTTACGACACGCCAGTTCACATTGTCAGCAATTACAGTTCAACAATCAGACTGATTTCAAATTAAATTCAATCAACCGTCAATAAGGAGCTAACCATGTTATCCCTAAAGGTTACAAAACGCTGGTGTGCAGCTTTGCTTTCTCTTGCTGTTCTGCCGGTATTTGCACTTGCCGGACCCACAAACGATCCGGGCCGGATGCTGTCCAGCATGCAGCAGATAAAAAACAAAATCCAAGCCGGACTACAGGTTCGTGAACAACTTCAAAAGTCATCATCAACCCGCCTGATGAAAGTTCAAACAACCGGATCAATTTCTGGTACCGTTTTCGGAGTAGATGATGCAGACATTCCCACCGGTTGGGTCATGGCATGGGCTGAAAAAAATTCTGGAGATTCCTCTCTTGGAAATTTTGGAATCAGTACCCTTCAGCCAGATGGTTCCTACGAGATTTCCGGTTTGAACCCGGGCTCATTTTACGTTTATGCTCAGGCTGACGGTTATATGTCACGGTTTTTCCCAAATGCAGAAGATGCTAATGAGGCAAAACCCGTTTTTGTAAGGGATGGAAGAAACACACCCAATATTGATTTCCGGCTTAAAAAACTTTTTGCCGGTGCCGGTGCGATTTCGGGAACGATACTTGATAAATCAACCAACCTGCCGATTAAGGGCGCCTCTGTTTATGTCTGGTCGGGTCATTTTGGTCCAACTACAGGAATGGGTGGTTATGGATGGGCGACTTCTGATGAAAATGGAAATTATAAAATTCTGAACCTTCATGCCGGCAAATATATGGCTTCCGCCTGGGCAAATGGTTATAAATATGAAACTTATGGCGGAATTCAGGATAGTATCAATGGATTTTCGATACTTGTGGTTGACTCTGTTACAACAGAAAATATTAATTTCAGCCTGATCAAAACGGCCTCCATTTCAGGCCGGGTTACAAAGAGCAATGGCGATCTCCTTCAATGGGCAGGGGTTTTTGTTTCAACTGGCGACGGAAGTGGCGGTGATTCAATCAAACCGGCATACCCAAATTATGGCGGCGGATATGGTTATACAGACAGTGAAGGTTATTACACAGTTGATAACCTGCCGGATGGTGATTATACAGCAGTTGCTGAAGGCTACACCCGGTGGGGTGCCGTGACTGAATGGTACAATGAAAGTGCCACAAGGGAAGGCGCACAAACCATTTCAGTTTTAAATGGAATTGGTGTAAAAAATATCAATTTCACTTTGGATTTCCCGGTTTATACCGGTTCAATATCCGGAAAAGTACTGAACTCAGCCGGAAATGGTATACCTAATGCGAGTGTTGTCATTTATACCCCGTTTGACTCCGACAGTTCTGATATGACTATGCCTCCGATGGGTCAACATTTCAAATTCTATACTACTACTGATCAGGATGGAAATTATAACTTTTCAGAAATTCCGGACGGCAGTTACTACGTCCGCAGTGACAGTTACAACACCTGGAGTTACACCGTAACCTGGTACCCTGCTTCACAGACTGAGGAATCAGCTGAACTGGTTTCCATTCAGAGCGGTGCAAAGGTAACCGGAATTGACATCCAGACGACATCAAGCCAAACCAACGGAACCATTTCGGGAACTGTGAAAAAGGCAGACGGAACTGCTTTAGCCGGTGCCTATATCATGCTGAGCACCGATTACCGTTCCGGATGGAAAGATGGCGGCGGACACCATAAAGGAAACCATCGTGACGGTGGAACAGGCGATCATGGTGATTCATTATATTGGAATCCGATCTGGGCAACTGCAATTTCTGATTCTTTTGGAAATTACTCCATCGGATCCCTTCCAAAAGGAAGCTACCTGATCCAGGCTTACTATTATAATTATAGTGACGGAAAAGCCGCCACAATCTGGTACAATCAGTCTGAAACAGCAGAAAATGCAACAGCTGTCGTTATTACCGGAGATCAGACCCTAACCGGAATTGATTTTAACCTGACACCAAAAAGTTTTTACGGTTCACTTTCAGGAACGGTGAAAAATAACAGTGGTGAAATCATTCAAAATGCTTATGTGGAACTGATTCCCTACTGGGAAGCTGTTTCCCCATCAGATAAATATCTTGGCCGCTGGAATATGAATACGTTGACCGATGCGGAAGGTAAATTCTCATTCACCCAGCTTTATGAAGGAAAATATACACTTGTTGCCTATACCAACGGCGGTTATGTGTACTATCCGGATGCAATTACACCCAATGAAGCCGATTCAATTGTGGTTTTGGCTGACCAAAACACAAACATTGGGGTTACTATTACAATTAAAAATGCTGGTGCCGGCTCAATCTCCGGAAGCCTGAATACTGATTTTGAAACTCTGGTTCCGATTTCAGGTGTCGTTCTGGCCAAACCTGTTATAACGATCCAATCCTATCCGGAATCACAACTTGTCTTTTCGGGTGTGGCGAAAGATGGTATGTATAAAATACCGGGTCTGCAAAACGGTGAATATCATCTTTATGCCTTTTCAGGAATGGCAATTGGCGAGTTTTACAATAATGTTTACGACCCGGCACTTGCCCAAAAAGTGGTTGTTGCTGACGGAAAAGAAACCACGGGAATTGATTTCACCCTTTCCGGACATTTCTGCGGTGATGGCGGAGAGCACAGTGATTCGCTGAATAACTTAAACGGCGGCCGTGTTTATGGTAAGATTAAAGACAATTCTGAAAAATTACTTGGTGATGTTTCGGTTAACCTGATTGATGCCGATGGCGTTGTTATCACTTCATCCAAATCAAACAGTAAGGGATATTACGAACTAGCCGGACTTCCTGCAGGTCAATATTCCGTTAAGGCCAGTCATCTTGGAATGGAAATGGTTACAGTTGCCGAACCGATGACAATGAACAAGAACAGTGTTCAGTTAGACATTGTTATGAAACCTGCCGGTGCACCGACAAATGTTGATGATGATTCTACAGTTCCATCGTCCATTCAACTTGTCAGTGTTTACCCGAATCCGTTCAACCCTGAAACGACTATTTCTTTCAGGTTACCTGCTGCAGGAAATGTAACGGTTCAGATCTATAACATGCTCGGTCAGCAGATTAATATTCTTTCTGCCACCAGTCTGAATGCCGGTTTGAATCAGATCAGATGGAGTGGTCGTTCCAATGACGGAACCCCTGCTTCCAGCGGAGTATATCTGTTCAGAATTCTGGCCGGAAATCAGGTCACAACGGGTAAGATGATTCTTGCCAAGTAACACTTAACTCTAACCCGCAACCTTTTCCTCACGGAAAAGGTTGCTTTTTTTCAGGCCGGTAACTTTGAAATTATGTTAAAGCCGTTGCTCCTTTTCTTCTCGTTTCTTTCCTGCCTGGTCACTAACCAGACTCAGGCACAGCCTCTGACACCGGTTGTCATTTCTCAATCTGATATTGCAACACTCGGCGGCTGGCCACTTGACCGTAAATTCTACGGCCTTGTTATTGAAACGCTTACGGCTTCTGGTGTCAATGAGATTTATTTCGAGCTGGCCTTCCCTTCTCCCGATTTGCTTCATCCTGAATCTGACGATTATTTCGGTGAACTTTTAACTTCCAATTCATCCGTTTATATTTTAAATCATCAATCAGAACCGGGTGATTCCATTTCAGTTTTGAAACAAATCAAACTGCCATCTTACCGGACCTTTCAACCCTTTTCAACTCTTTTCGAAACAGAATCATCAGGGCTATTTGTTTCATCAGAAAATCTCCTTTTATTTTCTGGTTTGCTGCCGTCCGGCTTTACCCATCTTAACCGGATTTTTATCCCTTTTCCTTCAGAACCATTAAAAAATACTGTTTCTTTTGTTGATATTCTCACAGGAAAAACAACGGTTTCCACTGATAAAGTTTTCATTTACCTTGATCTTCCCGGCGTGACTTCCTACGTCGGCACTTCAACAACCGATACCCCGGCACCAACCGGATTACTTTATTTTTCTGCTCTCAATTCAATGGCAACTGGCAACTATAAAACTGTTTTACCAATTGGATTCTGGCTGATCTTTTTTGTTTCTACCTTGTTTCCTGCCGGTTTTTTCAGACCCGGAAAAAGCACCTTCCTTCCTGCAATTGGTACATTTTTGATTCCTTTGTTAACCGGAGTCTCCCTATTTTTATCCGGATATTTCTTACCAAACTGGTTTTATTTCTCATTCCTACTGCCTCTTGTACTTATACTCTGGTCGGTTTGGCTAAAAATTCAAACCAAAATTCATCAACCTGTTCAGACTTCTGCCCCGGTTATTCAATCATCTGATACTACCCAGGAAGTTTCAGATCTGAAATACCGGCTGAATTTTTACGAAAACTTATCTTCCGTCATTCCTGATTCACTTTCTGCGTCCATCATTTCAACTGAAGGACTCATTTTCCATAAGGATTCACCTGTAAGTGAAATTCTGAAAAAGGCCGGCAAAATTGCCGGAACAGACATTCCTGTTATGCTTTTTGGAGAATCAGGCACCGGAAAAGAACGACTTGCAAGGTTCATTCACACCCATTCGGGCAGAGCAAAAAAACCATTCATTGCTGTAAATTGTGGTTCCTTTAATGAAAATCTGATTGAATCAGAATTGTTCGGATATGAAAAAGGGGCTTTTACCGGTGCCTTACAGGCAAAACCCGGCCGGTTTGAACTGGCTGACGGCGGAACTTTATTTCTCGATGAAATTGGTGAAACGTCACCGGGATTTCAGGTCAAACTGCTCAGAGTTTTACAGGAGGGTGTTTTTGAACGGGTTGGCGGTGTTACGCCTCTTCAGGTTTCGGTCAGAATCATCACGGCAACGCATCAGCAACTTGACCGTCTGATCGAAGAAAAAAAATTCAGGGAAGATTTATTTTACCGGCTAAACGGATTTGTCATTACCCTTCCGCCACTTCGTGAACGGCCTTTGGATATTGAAGCCATTTTTGCAGATTTCCTGAATCAGCAATCACCCGGAATGAAATATTCAGATGCTCTTGTCAAATTTTTATGCCGTCAGGAATGGAAAGGAAACGTGCGGCAACTTTTATCTTCTGCTGAACGGGCAATTGTGAACGCTGAACTCAGAAACCGAAAATTCCTTATTCCGGATGATTTTGAACTCCCCGACTCAAATCAAACGGGAATCGGAGCTGCAGACGGTAAAGCTCTTCAAATATTGGCTTCATTCAGAACCCATCAGTTTAAGCACAGAAGTTTTTCTTCAGTTGCCTCTGAACTTGGCATGCACAGAGTCACAGTGACTGACTATTTTCGTGGATGGCTGATCAGGTTTTACACAGAAACCGGTTCTGTTGATGGCGTTTTTTCCCTGTTTAAAGCTGATGGAATCATTGAGGATTCTGAAAGTTTCAAAGCACGGATTGAGGAGTATTTAACCGGAATTCTTGAAAAAATAGATAGCGGGCATTCAGCCGGTGAAAAAGATGAGTTTATTCTTTCTTCCCGTTTTAAAAATTTGCCTTCCCAGTTCAACGGTGACCTTCTTTCCCTGATCGTGAAAAGAAAAAAGGAAACAGGCCCATGACAAAGGGTTTTATTTTCCTTCTTTTCTGCTGGTCGTCAGCGTTTGCTCAACCCACTGAACCTGACATTACTTACCTTGCCGGGCGGACTCCGGTCAGGCTATCTTTTGGTATTTTACCTGCACTTTCCACCTTTGCCGGGCAATCCCCTTTTTTCTGGACCCGCTTAACCGGTCAGGTCACTTTAGATCAGTTTACATTTAACAGTCAGGTTTTTTTAAATCAGTCCCAAACCTTTTCCATAAAAAATCCACCTTTGCTTATCAACCTTCCTGCACAGGGTACTATTGTAAATCCGTCTTCGATTGTCAATCAGCCGAATTCCCTTGAGTTTCAGTTTCCTTTTATTTTTGGAGTTAAATGGACATCAGGTGATCTTTCTCTCCTTGGTTCAATGACCGTTCTGACAAAAAAAACAATACTTCAAAAACCTGAACTGAACAGTCAAGAAGAAAATTTATACACCGTTACCTGGAAACCTGACAATTATTCTGTTGCATCAGGTCTATTCTCTTTCAGCGGGGCCTGGACGTTAAACTGGCTGACAGTAACGACCGGCGTTAGCGGACTTTCGATCCCATTTTCATCAAAACCTGATACCGTTTACAAAATGAAACCTGTTTTATCTCCGCTGATCGGAATTCGTTTCGGCACAAACGGAAATCAGGCAGAAGTAAAGTGGACAGCATCAAGGCTGGGCTTTTCGGGGAAAACCACTGAAAAATTCAATTTCTTCGGGGGTTTAAAACCCGAACTTAAACTGGGTTATGAAACCGGGACAGGCAAGTTTTCATGGCAAAGGGCCGGCTTCGAATTTGCCCTTCCACTCAACCGGATTATTACCATCACAACCTCGGGTGACTGGGTTTTTGGAAATAAACACTCTCTTTCTGACCAGAATTTCAGGGAATTTTTAGCTCTTCAGGCAGCAAACCCAATTCCGATTCTTTCATCTTCAACGGTTTCAATCGGGTTTACTTTTCATTTTGATGCTTCAGAACGGAATATTCCCGTCAGATTGATTGATTCAAGGTTTTATCAAAGTTCTGTTTACACAGCAAAACGATCTTTTTACAGCTATAACCCGGTTGGTTCTGTTGACTTGTACAATACGGGTGAAGATCCGGCCGAATTTGAACTGATCATCCGGTCCAAAAATAAGCTGGCTTTTTATCAGTCAGGCAAAGTTACTCTTGCTCCTTCTGAACTCAGATCGTTGCCGGTTTATCTCTATCTTCCTGATACGTCACTTTCCGGAATTCCCGTTCACGATCAATTGGAAGTAGCAGCCGTAACTGAAAATCTGCAAAAAAGACTGACCACTTTCCCTCTAACTGTTTATGACCGGAATTCCTGGGATGGTGATACCTTTTCTCTGAAATATTTTCTTTCAACTCAGGATCCTGATCTGCTTTCCTTTTCGAAATCAGCTTATTTGTTTGCTTTAACTGAAGCAGGAAAAGATTCAACAGCATCGAACCCGTTAAGTTTACTTGAAAAATTTATTTCATTAACAGGTTCCCGGTTACAGTATGTACCAGATCCAACATCAACGTTTATAACAGACCGGGTTCAGTATCCGGTTGAAACATTACGGCGAAAAGTGGGTGATTGTGAAGATCTCGTTGTCTTTACAGCTTCAACTTTGATGTCGGTCGGATATAATTGTGCAGTTGTGGATATTCGTCCGAATATGCCTGAAAATATGCAGGCACCAACCGCACAGGCAGGTTCAATCGGACACGTTTTTCTTCTTGTGGATACCGGAATTCCGGTTACACAAACCGGGCAGACCGGATTTGGTGAATTTCAGTTTGTAACCCGGCGAAACAAACTGGGTGAATTTACAATCTGGATTCCAATTGAAACGACGGCGCTTTCTGAAGGATTTAAAAAAGCCTTCAGTGAAGGTGTCCGCCACTATTATGATGAAGTCATTGTTAATAACGGAGTGGAAAAAGGTCATGTACAAATCTATGATTTATAAGACTTTAGCTGTTGTCTTTTTTATAAGTCTGATTGTAAATTCAGAACAGGCCTCAGCACAGGAAAAACTCTGGATCAAACTTGAAAAAGGATCAGCACTGGTATTGAATCCGACCACATCAGAATGGATTCCCCTTTCATCAAAGGATCAGGTTCCGGTCAAAACCTTTTTACTTACCAAACCTGACAGCAAACTAATTGTTTTCAGGGAAACAACAGTTTACGAAACACCGGCAGACGGATATTTCTTTGCCGAAGATCTTTTTTCAAAAACACGGAATGAGCTGGTTAGTGCTCTCGTCAGGATTGAAACGTCTCAACTTCCGGCAGGTTCGCCACCTTCATCAGATAAACCCGTTGTTGGTTTAACTTACGGTAAGGAGAAAGAACTTGAAACGAAAAATGACGAAGTGCCCTTTCTGAAAGAACGCAAGAATGCCATCATCTGGTTTTCGAAACAAAAAAAATACGACAGCGCTCTGCTTTCAATTAAAAGACTGATGGTCAAATATCCAGAATTGTATAAAAATCAGGATCAGGTCAATGTGCTGCTTTCACTTTACGAAAAACTTGAACTTTACGGTTATCTGTATGATGAAAGTAGCCGGCTAATGACTCAGAAAACTGCAGATGAATTTGACCAGATGGTCATTAAATGGAATGACGTGGCAAAGAAGCAGTTAACGGGACGAAGAGAATAGGGGTACAAGTTATAAGTTATAAAGTTACAAGTTATAAGTTATAAGTGGTACGCGAAACCTGGATACCGAAATGGTCACTGAATATAAATATTGCCAGGATTTTATTGGAATAAAAAACTCCCCTCCTTTTTTAAAGGAGGGGAAATCAGTCGAAAGACTGATGGGGTGGTTTTCTTTGGATTTTGAGATAACAGCCAAACCACCCCGGCTACGCCACCCCTCCTTTATAAAAGGAGGGGAATTTATTTCCCGTTTTTCTTCCCACTGACCACTTATCACCGACTACATACAACGTATAGCGTACCCCGTACCCCGTACAACTTTCCCCTTACCACGGCCATCAATTACATCCCTTTTCCCTTCCTGAGGAACTAACCTTATCTTTGAAAGTATAAGTATCGAATAATTCAAGGATTAGGTCATGATTGACTTTCGTATGATGATGAACGGTTCAATTCCTGGTGGAATCTGGACTTTTTTTATCACCTATTTTATCATAATTGGTGTCATTACTTTCATTTTTTATGGCAGTGATCTGATGTCACGTGGCCGGTACATCAAAAATGTGGTTCTGACTACAATTGCCAGTTTATTTCTCTACAGTGTTCTTCTGCTGGTATTTCCTGCAAAACCCATCATCCCAAATGTGATTATTGCTCCTGTTTTTTCTGAAAATGCAACACCGGTTCAGGAAGCCTTCCCTTATTTTCTCAATGAAATTCTCAAAAAATCATATCCCGGAAAATATCACGCTGTTGATAATGAATCTGTTGACCGGTACATCAACTCCCACAATTGGACTTCACCCGATTCAATTCTTGAACATGTCCGTTACCACAACACCCACTTTGTTGTTTTCCCTTCAATCAGACCCGATGGTGGATGGGATTTTGACATGTATGATACCCGATACGGCGACATTGAAAAATATGCTTCTTTCTCAGTCAATGCAGACCCAAACTTTCAGCTTCAGCTTGCTGATGGTGCAAATCAAATTCTTCAGCAACTTTACCCGAAACTTTCAATTTCAACATCAAAACTCATTGAAGGCATCACCTCTTCATTTCCTCAGGAAAAATCACGGCTGGCAAATTTTCTTAAAATCAGAAAATGGATGAGTACTGCCAACTTTGAAAAAACGGTAGCTTTTACTGATTCACTCCTCAAAGTGGATCCAACTTATGCCGTGTATGATTTTTATCTGGGTAAATCAAATTTTGAATTGGCCAAATTAACCAACCTGGATAAAGGCAAACAGCACGACTTACTCTCAAAGGCAAACTTTTATTTGCTGAGTGCTGTAAAAAAAGATACACTCAATGCAGAATACATGAATCAGCTTGCCGATTTGTATTTATACAACAGTGATTTTGAAAATGCAGACAATGCGGCAAAGGCCGGTTGGTTTATGGATCCGTATAATTACAAAGCTTATCTGAACATTGGCAGACTTCACAAAAGCCGCTGGCTCAAATTTGAATTTTTAAACGGTGAAACGTTCAAAACTCAGGGCGGCCTTATCAGACGTTCACTTGATCTGAATCCATTTTCGGCAGAATCTTACTTCTTTCTGGGCCTGCTTCTTGAGGATGAACGTGATCTTGAAGATATCAAGGGCGGACGTGCAATTGAACATTATGAACAGGCCGTTGATCTGAATCCGAACTACCTGGATGCCATTACCAATCTCTGGAAATTAAAAATTCTTGGACGTGATTTTAACAACTACCGGTCTTATTTCACCAAGATGCTGGAATTATCACCTGAGAATCCGGATGCCTATTTCTATATGGGGATGAATTTTTTCTATTTGAATATCCACGATTCAACAATTTATTATTTCAGCGAAAATCTGAAACTCCGTGAAAACGGCAATGCCCACATGTATCTGGCTGCGGCTTATGAAAACAAAAACGACACTGTCAATGCGGTTATTCATTACGCAGCACGGGTAAGGGCAAGAGTCAGCGAGACGGATAAAATTGCCGCCAGCGCTTATAAACGGATCAGAGAACTTGATGCCAATACCTGGCGAAAACTGAACAAGGAAATTCCACCGGTCATTGAACAATGATACTGACAGTCAGGGAAAAAACCTGGAATCTGGATTCAGACTTTATTATTCTTGGAATTCTGAATGTAACCCCTGATTCTTTTTCGGATGGCGGAAAGTTTCTCGATCCTGAAAAAGCTATTCACCACGGACTCCAACTTATTAAACAAGGCGCAGACTGGCTTGATATCGGGGCAGAAAGTACACGCCCCGGCAGTGATGCGGTAACCGAAGAGGAGGAATGGAGCCGTCTCGAACCGATCATTTCAGGACTTTTATCTGTTAACCAGGATCTCATTCTCAGCATTGATACAACGAAAGCATCCGTTGCAAAAAAAGCAATTCTTGCCGGCTGTTCAGTTGTAAATGATATTTCTGGCGGAACCTTCGATTCTGATATGATCTCAACGGTTTCTTCACTGAAAGTTCCCTTTATTCTCATGCACACCGGCGGGAAACCCAAAACCATGCAGGAAAAACCGGTTTACCAGAATGTGACTGGTGAAGTGAGAACCTTTTTACAAAACCAGGCAGAAAAGGCAAAATCTGCCGGAATTAATTCGATTATTCTGGATCCCGGTTTCGGATTCGGGAAAACACTTGAACACAACTATCAGCTTTTGAACGGACTCGATCAGATTTGCAGCTTGGGATTTCCTGTTCTGGCAGGAATTTCACGAAAGAAAATGATTGGTGAAGTTACGGGTAAATCTCCAGAAGACCGGATTACCGGTTCCCGTACCGCCGAATCCATTGCTGCTTTAAAGGGCGCCCGGCTGTTCAGGGTTCACGATGTTGCTGAAACGGTTGACATGACCAAAGTCCTTTCAGCCTATCTGAAAGCAGGCCGGAACAAATGACCTCATCCACTCTTAAAATTTCAGTTTTGATTCCTGCTTACCAATCAGCAGATTCGCTTCCCGTGTTACTTCCTCAGATCAAAACAGAATTTTTTTTTGAAGACATTCTGGTTGTGGATGATGGAAGCACAGACCGAACTTCTGAAATAGCAGAACTTGCTAATTGCCGTTTTTTCAGAACGGAAAAAAATCAGGGAAAAGGTGCTGCAATCAGAAAAGGACTTGACCTTCTTTCCGGTTCTGACTGGGTAATCTGTATGGATTCAGACCTGCAACATGACCCAAAGGAACTTCATAGTTTTCTTTCAGCCATTCAGACAAATGAATATGATCTTATTATCGGTCACCGGCATTTGCATCACACTTCAATGCCAATTACCCGTCAGATCAGTAATTTTTTAACGAGCAAACTGATCAGATTCCGCCTCGGACACAAAGTCCCTGATTCACAATGCGGTTACCGGGCCATCAGAATGAGCGGTGATGTTTCAAAAAATTGCAAAGAGACCGGTTACATGTTTGAAACTGAATATCTCATCAAATCGTCACTTTCAAAACGCCGAATCACCTGGATTCCCGTCAAAACAATCTATAATTCCAGCAAAAGTTACCTTCGTCCTTGGGTCAATACACAAAAATTCATAACTTTGTGGTTTCGATCGTTTTTCTGGAATTGAATGGCCAATACCTACTACACAAAAGCACGTACTGAACTGATCTCCATCCTGAGAAAAAAGGGAATCACAGACGAACAGGTGATTTCTGCCATCAATTCGGTTCCCCGCCATGAATTTGTTCAATCCAGCCTCGTCCACCGGGCTTATGAAGATGTTGCACTTCCGATCGGACAAGCACAAACTATTTCACAGCCGTATACCGTTGCCATCATGAGCCAAAGCTTAAGGGCAAAACCCGGATTTAAAATTCTGGAAATCGGTACGGGATCCGGGTATCAGGCAGCTGTTCTGAAAGCATTAGGCTGTCAGGTTTTCTCAATTGAACGGCACCTCGATCTGATGAATAAAGCCAGAACGACTCTTGAACGTCTCGGATACGGCATCGCCTGCCGGTGTGCAGACGGTACGCTGGGATGGAATCAGTATGCTCCGTTTGATGGCATCATTGTTACAGCAGGCGGGCCAACAGTTCCGCCAAGTCTCACCCGGCAATTAAAAGTGGGTGCACGCCTGGTGATCCCAATCGGAGACGATAAAGTTCAGAATTTGCATGTGATTACCCGATTATCAGAAGAAGAATTCCAGACTGAAACTATTGAGGGCTTCAAATTTGTTCCACTCATTGGTAAAGAAGGATGGGTTTCCTGATTAGGACCCGGTTTATTTAAATAAGGATTATTATGGAATTTATTCAGTATCTGATTGACCTTGTTCTCCACCTTGATGTTCACCTTAACGAACTGATTCTGATGTTCGGTTTGTGGACTTACGCCATTTTGTTTCTGATCATTTTTGCTGAAACCGGTTTGGTAGTAACTCCGTTTCTTCCCGGTGATTCCCTTTTATTTGCCCTTGGTGCACTGGCTGCCGGAGGTGCCTTTCATCTCGAAACGCTCATGATTTTACTTACGTTGGCTTCAATAGCAGGGGATACAACCAATTACTCCATTGGGAATTACCTGGGGCCGAAGGTTTTTCATTTTGAAAATTCCCGGTTTTTCAACAAAGAATACCTGATGAAAACTCATGGTTTTTATGAAAAACATGGCGGAAAAACCATTATTCTTGCAAAATTCCTGCCCATTTTTAGAACTTTTGCTCCGTTCGTTGCCGGAATCGGAAGCATGACCTACCCCAAATTTATTATGTTCAATGTCATTGGCGGACTGATCTGGATCAACGGATTTCTTGTTCTTGGCTTCTTTTTTGGCAATATTCCGTTCGTAAAAGAAAACTTCGGGATTGTTATTCTTGCCATTATTTTTATTTCGATTCTTCCTGCGGTTTATCAGGTTGTAAAAGCAAAAATGGCGAAATAAGGGAAAATGCGGAAAATGCATTTACCACAGAGGTCACAAAGTTAAACACTGAGAACAGGGAGTTTTTTGGGGTTTAATTCAAAAACAAAAATCGAATTTCTCTGTGAAACTCTGTGATAAACTCCGCTAACTCAGTGGTAAAATACGTTTAGCACAGAGAAACACTGAGTTTAACACTGAGTCAAACAGAGTTTTTTCTGGTTTTAAATTCCGGAACATTAAAAGTCAAATTCCTCTGTGAAACTCTGTGATAAACGCTGCTAACTCAGTGGTAAAATACGTTAAGCACAGAGAAACACTGAGTTTAACACTGAGTCAAACAGAGTTTCTTCTGGTTTTAAATTCCGGAACATTAAAAAACGAATTTCTCTGTGAAACTCAGCGATTAACTCTGCTAACTCTGTGTTTAAATAATTTATTTATAATTTTAAAAGGAAAATAAAATGAGTCTTTTGGTTGTGGGTTCTGTAGCCCTTGATACCATCGAAACACCTTTCGGTAAAGCTGACGATGCACTTGGTGGTTCGGCTACCTTTATTTCAGCTGCTGCCTCTTTTTTTATGAAAGATATTTCTCTGGTAGGAGTTGTGGGAAGTGATTTTCCGAAGGAGCACATTGCATTTCTTGCAGGAAAAGGAATTAACCTCGACGGACTCCAGATCATTGAAGGCGGGAAAACCTTTCGGTGGTCAGGCCGGTATCATTTCGATCTGAATACACGTGATACGCTGGATACTCAGTTAAATGTTTTTGAAAACTTCAATCCGATTATTCCGGAAGCAGCAAAAAATGCTGAATATGTCGTTCTCGGAAATATCCACCCAACGCTTCAGCTTCAGGTTTTAGATCAGGTTAAGAATCCGAAACTGGTCATTGCCGATACCATGAATTTCTGGATCAGTGGTGCTTATGATCAGCTTGTAAAAACACTTGCCCGTGTTGATCTCCTCTCAATTAATGATTCTGAAGCCCGCGAACTGGCAAAAGAACATAACCTGGTGAAAGCTGCACGGAAAATCATGGAAATGGGTCCGCACACATTGATCATCAAAAAAGGTGAACATGGTGCACTCCTTTTCACTTCCGACTCCATTTTCAGTGCGCCTGCCTATCCGCTCGAAGATATTTTTGATCCGACCGGCGCCGGAGATACGTTCATGGGCGGATTTATCGGGTACCTTGCCAAACATGACAAACTCGACCTGGATCACCTGAAACGTGCTGTTATTTACGGTTCAACCCTGGCATCCTATTCCGTTGAGAAATTCTCACTGGAAAGACTTCAGAATCTGACCGGAAAAGAAATTGAAAGCCGGTACCGTCAGTTTAAAAACCTGAGCCAGTTTGAGGAATAGGCGTAAGGTTTAAGGTGTAAGCGATACGCTTAACAGAGTTGTAAGAAAATTAAATTCCCCTCCTTTATTAAAGGAGGGGTGGCGAAGCCGAGGTGGTTTGAATTTTCTCAGAATTTTCTCAGAATTTTTTCAGAATCTTTACTTCAGGTTTGCCAACAACACCAGCTTTAGCCATATCTGCTTGAAGCTGGGGATTATTCATAAAACCGTTAACCGCCTCAATGCTGGGAAATTCAGTTATAACTGTAATAGAATTCGGATTGTCAACTGCCTGATAAACGCCGATCGTCTTCACCCCGTTTGCAGATCTAAATGCTTCTCCGTCATCAAATCCCTTTTTCCATCCTGCAAAATCTCCAACTACATGTGACAAAATTACGTTTATCATTTATTACTCCGATTTTTAATTGTGTACAGAAAGATACATAATTTTATAAATCAATGAGGTCAAATCCCCTGCCGTACCAATTAATTTATAATTATTCCAAATAACCGTTTTTCCCTGCAGCTTATTCGGTAACTACATTTTCTTTGCTAAAATCACCACCGTTTTTCCTTTATGGATTTTCCCGCCAGCCGGATTCATAAATTCTGTCAGAAAAATATACGGTCCGATTGGGGCTATTTGTCCATCTTCCTTTTTTCCATCCCAGAAAATGACGCCTTCAGGTCCTGAGAGCGACCAGGGTTTCAGTTCTTTGATTTTTCTTCCAAGCCGGTCATAAATCGTGACTGATGCCGAACTCACCGGTTCAGAAAACCGGTAATGCAGTTCACAGACATCATCTCTGCCATCTTCATCGGGAGAAAAAGGATTTGGACTCACCCACACTGATGATTTATTTCCCACAGATTCCGGAAGTTTGACTGAATTGGATTTCCCGGGGGTGCCGCCAGCCGGATTTACCGACGATGACCAGTTCAGCGGATCGTTTGCATTCACATTCAAATCCCGTCGTTCCAGAGCAATACTTTTTGTTGTGATAAGATCCTTTGAATGCCATTTTTCTGAATAAAAAACCGAATCCACAACACTTCCCCACTGGTCCTTTAGTATCACGGCATCACCATCTGAGTTCAGATTCAACGACGATACATTCAAAATACAAACGTCAGGATTTGCCTTTAAGCCGGGGAACTGATCGAACAACCCAGAATCAGCTGAAACAACACCAAAGTCTCCGGGCAAAAGACTGAATTTGGCAGTGATTCTAACCCAATTTTGAGTTCCGGTTTCAGTTGGCCGGTCGCTGAGTGTCCAGTTTTCGAGTGAAACGGCTTCAGTGCCGGGATTGTAAATCTCAATGTATTCTGAGTGATCGGGTTTGCCATCATTCCCATCCTGAAGCGGATCAAACAGGATCTCCGAGATTTTCACGACTTCTCTTTTCACCGATGACTTCACCCCAACGGCCAGTTTATCATCATCCGGATTTTCATCTCCCGGCAATGCAAGCTGAATCAGTAAATGTCCGGTTTCGGTCCAGATCCACGATGCCGTAACTGGAATATCAGCAGTCATACCATATTCAAGCTGATCACCCGAACCCGGGAAACGAACAAGTGGTGTTTCAGAATCCGGCAGTAAATCCTGATTGGCATCCGCCCAAACAGAAAGTTCCGGGAGTGAAACCGGGTTTTTCCCCCTGTTTTGAATTCTGAAGAAAACAGTTTTGGTCTCACCCGGACGTAAAATTACGGGTTCTGAGTTAAGAATTGCAGCATTGATCTGAAAAGGAAACCGGGAATTCTGTGTGCCTGGTGTACCCGACTGATCCCAGGATTTCATCCAGTTTTCTTTTTGTCCGGATGGAAATTCAGGTTCAGTTTTTTCAACTGAAAAATCGGTCAACTGTTGACCAAACCAGGCCGACCGGTAAGACAGACTATCAATCAAAATTCCACCCGGTGCAGAAATTTTAACGACGTCACCGGTATCCTTCATGGCTGGCAGGGTTTTGATCCACCATGCTTTTCCCGATTTTAATAAGGTCGAAACTCCGGTTGTATCCCGGAAAACGACGCCATAACTCCCTGGTTGAACTACCAGTTCAGAACCACGAAGCGTAACTTTCCCGGTTGAAGAAGAATTGGCAATCTGCCAGCCTTCCAGATAAACTGGATAGTCAGATGGATTGAAAAATTCAATAAATTCCGCAGTCTTGTCACCAGCAGGAAGAAACTCATTGATCAGCAGACATCCTGGTTCAAACGGAATCTGAAGTGAAAGCGTATCCGAACCGGAAGATAAATCCGGGTTTTCAAACCGGGCGAAAAATTGAATTTTCCCCGGAATGGTGAGGTTGGTGACAAACTCTGTAACCAGTGAATCTCCAAATTCTAATCTGGTTCCTGTGGCAAGCTGGGTTGCAGATAAAAGCTGTCCGGTTTGGCCGGGAAAAATTGAAAAAAAGGAAAGATTCCCCGAGTCAATGCTTTGTCTGCCCTGATTCACAACTTTCATTTTCAGGGTTACCAACGTGTTCTTTTGACCAGTAAATTCACTAATCTGCAAAAAAACCTGGCTTTTATTTTCCGTGGGAAACAAACTGTTCTGCCATCCCGGTGTGCCATGATGTTCCTTTGATTTCCCCCAATTTTTAGAATTTTTATTCACTTCAGGCAGGATTTTCTCCAGACTGACGCCGTTTCCCGGATCTGAAATCCATGAGAACGAATCCAGTGTATCCCCAGTTGCAGAAACCAAAGCAATCCGTTCATTTGTATTTTTCATCACCAGGGGCAAAGAAGAAACTGCAAAAATGGAGTTAAGTGTGTCCTCAATTCCGTCATAAAGCTTTATCGTTTGGGAGCTGTAAAGCGGGTGGTGAACCAAAACCCTTTCGCCAGGTTGAATGAACTTTTTTCGCCCGGAAATGTGAAGTTCCGTTTTTCCGGAAATCAGCAGCCGGATTTTACTCAGGTCGCCAGTCAGGTTTGTGGTGGGGTTGAAAAGTTCAACAAATTCGTTCAGTCCGTCTGTTCCTTCCGGATTTGGCATGAGTTCAGACAAGGTCAAAGCTTCATCTGCAACCGGCCAGTAAACTTCATACTTAAACGAAATCGTATCATTTTGTGGATTGGGATCGTTAAGCGTTTCCATTTTCAGATCAATTCGGTAAAATCCCGGCTGAGCAGGACTTACCGGAATTGAAATCTGTTTTTCACCAGTAAAAGGAGAAATAGTCTGCAAAACTGTTTCAGAATTAAACAGCCAGTTACCGGCATCCCAATAATAAATCCGCCCAAAAATTGAAATATCACCTGAATTCAAATCCCTGCTGATCAGGTTGGCAATGACATGAAATTCAGTTTCAGTTTGGATAAAATCTGCATCGGTCCGGGCAGAAAGTAACTGAACATCACCCGGAAGACCGGTTTTCAGGTTAACTCTGAAAGAAACCGAATCATTTGCCGGGAATTCATCACCGGAAGTGATCAGTTTAAAAAGAAAGCGTGAAGAAGAAGAACCCGGGAAAACAGAAATTGTGATCGTAAGTGAGTCGCCAGATCCGGGTGGTGAGATTCCCGATTCTGTTTCACTGAGCGGATTTCCGCCGTCATCCAGTTCAAGAACTTTGAGTGAGACCAGTTCCGGATTTTGCAACCCCGGATTACAAATTCTGAGTTCAGTAAAAAGAGAATCACCCAACCAGGGATTTTCAGGTTTATAGCCAACAAGTTTCAACCCAAGATCAGTCAATGGAATGCCAGGAACTGAATTTACGCTTCCGGGTGACCCATAAAGCCAGTTAGAATGCAGCCAGTTTTTGGCAGGAAAGTGGTCGGATTTGGGTCCTGCAGGATTTCTCTTTTCGATGGAATAACCTGAAGGGAAATTGGCTGGAAGCGTCCAGGAAAGTAGCGAAAGTGTGTCCTTTCCATCCGCTGAAAGCAAAACGAGATTATCGACTGTATTCCCGAGTCCGTTTCCGATTGAGGCGTTTGAAGTTTTATAAACAGGGATTCCCGTTGGAAGGATGTCATTATATTGACCGGAACTGCCAGATTCAAAATAATCACGATCCAAAATAAGAGCAAAAGCCTTTGGTGCCAGTTTTTTCGGACCCCAGACATGAACGAGGCTGGTTAAGGTAAGATTGTCTTTTAATTTCAGTTCTGAAATATCAAGAGAATCGGTTTGCGAAAGATTATAAAGTTCAACAAACTCAGCATCAGACGAAACCGGTTTGGGCATGACTTCAGAAATCACCGGCTGAGCAACCAGATTGGGGTGAATCAGGGCTGCCAGCAGCATACATAAAATGGGGACTTTCATAATTACAAGGCTCCAAATCTCTTTCTGATGATCCATTCAACACTTAGAAAACAAATGATCAATAAAAACCAATAAACTGACTTCCATGCATCATAAATTGTCTGATGCCAGTTCAATTGACTTGTTTTGGCAAGCTGTGCCCGGATGGAATCTGTGGGCGGGATCCCAATCCAGGACTTTCCTCCCTGTCCTGAAATCCAGGATAACAGGGGTTCAACTTCAGCAGCTTCAATTTCTTTTTCTTCAGATTCAGAGGGTTTATTGTACCGTCCGGATTGAGTGATCTGTGAATTGCCCGGCTGGGTTATGACCAATTTCCAGGTTGATTCCAATGAATCAGGTGCTGGCAGTCTGACTTCAAACCAACCATTTTCAAGCAGATTCATTTTTTTCAGTTCACCTTTTTGCCAGCCAAAATCCAACCGGATTGAATCAGGTTTTGAGTGAATGATGGCAGATTGAATCAAACCGGAAACAACAAGTTCACGGGTTGTCAGGTCAGTTCTGAATCGGACAGAAACCAATTCTTCATCAGTTGGGGTGAGCATCCACGACAAGAATTGTCTGAATGCAGATGAAACTGCCGGAACCGGCTGACCATTCAGAGCTTGCCAGCGTTCCCACTGATCAAAAGCACCATAAGCCATCCAGATTCGTTTTGGTTTTTCAGAAATTACGGTTTGGGTCGGAATGTCAAACACCTGGTCCCGAATTCGAAGTTGTGCTCTTACCTGCCGTTCAGAAAGTACAGGAAAAGAAATGACCGGTGAAGTTAAGGGTGGTAAGTCATTAAACCTTGAAACCGGCCATCCAGTCCAGATCAGAGCAGAAGCTGATGAAAGAGGTGCCGGGTACCATCCTTGCCCGGCAAGCTGAGCAGGAGCATCCAGCCACACTTTTAATTCTGAGGGCAATTGTGCAACATCCGGTTTTACAGACGAAATCAAAAGAAACGGATCATTCTTTTTGAGGATGGGCGGAACAAGTCCGGCCGGTTTTTGCGGATAGTTCAGCCAGATATGAAGAACCGGTTCTGATGAGGGAGTTACAGCAGAAAATGCTTTTGGTTTTCGGTCAGGATCATCAATCACAATCTGAACAGAAAGCTTTCCGATACTTTCGAGTTGTCTTTTCAGAAATCCGGCCAGCGGATCGGGTGAATTGCTGGCAATAATTATTTTTTGAAGCCGTTTCAGAACGGTAATTTTCCCGGTTCTTTGCTGAACGCCTGTTTTTGTATTTAATCTGACCTGATATCTGTATTCACCCGGTGCCGGAAGTGTAATTTTTCCAGAAAGTGAAACTGAACCAGATGATTCTTTTGGCCGGATTGAAAAAGACTGACTGGCATCAGAAAACTGAATTTCCGCTTTTGCAGAATCACTACGGATACCTGACCAGGCCGCAATAAAAGGAAGTGTGACTTCATCACCTTCATAGCCGGTAATTTCCGGTTGAACGAGATTCAGCAGCCGGAATCCCGCAATTCGGGACGTATCACCCACAATCACTGAATTCCATTTTCCTGAAGGGTTCAACGGCAACCAGTCATAATCAGAGAAAACCCCATCCGTAATCAAAAGATGGTAACCCTCTTTTGCCTGATCAAGAACAGGCGATAACCGGGTTTCAGACCGCCATGATTTCATATTCAGCGGAAGGTCAGAAACAGATTGTGCAAAATACCGGATGGAAACCGAAAGTGAATCACCGGCAAGATTTCTGAGCTCAGTTTCCAGTTCCGTACGTTTTTCCTGAGTTAGCCATTTATCCATAGAACCGCTGGCATCCACCCAAACAGTTACGGGCGGATACTCCTTTTTCTGAACACCGGTTGTCATAACCGGGTGAAGCAGAAGTGCCGCAATTAACGTTAAAGAAAGCGCACGAAGACCGATCAGGATTCCTTTCCACGGAAAAGGAATATCAGGACGGGTGGTGAGATAGATCCAGGTGCTGAAGGAAATAAAGACCAGAAACAATCCGGCAATAGCCCAAATCAGGTAATCAGGAGAAAAGGAAAGTATGCGGGCAGTTTCAGTCATCATAAGTGCATAATGGCTTTAAGTTTCATTGTTTAATTTAAGTTTTAGGGCACCAATTTGGGGTTTCCAGTTTGTCATCCTGAGTGGCACTGCGAAGCAGGGCTGTATCGAAGGATGATTTTTTTTCGCACTTCGATACGTCCGTCAGCCGACGGACACTCAGTGTGACAAAAATTGAAATCCAAAAAACAGGGAAACCACCCCATCCCGATCCCGCAAGCGGGACGGGATCTCCCCTCCTTAAAAAGGAGGGGAATTTATTGCAAAACGGATACCATTAAAAACAAGCAGGTTTAAATGATTTATTTTATTCTGCAATTTTTGCAGGGGCGGCGCCCCGACCTGTTTGTAGAAAACCGACAATTCAAATCAAATAAAGCTGCGGAGCAGCGACCCGTTTGCCTGTATTCAATTTCATAACAGGTCGCTTCTACGAAGCTTACTTATCAGACATTGGTTTTTTCCTACAAACGGGTCGCACCTCTGGTGCTGCAAAAGGAGGATTAACGCTTTATCCAAGCATTTTATTATGATTTCTGAACCAATGCCCCAACCATAATAAATTTCAAAATCATGGATTCCCGCCTTCGCGGGAATGACAACTCTCTAATAATAGAAAAACGCCGTTAATGTCATCCCCATCCCGCAAGCGGGATGGATCCAGCATTTTTTCTTGGCTGAAATCACGCGAAAAATTTGTATAAACTATATCTGTACCGGAATCAGGTGTAAAAATACAACTTTCCCGGTAAGAAATCTATTTCTGACCTTTTCTCATTTTCTTTGCCAGTTCCGGCCAGACTTCAGCCGGAATCTGATCGAGATCATTGAACTGACCGGCGCCTTTGATCTGTTCACCGCCATCCATATTAATCACTTCCCCATTGATGAAGGAACTAAGATCAGAAACCAGAAACAGAGCCAGATTCGAAAGTTCATCATGTGTGCCAAACCGTTTCATCGGAACCCGGTTTTTTATTTTCTCTTCCCAGTCAGCGCCTGGCATTAATCTGGAAAATGCCCCTTCAGTCGGGATCGGACCCGGTGCAATGGCATTCATCCGGATACCGTACTTAGCCCATTCCACAGCCAGGGATCTGGTTAAGGCGTTAACTCCGGCTTTTCCGCAGGCGGAAGGTACCACATAGCCACTGCCAGAATCAGCATAGGTTGTGGTTATATTCAAAACTGTGCCCGGAATGTTGTTTTTAATCCAGTAAGAACCTACGGTATGAGTTACATAAAACGTGCCTTTCAGTACAATATCAACGATCACATCAAATCCTTTTGCTGAAAGATATTCAGTGGGGGAAATGAAATTTCCTGCGGCATTATTGACTAAAATATCCAGGTGTCCACATTCCTCGACAACTTTGGCTACCATTTCTTCAACTGACAAAATGTCTCTCACATCGCAGGTTAAAATCCGGCAATCGATACCTTCCCGAACAAAATCAGCTTTGGCTGACTCTAAAACATCAATTTTGCGGCTGGCAATGACAACAGTGGCTCCGTGTTTCCCCATAGCAAAAGCCATTGACCGGCCTAAACCGGTTCCGCCGCCGGTAATCAATACCACTTTTTTGTACAGTAGTTTCTTGTCAAACATGGCGTTTTTCTTCCTTCTGGTTCACAATTCTGGTTTCAAAGCAGGTGGCCTTTACGGGTTGTCTACTTATGACTACAACCTGACAGTGCGATAAAAATACCCAATTTTTTAATGTTTGTAACGGTTTTTGCCAAATCTTTAAAAATGTTCTTCTTAACTGCATTGACCGTCCTTTTTCGGAGATTCGGATAACCAGAGTCTTTATATCTTCAAAAAGCGGTTCCATTTTGGCACGGTTGTTGACATATATCAGTTCGTTATGTTAACTAAACCGGAGACCCCATGAGAAAAAAACAGTTCCAACCCTCTACTGCAGTTTTGCTGGTGATGGCGCTGATGCTGTTTTCCTTTGGCTTTGGTCAATACCAATCCAACAACGTGTTCAGAAAAGAGATTACCTCACTTCAGGACACCGTTCTCGTTTACAGACAGTCCCTCGAAAATAAAAGAAAACTATTTTCCAATTCCCTTGAACAGGTAACCTTTTCCTCATATAACCCAGCAATTGCCCAGACTGATTCAACACCCTTTATCACCGCATCAGGTGATTCGGTTGACAACTGGACGATCGCACTTTCACGGGATATGCTGCGCAGGCACAGTAAAGCCGGCCAGTTCAGTTACCGCGATACCGTCTATGCCATCATTCCCCTGGTGGTAAAAGATACGATGCATCCGCGTTATGAGAAGACGGCAGATATTCTGTCGTTCAGCCATGAAGCGAGCAGATGGTTTGGCAGACGGCAAGGTTATCTTGTAAAACCGAACTAAACAAAAAAAAAGCCAGTCAGACGACTGGCTTTTTTTTTGTTTAAAATTTCAATTGGCCTATCGTTCCCTTCATGACCTGAATGGTTGCCGATTCACCCGGAGCCAAACTTTCACCCCCGCTTGTGATTTCATATTTATCTTTCGGAATAAAATCAGAAATCATCACCTTCTTATCAGAATCGTTTGATATTCTGACCTGGAAGAAAAGATTGAATTCTTTTTCTTTGACAATGGTAACACCAACTCTTGCTTCATACCATCCTAAAACTGAAATTACTTTCTTCTTTTCCCTTGCATCATTTGAACTGATGGTGAGATACTCAGAAAATATTCCTGGCGTTGAGGGTGATGGAACGTTCAGCGAAAACATGTAAGATGAATTGGGTTGGATGGTTAGCGGACTTGTGAGTAATTTCTGTCTTCCAAAATCAACCTGATTGATAATCAGGGCTTCAGTTCCCCTGTTTCTGATCGGGAAAGTTTTAACCTGTGTTTTCCCGAAAGCAACAACGCCCATTTCAATCCGGTTCTGATCCAATTCAAGAACAGGTCCTGCCGGATTAATAACCTTTCCAACCAAAACGAGATCCTGCTGGGTTTTTCCGCTTCCGCTCAGATAAACGGTAACGGGTTTATGGAAGTCACCCAACCGGTTTTTACTGTCAAAAATGACTTTTATTTCGCTGGTTTCACCGGGAGCCAATTCTTTTTTTGATGGTTCGGCGGTAGTACACCCACATGCAGCCTGAATGTTGTCAATTTTTATTTTGCCAGGTGAAGTATTGGTCAGTTTAAATACAGCAGAAACTACTGTTCCCTCTTCAATTTCACCCATCTTGATTGTCGCAGACGGTGAAACCGAAACCTGGGCGAACGAGAGAAAACTCCACAATCCGCCGATAAACAGTAACGTCAGTTTTTTCATGGGGAAGTCCTTTATTTGCAGCATTCAGGTAAATTTTCATAGGCTGTGGAGTCTTTCACAACGTCATCTGCATGATATCCGCTTGCGGCAATGGCTTTTTGAAGATCTGCTTTTGAAACGGAAGGCAGGTGCCCGATAGTTGCCACTTTTCTGGTAAGATCAACATCAACAATTTTTACGCCGTCAAGTTTTTTAACCGAGGCAGAAATGGTTGCCTGGCACATCTCACAAGTTGCTCCCGGCACTGAAATTTCATCTACAATTAAATCAGTCGTTTCCTTTTTCTCACAGGCGGCAGCCAGAACCACGACAAATAAAATCAGGGCTAAGTTTCTGAATAGTTTCATTTAATTTTCCTCTGTATCCATTTTTACAAATTCTTCATACTTCTCACGGACAATATCAGCACCCAATCCTGCAAGTTTTTCTTCAAGTTTTTCATAGCCGCGGTCGAGGTG
>Ga0209460_1000270_pt1 | contig 59782 bp, 54 predicted proteins | sample EBPBio132013_DNA_FD_185868 | JGI IMG/M metagenome (GOLD analysis project Ga0209460, IMG submission 185868) | Wastewater treatment Type I Accumulibacter community from EBPR Bioreactor in Madison, WI, USA - Reactor 2_5/13/2013_ DNA (SPAdes)... | ecosystem: Engineered > Bioreactor > EBPR >... | reverse complement strand
TGGACCAGTCCCCAATCAATGAGGTGCCAATCCAATTGCTCGCCTGAAGACGCAGCGCGAGGTGCCGGAGCACTTCGCTGTTTTGCCATACCTTCTCCAGTGTGGAGACCCATTGGGCGAAGGTCTGCCCCTGCGGGCAGACTACCCGCGGGGCCATGTTGAAGTTTGCAAAGGCTTTACGCCGTCGCACCTGAAGCAAGTCAGCGCGCTTTCACGCTGGGGCAAATCTTGAACCCCTATCCGGCCCGTTACAGGCCGGCATTCGCTTTTTGCTTCTTCCTCTACCCGCTACACCATGGCCGTCGCTTGCGCTTCGGTTGCCACCCCGTACTGGCGGTGGCGATGCATCGGGTTTACCTCGTTTCCCAAGGTGCCCATCCGGCCGGCCGGCCAGACGATGGGGTTAGGGACGTTCTATCCGCCGCGCGTTCGTAGGGAACAGGCTGAGGTACATGACCCACAGCCTCAGACGCGTCACCGTTTTGGTCACAGCTCGCTGGTTACCCAGCAGACAAGAGTTAGCTGTTGCTTCTTACGACGGTTCAGTCGAAACGTTCACTTGTGTTTCCCATGCCCTATACCTCGACCACCCTCCCACGTCTTGCTCGTGAAATTCATCCGGCTCGCGCCGGATTTATGCGCATAAGCGCGGGTCGTTTATCCGTGGCTCCGCACAACTCAGTTACCCAAGATGCACGCACAGACGAGGTCACTCCGTTCCAGGAGTGGTTTCGGTCTATAGAAACAAGGCACCTTGAGCGGTGCCGCTTTGTTGGCCGCCCGGAGAGGCGGCTGCTACAGTATTTTTATTTTGTAACTGTAGCGTTCAGGCAACAGAAATCCCTGCCGTGAGGCCGAATTTTGTTGCGAGGAGGCCCAGGGCGGACCCCTCCGGTCGAAAAATGCGTGGCATTTATTCGACCATTTCTGATTGGTTTCCGGAGTGGAAACCGTTGCGCTCCCAGAGGGAAAACGCACTCCTATGAGGGCTGATTAGCTCAGCTGCAGAAGCGACTTCGAGTCGCACCATGTAACAAGCATACCTGCCGCGCCAGCGGCTTTTGCGGCGGGGCCGGGCCGCGCATGAGGCGGGTGTGCCCAAACTATGCGCAAAGCGCATGACAAAGGGCGGGTATTGGGGTTGCAACCCTAGGGAAAACCCTTATTCTTGATTGCATACCACTACGCGCCGCCAGACGGCGACCTCCCATGTTCACCTTGTTTGCCCAATTGACCCAACTTCGCAACTGGAACCGCTGGACGCCCGCGCTGAACGCGGCCCGCCAGCCCGAAGGCGACGGCGTGGCCCACCAGCTCATGGAGCGCGCCGAAGCGCGTGCCGGCCTGAACCCGCGCCAGGCGCGCGAACTGCGCCGCGCCGCCAGCGCCTACCTGAGCGTCGTGCGCTAAGGCCTCAGAGCTTCACGCCTGCGCCCTTGACCGTGGGTGCAAGCTGCGCGACCTGTTCGCGCACGAACCCGGCAAACGCCGCCGGGCTGGCCGCCGAGGCCGTGATCCCCAGGTCCACCATGCGTTTCCTGACGTCCGCCTGCACAAGGATTTCATTGCAGGCGGTGTTGATCCGCGCCACCACGTCGGCCGGCATCCTGGCCGGGCCCGACAGGCCAAAGAAGTTGTCCAGCACCAGGCGGCGGTAGCCGAACTCCACCACGCTGGGCACGTCGGGCACCAGCGGTGAGCGGTTGGCCGACGTGACGGCCAGCGGCACGATCTGCCCGCTGCGGAAATACGGCACGAACGCCGTCAGCACGTCAATGCCCAGCGGCACCACGCCCGCGATCAGGTCGGTCGTCATCGGGGCGCCGCCACGGTAGGGCACATGCACCATGTTCACGCCCATGGTCTTCTTCATCAGCTCGCCATAGATGTGGCCGATGGACGCCGGGCCGCCCGAGCCGAAGTCCAGCCGGCCGGTCTTGCGTGCCTGGGCTTCCACGTCGGTGATGGTCTTGATGGGCGCGGCCGGGTTGGCCATGACCACGCAGGGCGCGGTGCCGATCAGCGCGATGTGGGTAAAGCCGTCCACCGGGTCGTAGGGCTGCTTTTCCAGTGCAAACGGGCCAATGGAAACCGGCGTGGAGTTGGACAGCATCAGCGTGTAGCCGTCGGCCGCGGCCTGCGACACCACCAGCCCGCCCACGCTGCCGCCCGCGCCGGGGCGGTTGTCCACCACCACCGGCTGGCCCAGCTTCCTGGCCAGCTGCTCGGCCATCACGCGCGCCACGATGTCGCTGGCGCCACCGGCTGGGAAGGTCACGATGATGCGCAGGGTCTTGTCAGGCCAGGCGGCCAGCGAGGGCAGCGCCACCGCCGCCGCCGCGCCAGCGGCCAGGGTCTGGAGCGCGCGACGGCGCGAGAGGGGATGGGTCATGAGGGTTCCAGGCAAGGGCAAAAGGTGAACCCACTATAGGCAGCGCGGGTTGGCACGCCAATCGCGTCATACTTATCTGCCGCATAACAAAAGCGCCGAAACCGGGGTTCCGGCGCGCGCCCGAGCCCCAGCTTTGTGCACAGCCCGCCATGAGCCGACCCAGCGACCCGTTTGACACCTACCTGCTGCGCGTGTTCAGCACGCTCATGGCCGAGCGCAGCGTGTCGCGGGCCGCGGCGCGGCTGAACCAGTCGCAGCCGGCGGTGAGCGCGGCGCTCAAGAAGCTGCGCGACATCCTGGGCGACCCGCTGCTGATCAAGGACAAGCAGCGCATGGTGCCCACCGAGCGCGCCTTGCAGCTGGAGGCGTCGGTGCGCATCGTGCTGGCCGAAATCGATGGCTTGCTGGCGCCAGCGGCCGCCTTTGACGCGGCCACCACGCGCCAGACCTTTCGCATCGGCACGCCCGACTACCTGGCGCCGCCGCTCATGGCCAACATGGTGAGCTACCTGCGCCTGACGGCGCCGCGCGCGCGCCTGGTGGTGCATTCGCTGGGGCCGGACTACGACTACGAAGCCGCCCTGGCCGCGGGCGAGCTGGACGTGGTGATCGGCAACTGGCCGCAGCCGCCCGAGCACCTGCGCATGGCCATCCTGCTGGAGGACGAAGTGGTCTGCCTGGTGGGCCGCGACCACCCCGCCGCCGGTGGCAGCATGACCGTGGCCGATTACCTGGGTGGCGCCCATGTGGTGCCGCTGATGTACAGCGTGACGCAACGCGGTGTGGTGGAGTCGCACCTGGCGGCGCTGCGCATGACGCGCGAGGCCACCGTGACCGTGCCGTTCTTCGGCATGGCGCCGTACCTGCTGCCCGGCACCGACCTGGTGTTCACCACCAGCCGCCACTTTGCCGAGCACTATGCGCGGCTGCTGCCGCTGGCCGTGGTGCCATCGCCCATTGATTTTCCCGTGATGCGCTTCTATCAGCTGTGGCACAGCCGCACCCACCATTCGCAAGGCCATGCCTGGCTGCGCTCGTTGCTGTCGGCGGTGGCGCGCACGGCTGACGCCACCCAGGGCCTGCGCACGCCCGCGCGCCGCGCGGTACGAAGCTGAGCAGGCGTCAGGCGCCAGGGCGCGACGCCGAAAACGCCTTGGCCGCCGCCGCCGCCACCGCCAGGCGCAGCCAGGCGTGCTCCTTGCGCTGGCCCTGGCGGATGTGCCACAGCGAATCCACATGCACCGGTGGCACGTCAAACGGCAGCTCGCGCACCATCAGCTCGCTGGCCATGCCGGTCACATTCACAAAATGGCGCGGCAGCACCGTGAGCAGGTTCGAGCCCGACACCACCCGCCCGGCCGTGAAGAACTGGTTGACGGTCAGCACAATGCGGCGCGTCTGGCCCAGCGAGGCCAGCGCCTCGTCAATGAAGCCGAAGGGCCGGCCCGAGAAACTCACCAGCAGGTGGTGCGCGGTGCAAAAGCGCTTGAGCGTGAACGGGCCGCTGCCCAGCGGGTGGCCCCCGCGCATCACGCACACGTACTCACCGTTGTACAGGCGCTGGTGCTCAAACCCCGCCTTGCCGCCGGCCTGGGCCTGGGCCGTCAGGTCGGCCAGCACGGCAGGAAAAAAGCCCACGGCCAGGTCGATATGCCCTTCGTCCAGCAGGCGGCGCGGGTCGCGCGTGGTCAGGGGCAGCACCCGCATGGACACGCCGGGCGCGTCGGTTTCAATGATCTCCACCAGCCCCGGCATCAGCTCGGCCGCCGTGGCATCGGCCATGGCCAGGATGAAGGTGTTGGTGGCCTCCGACGCCACAAAGTCCCCGGGCGCCAGCGAGGCCTCGATCTGGCGCAAGGCGTCGCCAATGGCCGGCCACAGCGCCAGCGCCCGGGGCGTGGGCTCCACGCCATAGCCGCTGCGGCGCACCAGTTCGTCGCCCAGTGCCTCCCGCAGACGGCGCAGAGCATTGCTCACGGCAGGCTGCGTCATGGCCAGATTACTGGCTGCCCGCGTAAGGTTGCGCTCACTCATGACCTGATCGAACACGCGCAGCAGGTTCAGGTCCAGCGTCCGGAAGTTGGGATTAATCATATGTTTTGCGAATGATATACATCACCAATCTAAATTGGATAAATATCAGGGTGAACCCTAGTATTCATCTGCGCCCGGCAATTCCGCCACAAGCGTTTTTGTTTGAAGAGGGAATTCACATGACCACCTTTGTCCACACCGAGTACCCCAGCCAGCACCCTGGCGTGGCCCGTGCCGAACAAGCCGCCCAAACCATCAAGAGCCTGGCCGCCGGTTTCAACGGTGCCCGTGGCGCCGCCACCCTGCTGCTGTCGGCCGTCGTGGCCGCGCTGCTGGTCGTTGCCAACCAGGTCGTGGAAACCTGGACCGAAGGCCACCTGCTCATGGCCTGGATCGTGATGTGGACCATTGCCTTTGCGGCGCTGGCCCTGCTGGCCTCCCCCGCACGTAACGCTGGCAGCGTGCTGCGCACCACGATGCGCGCCTGGTCCGAGCGCCGCAAGCAGGCCACCGCTGATGAACAGCTGTGGGAACTGGCCCTGACCGACGCCCGCGTGATGGCCGACATCAGCCGTGCCATGACCCGCGACACCGTGCGCGACGTGCGTGGCTACTACTGAGAAAAGGCCGCAGCCATGACCACCCTGGCACCACGCAGCCTGCTGGCCAGTCTAGGCCGGCACCTGGTGGCTGCATTGAATGCATGGTCGTATGCGATCGCGCGCTCCCGCGCCGAGCGCCGCCGCCGTGATGCCCAGGCCGCGCGCGCGGCCACAGCCGCCCCGGCGGCGCCCGCGGTCACGCCGCGCTGGCCTACCACCTGGGGCGACTGAGCCGCCTGCCAGCAGCCACAAAAAAGCCACCGCATGCGGTGGCTTTTTTTGGCTACCTTGGGATGCCTTGTTGTTCAAGGGCTCTTATTGCGCGCCTTTGTCGCTGGTAACTGTTTGCCCCGTTCCCGCTCAATCTGCTTGATGCTTTTGGTCGGCGTTGGCAGGTGCTCCGGCATGGTGCTGCCCAGTTCCTTGATGGTCTGGCGCACCTTGGCGCCGACCTCAAAGTGAGCCTTGTTCGCGTTGACTTTGCCTTGAATGCCGTCGCGGCGCAATTTTTCCTCTGCTTGCGTGGCGCGGAACAGATTGGCGGCCAGTTCGGTGCTACCCATGTGATCCAGGATTTTGTCGCTCTTCTTCAGGCCTTTTCGGCTGTGAAGGTCCTTTGCACCAAGGCCACCGTACAAACCTTTGTAGCCATGGTCCTGAAACACCGCATAGTCCAGCGGTGTTTCCACGCCGGCGGACTTCGCGGCCGCAGACAGGGACTTGTTGTGTTCGGTCAACTCGTTACGGATAGCCAGGCGGCGCTCGTCTTCAGGCAGGTTGGCAAATTGGGCCGCATCGCCCAATTCCTGCCGACGGGTCTGCAGGGCAAAGTAGGTTTGGCCCAGCGCGATGATGGGCTTGGCCGGGTCTGCGTTCTGGACGATCAGGTAGCACGCGTAGCGAGACAGCTGGACATCTGCGACCGGCCGTATCGCACCCGAGCCAATTTCGACCATATTGCTGACATCAGCAAAATGGTCCTGTTCAAGGTGGCCTGAATTGCGACACGCCTCGCGCGCCTTCTGGATGACCTGCAAAAAATTTCGGTACTGCACGTAGTCCAGCGTGGACGCGAGTTCGCGTGCCAGCCAAAATTCATGACCATCATCGTCCAGGTGACGAATGGCCTCAAAGCCATTGGACGTTTGAAACTGGCTCACAACCTCACCTCCTTTTTTTGGGAATTATCCAGGAGTCCAAAAAAAATCCCGGCCATGGCCGGGATAGATAAGGCAGACGGCCAGAGCCATCTGATCCTGTTGAATCAAGCCGCCAGACGCTGCTCGATCTTCGTCTTGGTTGCGTTCAGCTCGGCGGGCAGGTGGTACGCCAGTTGCTGGAACAGCTCGCTGTGCAGTTCCAGCTCTTTCTGCCAGGCCGCCTTGTCAATGCTGGTCACGGTCTTGAACTGCTCGGCCGTGAAGTTCAGGCCTGTCCAGTTGATCTCGGCATAGGTCGGGCTGATGCCGAACACGTGCTCGGTGCCCTGGGCTTGGCCCTCGATGCGGTCGATCATCCACTTGAGCACGCGCATGTTTTCGCCGTAGCCGGGCCAGACGAACTTGCCGTCCTCGCCCTTGCGGAACCAGTTCACGCAGAAGATCTTGGGCAGCGTATGGCCGGTGTCTTCCAGCTTGTGCTCCATGTCCAGCCAGTGCTGGAAATAGTCGCTCATGTTGTAGCCGCAGAACGGCAGCATGGCGAACGGGTCACGGCGCACCACACCCTGCTGCCCGGCGGCGGCGGCGGTGGTTTCGCTGCCCATGGTGGCGGCCATGTAGACGCCTTCCATCCAGTTGCGCGCCTCGGTCACCAGCGGCACGGTGGTGGAGCGGCGGCCGCCGAAGATGAAGGCGTCGATCGGCACGCCGGCCGGATCGTCCCAGGCGCTGTCCAGCGCCGGGTTGTTGATGGCTGCCACGGTGAAGCGGGCGTTCGGGTGGGCGGCCTTGGCGCCGGTTTCGCGCGCGATCTGCGGCGTCCAGTCCTTACCCTGCCAGTCGATGCAGTGCGCGGGCGCGTCGCCCATGCCTTCCCACCACACGTCGCCGTCGTCGGTCAGCGCGACATTGGTGAAGATCACGTTCTTGTCCAGGCTGGCCATGCAGTTCGGGTTGGTCAGCGTGTTGGTGCCCGGTGCCACGCCAAAGTAGCCGGCCTCGGGGTTGATGGCGTACATCTTGCCGTCGGCATGGGGCTTGATCCAGGCGATGTCGTCGCCGATGGTGGTGACCTTCCAGCCTTCAAAGCCCGCGGGCGGGATCAGCATGGCGAAGTTGGTCTTGCCGCAGGCGCTGGGGAAGGCGGCGGCCACGTGGTATTTCTTGCCTTCGGGGCTGGTCACGCCCAGGATCAGCATGTGCTCGGCCAGCCATCCTTCGTCGCGCCCCATGGTGGACGCAATGCGCAGCGCAAAGCACTTCTTGCCCAGCAGGGCGTTGCCGCCATAGCCCGAGCCATACGACCAGATCTCGCGCGTCTCGGGGTAATGCACGATGTACTTGGTCTTGTTGCAGGGCCACTTCACGTCGGCCTCGCCGGCTTGCAGCGGCGCGCCCACGGTGTGCACGCAGGGCACGAATTCACCGTCCACGCCCAGCACGTCGTACACGGCCTTGCCCATGCGCGTCATGATGCGCTGGTTCACGGCCACGTAGGCGCTGTCGGTCAGCTCGATGCCGATGTGCGAGATGTGCGAGCCCAGCGGCCCCATGCTGAACGGCACCACATACATGGTGCGGCCCTTCATGCAGCCGTCAAACAGCGGCTGCAGCGTGGCGCGCATCTCGGCGGGGGCCATCCAGTTGTTGGTGGGGCCGGCGTTTTCCTTCTTTTCAGAGCAGATGTAGGTGCGGTCTTCCACGCGGGCCACGTCGGAGGGGTCGGAGCAGGCCAGGAAGGAATTGGGGCGCTTGATCGGGTCCAGCTTCTTGAAGGTACCGGCGTCCACCAGCTGCTGGCACAGGCGGTTGTATTCGTCCTCGCTGCCATCACACCAGTAGATGCTGTCGGGCTTGCACAGCGCGGCCATGTCGGCCACCCAGGCAATGAGGTTCGCGTTCTTCACGAAAGCGGGGGTGTTGAGGTTCAGGCCCTGCATCACGGGAGAGTTCATCCAGATAGCTCCTAAGTTTGAAAAACGTCTTTTCAAAAAGGGCTCTGGGCGCGGTGTTCGCTGAGAGCAGCCTTTTGAAAAAACGGCTTTGGCGTCTCAGTCGGCGGGCGGCGCTGCGGGGTGGGCAGCTTGGGGGCGTGAAGGGTGGTTCACAGTCCGCATGGTCGGCTGGGGTGTCAATTTTATGAAACCCGTCTGCCTTCCGCCTTTCAACCACGGCTATAGTTATGCAAACCATGCATGAGGTTATGCATTGCGGCCAAGACGGGCAAAGGTGTTGAAACCCCAAAGCAAAAGCGCCTGCGTGGTGACCACGCAGGCGCTTTTGGGGGGACCAGGGAGGGCTCAGGCCATGTAGATGGCAATGAAGGCCAGCAGGAACATCAGCACGCCGCCCATCACGGGCAGCACGATGGGCATGGAATGAACAATGGCCTCAACCGCGTCGGCGGGTTGCTGCGCAGGCTGGGCGTTGTGGCTGGAGTGGCTGGACATGGCTGAAACCTCAATGAATTCAAAAACTTGCCGCGATTTTAACCCCGGCGCCCATCCTGACGCCAAGCCTGGGGCTCAAAGCAGGGCATAAGTGGTGGTGGCGCGGCAGGCGCTTTTGCCATCGGTGGCGCCACGGATGTCGATTTCGCCGAACGCCAGCGACTTGCCGGCGCGGATCACGCGGGCCTGCACCAGCGCGTCCTGGCCCGACAGCGGCTTGAGGAAGCTGGTGTTCAGCTGCACCGTGGTGCAGGGGCGGAATTCACCGAAATGCCGGATCAATGCCAGCACCATGGCGGTGTCGGCCGCCGCCATCATGGCCTGGCCGCACAGCATGCCACCCACGCGCGAGAGCTGGTCGCTTTGCGGCAGCCGCAGCGTCACGCTGTCGGCATCGGTGCTGTCCACCTGCAGGTTCAGCGCCTGCACCCAGGGCGCGAAGTATTCCGCCAGGGCGGGTTGAAGGGTTTGGGGCGTGATGTTGGTGCTCACCTTACTTTTGCTCCTCGGCTTCAAAGCCGGCATTGTGCAGCGCCTGCAGCACGGCGGCGATGTGCTCGCGCCCGCGCGTCTGGATCACCAGCTCGATCTCCACGTTCTGGGCTGACAGGGTGGTGAAGGCCCGCTGGTGGTGAACTTCGTCGATGTTGGCGCCCGCTTCGCTCACGATGGCCGTGATGCGGGCCAGTGATCCGGGCACGTCCCGCGCGCTGACACGCACGCGCGCCAGCCGGCCGGCGCGCACCATGCCGCGCTCGATGATGGCCGACAACAACAGCGGGTCGATGTTGCCGCCGCACAGCACCAGGCCCACCTTCTTGCCGCGAAAGCGGTCCGGGTACTTCAGCAGCGCAGCCAGCCCGGCGGCGCCCGCGCCCTCCACCAGGGTCTTTTCAATCTCCAGCAGCATCACGATGGCGTGTTCGATGTCGCCCTCGTCCACCAGCACCAGGTCGTTGACCTGCTGCGCGATGATCTCCTGCGTGATGCGCCCCGGCGTGCCCACCGCAATACCTTCGGCGATCGTGCTGTGGCCCTGGGGGTGCTGCGTGTGCTTGATGGCGTTGTACATGCCCGGAAAGCGCACGGTCTGCACGCCCACGATGTCAATGCCGGGCTTGAGTGCGCGCGCCGCCGTGGCGATGCCCGCGATCAGCCCGCCGCCGCCCACGGCAATGACCAGCGCATCCAGGTCGGGCTCGGCCTCCAGCATCTCCAGCCCCACCGTGCCCTGGCCCGCGACGATGGCCTCGTCGTCGTACGGGTGCACAAACACCAGCCCTTGCTGCTGCGCCAGCGCCAGCGCATGGGTGCGCGCCTCGTCCAGCGTGTCGCCATGCAGCACCACCTCGGCACCAAAGCCGCGGGTGCGCTCCACTTTTACCCCGGGCGTGAAGCGCGGCATCACGATCACCGCGCGCAAGCCCAGGCGCTGCGCATGGTAGGCCACGCCCTGCGCATGGTTGCCCGCGCTCATGGCGATCACCCCACGGGCGCGTTCATCGGCGGTGAGCTGCACGAGCTTGTTGCAGGCACCGCGTTCCTTGAACGATGCGGTGAACTGCAGGTTCTCGAACTTCAGGAAGATCTGCGCGCCCGCGATGTCTGACAGCGTGCGCGACGCCACGAAGGGGGTTGCAAACACCTGCCCGCGCAGGCGCTCGGCAGCTTGCCGCACGTCGGTGATGTCAATCATGGGCCGGATTGTGCGGGGAAATACCCGTAGAAAGTGGTGGATTTCCCACCATCAGTGTCTTCCATGTTGGTTCAGACTGCGTTATTGTGGAATCGCACATGCTTCGCGGCTGGAGGCTTTTCGATGGTCAAGCGTTCGGTGGATTTGCAGGTACTTCCCTCGCCGGGTCTGAAAGACGCCCCGGTGCTGGATCTGATGTGCTCGCATTTCGTGCTGACGCTGGCGGCCAAGCAGGGCGGCAAGTTCAACGTGCGCCGCGACCTCAATGGCCTGCTGTCGCTGGCCGGCCGCCACCTGGTGTGGCCCGCCCCCGCGCTGCAGCGCCTGCGTGAATTCCTCACGCGCCGCTGCAAGGACAACGAGTTCTGGCGTGGCCATGAAGCCCTGTCCACCCGCGACTTCCTGGAGCGCCACGGCGTGTGGCGCGGCCCGTATGAGGAAGGCACGCTGTTCTTTTACCTGGACGAATACGCCAAGGACGCCCCCAAGGATCTTCTGGCCGTGCTGACCGTCACCGGCGACTGGTTGACCCACGCGCTCAAGAAGCAGAGCACGCTGGTGGAAAAGAACATCAACGCGCTGTCGGGTCTGCTGCAGCTGAACAAGGCCGAACGCGCGCTGCTGCTGTATGGCACGCTGGCGCGCTACCAGCGCGACCTGCGCAGCATCCTGGTCGAGTTCAAGGTCAACAACGCGCCCGAGGCTTATGCCGCCATTGCCGATATCGCGGGCGTGAACGCCACCGAGGTGGGCGAGGCGCTGCGCGCCGGCTCGCGCCTGGAGCGCATCGGCCTGGTGGAAAACCTGATCTCTGAACACAACATCACCGACCTGGCCGACCTGATGAAGGTCAGCGAGAAGCTGCCGCCGGTGCTGATGCGCGAATACCGTGACCAGAACGAACTGATGGCGGTGTTCACCCGTCCCTCGGCCAAGAGCACGCTGGGCATGGCCGACTTCAGTTTTGTCGAGGAAGACGCCCGTGTTTTGCGCGCGCTGCTGCGCAACGCGGTGGACCGCAAGGAACCCGGCGTGAATGTGCTGCTGTACGGCCCCCCCGGCACCGGCAAGACCGAACTGGCCAAGGTGGTGGCGCAGGCCGCCGGGCTGGAGCTGTTTGAGGTGGAATACGCCGACCGCGACGGCAACTCGCTGTCCGGGCGCGACCGTTACCGCTCGCTGCAGATCGCGCAGGTGTTCCTGAAGGGCAGCGCCCAGGCCGCCTTGCTGTTTGACGAAGTGGAAGACGTCTTTCCGCCGATCTCCAGCGAAGCCGCGCAGCTGCTGGCGCGTGCCGAGCAGGTAGCCGCGCCCGCCAGCGGCTCGGTCAGCGGCAAGGCCTGGGTCAACCAGATTCTCGAATCGAATGCGGTGCCCACCCTCTGGGTCACCAACCGCATCGAACAGATCGACCCGGCATTCCGCCGCCGCTTTGCCTACCACCTGGAACTCAAGTCACCGCCGCCCGGCGCCCGAGAAGGCCTGGTGCGCAAGACGCTGGAGGGCGTGGCCGTGACGGATGCCTTTGTCGCCAAGCTGACGGCGCGCAAGGGCCTGACGCCCGCGCAGATCCGCACGGCGGTGCGTTTTGCCGGGCTGGCCCAGGCGGGCGAGGCCACGACGGAGGCATTGATCGAGCGCCAGCTGCGCAACGCCGACCAGGCGCTGGGCAACAAGACCCAGGGCGCGGGCGAGCGCCGCAGCGTGACGACGTATGACCTGGCCATGCTCAACGTGGAATCGCGCTTCGAGATCCCGCGCATCGTGGCCGCGCTGCAGGCGCGCGGGCATGGCACGCTGTGCTTTTACGGCGCGCCCGGCACCGGCAAGACCGCGCTGGCCGAGCACGTGGCCCGCGCACTGGACCGCCCGCTCATCATCAAGCAGGCCAGCGACCTGATGAGCAAGTTCGTGGGCGAGACCGAGCAGAACATGGCCGCCATGTTCCGCGAGGCCGAGGCGGAAAAGGCCGTGCTGCTGCTGGACGAGGCCGACAGCTTCCTGCAGGACCGCCGTGGTGCCCAGCGCACCTACGAGGTGACGGAAGTCAATGAAATGCTGCAGGGCATGGAACGCTTTGGCGGCATCTTCATCTGCACCACCAACCTGCTGGACCGGCTGGACCAGGCCGCGTTGCGCCGCTTCACCTTCAAGATCAAGTTCATGCCGCTGACGGCGGCGCAGCGCGAGACCATGTTTGTGACCGAGGCGCTGGCCGGCGATGCCGCGCTGATGACCGGCGAGCTTCGCACGCGTCTGGCCAAACTGGAGCAGCTGTGCCCCGGCGACTTTGCCGCCGTGAAGCGGCAGGTGGACATCCTGGCTGCCGAATTCAGCGCCGCCGAGTTCCTGGACCAGCTGGAGGCCGAGCACCGCATCAAGCCCGAGGTGCGCGAGGCCCGCAGCATGGGCTTCATGCAGTAGCCGCGCCGGCGCCTGCTTCAGGCCGTCGCGGCCACCACCCGCAGAACCTCCTGGCCATACGCCTCCAGCTTCTTGGCGCCGATGCCGCTCACGCCTTGCAGGTCTTCCAGCGACTGGGGCTCCAGCGCCGCAATCGCCGCCAGCGTGGCGTCATGAAAGATCACATAGGCGGGCAGGTTGTGTTCGCGTGCCACTTCGGCGCGCCAGGCTTTCAGCGCCGCGAAGCGGGCCTGGCCTTCATCGGTCAGCGCGGCGGCCACGGCCGACGGTGCGCGTGACGGCTTGTCGCGTTTCGACCGGCCGCCGCCCGATGCCGACACCGACTCGCGCAGCATCACGGGCTGCTCGCCCTTGAGCACGGCGCGCGAACCTTCGGTGAGCTGCAGCGTGTTGTAGGCCTGCGCGTCCACGTGCAGCGCGCCGGTGGCGATCAGCTGGCGCAGCACGCCGCGCAGCTGCGCTTCGCTGTAGGCCGCGCCCAGGCCAAAAGTGCTGATGCGCTCATGGCCGAATTGCGTGACCTTGTCGGTCACCTTGCCGCGCAGGATGTCCATGATGTGGCCCGCGCCAAAGCTGATGCCGCTTTGCTGCTGCACGCGGTAGATGGTGGACAGCAGCTTGCGCGCGGCGTCCGTGCCGTCCCACACCTGCGGCGGATTCAAACAGTTGTCGCAATTTCCGCAGGGTGTGCTGTCTTCGCCAAAGTATTTCAACAGCCTCACACGCCGGCAGTCCACCGCCTCGGCCAGCGACAGCAGCGCATCCAGCTTGCTCACCATGACCTGCTTGAAGTCGTCGCCCGCCGGGCTCTCATCGATCATGCGGCGCTGGTTCACCACGTCCTGCAGGCCATAGGCCATCCAGGCGTCGGCCGGCTGGCCGTCACGGCCGGCCCGGCCCGTTTCCTGGTAGTAGCCTTCGATGTTCTTGGGCATGTCCAGGTGGGCCACGAAGCGCACGTCGGGCTTGTCAATGCCCATGCCGAAGGCAATGGTGGCCGTCATCACAATGCCGTCCTCGCGCAGGAAGCGGTCCTGATGGGCCTGGCGCACGGCGGCGTCCAGCCCGGCGTGGTAGGGCAAGGCGGTGATGCCGGCGTCCGTCAGCGTCTGGGCGACTTCCTCCACGCGCTTGCGCGACTGGCAGTACACGATGCCGGCGTCGCCCTCGTGCTCGCGCTCGATGAAGCGCAGCAGCTGCAGCGTCGGGTCCTTTTTCTCGACAATGGCGTAGCGGATGTTGGGCCGGTCAAAGCTGCTGACGAACTGACGCGCGTTTTCCAGCTGCAGCCGCTCCACGATGTCAGCGCGGGTGATCGCGTCGGCCGTGGCGGTCAGTGCCATGCGCGGCACGCCGGCATAGCGCTCATGCAACACGGTCAGTGCGCGGTATTCGGGGCGGAAGTCGTGGCCCCATTGGCTCACGCAATGCGCCTCATCAATGGCAAACAGGCTCAGCTTGCCGCGTTCATGCAATGAATCGAGCAGTGCCAGAAAACGCGGTGTGGTCACGCGTTCAGGCGCGGCATACAGCAGGGTGATTTCGCCGCGCAGCAGGCGCTTTTCCACCGCGTTGGCTTCTTCACCCGTCAATGTGGAGTTGAGGAACGCAGCCTCCACGCCGGCCTCGTGCAGCGCGCCCACCTGGTCGTGCATCAGCGCGATCAGCGGCGACACCACAATGCTGATGCCGTGGCCCGCGCGCTGGCGCGCAATGGCCGGTATCTGGTAGCACAGGCTCTTGCCGCCGCCGGTGGGCATGAGCACCAGCGCGTCACCGCCGGCGATCACATGGTCAATGATGCCGGCCTGCGGACCGCGAAACGCCTCGTAGCCGAAGACTTCCTGCAGGATCGAAAGAGCAGCCGTCAACCTACATCTGCTCCCAGGGCAGGCCGTCAAAGCGCCAGCCGTTCAGCGTGGACCGCTTGAACTGCTCGTCCAGGTCGCCCTCAAAGCCGTGCACCACATGCGCCACTTCCTTGAAGCCGGCGGCCTCCAGGGCCTCGCCGGCGGCCAGGGTGCGCTTGCCGCTGCGGCAGATCAGCAGGATGGGGCGCGCCTTGCTGCCCGCTTCGCGCTCGACGGCGGCGGCAAAGCTCGCCGGGTCGGGCGTGAGGTCGGGGTATTCGTACCAGGGGATGTTTTCCACGCCGGGCGGGCGGCCGACGTACAGGGATTCGATTTCCATGCGGACGTCCACGAACAGCGTGTCGGGCTGTTGCTGGATCTGGGCCCAGGCCTCCTTGGGGAGCAGGTGTTTCATGGCCTCTATTGTCAAGGGAAAAAGCGGGGTCCCTAAAATGGCGGGACCATGAAGCCCATCACCTACACCCGCGGCCAGGCCCTGCCCGGCATCCTGGCGCAACGCATTGCCATCCTGGACGGCGCGATGGGCACCATGATCCAGCGCTTCAAGCTGACGGAGGCGCAGTACCGTGGCGAGCGGTTCAAGGACTTTGCCCACGACGTCAAGGGCAACAACGAGCTGCTGAGCCTGACCCGCCCCGACGTGATCGCCGACATCCACGAGGGTTACCTCGCCGCCGGCGCCGACATCATCGAAACCAACACCTTCGGCGCCACCACCATCGCCCAGGCCGATTACGGCATGGAGCACCTGGCGCGCGAGATGAACCTGGCGTCCGCAAAAATCGCGCGCGCGGCCTGCGACAAGTTCAGCACGCCCGACAAGCCCCGCTTCGTGGCCGGCGCCCTGGGCCCCACGCCCAAGACGGCCAGCATCAGCCCTGATGTGAACGACCCCGGCGCGCGCAACGTCGACTTTGAAACCCTGCGCGCGGCCTACTATGAACAGACCGAGGCCCTGGTGGAAGGCGGCGCCGACCTGCTGCTGGTGGAAACGATTTTCGACACGCTGAACGCCAAGGCCGCGCTGTTCGCGGTGGACGAATACTTTGAAAACTCGGGCCAGCGCCTGCCACTCATCATCAGCGGCACGGTGACCGATGCGTCCGGGCGCATCCTCAGCGGCCAGACCGTCACCGCCTTCTGGTACAGCGTGCGCCATGCGCAGCCGCTGGCCATCGGCCTGAACTGCGCCCTGGGCGCGGCGCTGATGCGCCCCTACATCCAGGAGCTCAACCGCGTGGCGGGCGACACCTTCATCAGCTGCTACCCCAACGCCGGCCTGCCCAACCCCATGGCCGAGACGGGCTTTGACGAGACCCCCGAAGTCACCAGCCGGCTGCTGCGTGAATTTGCGGCCGAGGGCCTGGTGAACATCGTGGGCGGCTGCTGCGGCACCACGCCCGAGCACATTGGCGCCATCCGCGAGGCGGTGCAACCCCACGCGGCGCGCGCCGTGCAGCGCGAATTTTTCTACAAGGAAGCAGCCTGAGCCACTGACGGTGTGGTGCCGGGCCGCACGGTCCGCATCATCTCAATGAAGCGCCGTGCGCCCAGGCCCAGCGGCCGTTCCTTGGACCACACCACGTCCACCCACAGCTCCAGCGCGTTGGTCAGGTTGTCGAACGGCAGCTCGCGCAGCGTGCCCTCCAGCAATGACGCCCGCACAAAGCTGCGCGGCAGCCAGCCCCAGCCCAGCCCGGCCTTGATCAGGCTCAGCGCCGCCTCGGGCGCGTCGGTGCGCCAGACCTGGCGCGCATAGACGACCCCCGGGTCGGTGATGGCGCGGTCGCGGCTGGCCACCACGATCTGGCGGGTCTCGATCAGGTGCGCTTCGCGCAGCAAGCCGCCGTCGCCCGCTGCCTGCAGCACGGGATGGCCAGGCGCCATCACCGCCACCAGTGTTTCGCTGCCCACTTCCTGGAAACCCTCGCGCCCGTCCAGGCTGGGCCGCTCGAACACCAGGGCCAGCTGTACACGGCCCTCGTGCAGCAGGCGCAGGGCATCGGCCTGCTGGGCGGCCAGCACCTCCACCTCCAGCAGCGGATAGTCCTGCGCCAGCGCCGCCAGCGGCGCGGCCCAGGGCGCGGTCAGCAGCTCGGGGGCAATCGCCAGGGCCAGGCGGCTTTCCAGCCCCTGGGTCAGGCTCAGCGCATGGGCCTGAAGCTGGCGCAGCTGCGCGGCCAGCTGGCGCGCCTGGGGCTCCAGCGCGCGGGCGGCCGGTGTGGGCTGGGGCTCGCGGCCGGCGCGGTCAAACAAGGCCAGGCCCAGCTCGGCCTCCAGGTGGCCCATGGCCATGCTCACGGCCGACGGTACCCGCTTGAGCCGCCGCGCGGCGGCCGAGAACGAGCCTGCATCCAGCACCGCCAGGAAGATGTGAACGTTGTCGCTGGTAAACGCCATGGCCGATTTTCTGCCTGTTCTATCAGAAAAACTGAAATGAGCTTACTTTTTATATCAGTGAAACAGACATAAAGTCTCGCCCATGCAAGGAATCAAGCGAAAAGTGGTGTACGTGACGCTGTACGAGGCCATCGCCATCGCGGTGGCGACCGTGGGGTTGATGGCCATGAGCGGGCAGGGTGCGGTCCGTTCGGGCGTGTTGTCGGTCATGGCGTCGGCTATCGCCGTGGTCTGGAACCTGGCCTACAACAGCGCGTTCGAGTGGTGGGAGTCGCGCCAGCTGACCAAGGGCCGCAGCGTGATGCGGCGCGTGGCCCACGCGATTGGCTTCGAGGGCGGTCTGGCGGCCATCCTGGTGCCGGTGTTTGCCTGGTGGCTGGATGTGTCGCTGTGGCAGGCGCTGTGGATGGACCTGGGCCTGCTGGTGTTCTTCCTGGTCTACACCTTCGTCTTCAACTGGACGTTCGACCGGGTGTTCGGCCTGCCGCTGTCGGCCCAGCCCGCGGCAACCGGTGATACCCCCGTCACAGCGGCATGAGGTTGTTGATTTCTTCCTGCATCGCCTGGGTCAGCTGGGCGTAGAGCTTGAGCTTGTCGGCGCTTTCGCGCATGCGCTCGGCAATGCGCAGGGAAATGGCCATCATCAGCTTGGCAGCGGTACGCGGGTCGTCGTTGAGCAACTGGTTCAGTGCGTCGCGCGTCAGGATGGCGCAGCGCACCGTGTTCACCGCCGTGCAGGAAGCTGAACGCGGCTCGCCGTCCAGCAGGCCCATCTCGCCGATCAGGCTGCCCGGGCCCAGCACCGTGACGGTGATGGGCTCGGTGCGGCTGACCACGATGGACTCGATCATGACCTCGCCGTCCAGCACCAGCAGCATGAAGTCGGTGTCCTCGGTGTCGCCTTCCTTGATGAAGGTCACGCCCTCGGCGATCTTGTGCGGCTTCATGTAGGTCACCACAACGCGCGCGTCCTCATGGGTGAGCTGCATGAGCGCGCTGGGGGCGGTGAGCAGCTCGGCGGCCAGGTCCGCGCTGGACGAGCCCTCAATGGCACGCAGCCGCTCTTCCGGCAGTCGCGATTCAGGCGGGTCCTGGGGTTTCTTGCCGAAGAACTTGTTGAACATGGTGGTGTTGCAGGGGCAGCGCGGGCCTGGCTGCCGGTAAAATGATGGTAACTCAAGGAGCGCTGCAGCCGGAACAAGCCACATGCCTGTTCATACCCGGTCAGGCTTGAGTGAATCCAACCGCGCTCACCTGTGTAACCCCCTGCAAGGTGAGCCATGCCCGATCAGACCCCCCCTTCCATGAAGCTTTCCGGCCTGGAGCCGGTGCGCGTTGACCCTGGCAGCCTGTTCGTCAACATCGGCGAGCGCACCAACGTCACGGGCTCCAAGGCCTTTGCCCGCATGATCCTGAACGGCGAGTTCGAGCAGGCGCTGGCCGTGGCGCGCCAGCAGGTGGAAAACGGCGCCCAGGTGATCGACATCAACATGGACGAGGCCATGCTGGACAGCAAGGCCGCCATGGTGCGCTTTTTGAACCTCATCGCCAGCGAGCCCGACATTGCCCGCGTGCCGGTCATGGTGGACAGCTCCAAGTGGGATGTCATCGAGGCCGGCCTGCGCTGCATCCAGGGCAAGGGCATCGTCAATTCCATCAGCATGAAGGAGGGCGTGGCCGAGTTCAAGCGCCAGGCCCGGCTGGTCAGGCGCTATGGCGCCGCCGCCGTGGTGATGGCCTTTGACGAAAAAGGCCAGGCCGACACGTACGAGCGCAAGATCGAGATCTGCGAACGTGCGTACCGCGTGCTGGTGGAGGAGGTGGGCTTCCCGCCCGAGGACATCATCTTCGACCCCAACATCTTTGCCATCGCCACCGGCATCGAGGAGCACAACAACTACGCGGTGGACTTCATCAACGCCACGCGCTGGATCAAGCAGAACCTGCCGGGCGCCAAGGTGTCGGGCGGCGTGAGCAACGTGTCTTTCAGCTTCCGCGGCAATGACCCGGTGCGCGAGGCCATCCACACCGTGTTCCTGTACCACGCGATCCAGGCCGGCATGGACATGGGCATCGTCAACGCCGGCATGGTGGGCGTGTATGACGACGTGGAGCCGGTGCTGCGTGAGCGGGTGGAGGACGTGGTGCTGAACCGCCGCCCCGACGCGGGTGAAAGGTTGGTGGAGATCGCCGAAAGCGCCAAGGGCGCGGCCAAGGACGACAGCAAGAAGAACGAGTGGCGCGCCGCCCCGGTCGCGCAGCGCCTGAGCCATTCGCTGGTGCACGGCATCACCGACTTCATCACCGAGGACACCGAGGAGGTGTACCAGGCCATCCTGGCGCGCGGCGGCCGGCCGCTGGAGGTGATTGAAGGTCCGCTGATGGACGGCATGAACATCGTGGGCGACCTGTTCGGCGCCGGCAAGATGTTCCTGCCGCAGGTGGTCAAGAGCGCGCGCGTGATGAAGCAGGCCGTGGCCCACCTGCTGCCCTACATCGAGGAAGAAAAGCGCCAGCAGGAAGCCTCGGGCCAGGACGTGCGCGCCAAGGGCAAGATCGTGATTGCCACCGTCAAGGGCGATGTGCACGACATCGGCAAGAACATCGTCACCGTGGTCCTGCAGTGCAACAACTTCGAGGTGGTGAACATGGGCGTGATGGTGCCCTGCCACGAGATATTGGCCCGCGCCAAGGTCGAGGGCGCGGACATCGTGGGCCTGTCAGGCCTGATCACGCCCAGCCTGGAAGAGATGCAGTACGTCGCCAGCGAAATGCAGAAGGACGAGCATTTCCGCATCAGGAAGATTCCGCTGCTCATTGGCGGCGCCACCACCAGCCGGGTGCACACGGCCGTCAAGATCGCGCCGCATTACGAAGGCCCGGTGGTGTATGTGCCCGACGCATCGCGCAGCGTCAGCGTGGCCCAGGGCCTGCTGAGCGACCAGGCCGCCAAGTACATCGCCGAGGTCAATGCCGACTACGACAAGGTGCGCCAGCAGCACGCCAGCAAGAAGCAGGTGCCGCTGTGGCCTTTGTCCAAGGCCCGTGCCAACAAGACGCCGCTGGACTGGGCCGGCTACCAGCCGCCGCAGCCGAAATTCATTGGCCGGCGCGTGTTCAAAAATGCCGACCTGGCGGAGCTGGCCCGGTACATCGACTGGGGCCCGTTCTTCCAGACCTGGGACCTGGCGGGGCCGTTCCCTGCCATATTGAAGGACGAGATCGTGGGCGCCGAGGCGCAGCGCGTGCTCAGCGACGGCAAGCGCATGCTGCAGCGCCTGATCGAGGGCCGCTGGCTCACCGCCAACGCCGTCATGGGCTTCTGGCCGGCCAACACGGTGCGCGACGACGACATCGAGCTGTACACCGATGAATCGCGCAGCCAGGTGGCCATGACGTGGTACGGCCTGCGCCAGCAAGCCGAGAAGCAGGCCATCGACGGTGTGATGCGCCCCAGCCGCTGCCTGGCGGATTTCATTGCGCCGCGCGGCGTGGCGCCCGACTACATCGGCATGTTCGCCGTGACGGCGGGCATTGGCGCCGAGAAGAAGGACAAATACTTCCTGGACGACCACGACGACTACTCGTCCATCATGCTCAAGGCCCTGGCCGACCGGCTGGCCGAGGCCTTCGCGGAATTCCTGCACCACCGCGTGCGCACCGACCTGTGGGGCTATGCGGCCGGTGAATCGTTGAGCAACGAGGACATGATTGCCGAGAAGTACCGCGGCATCCGCCCCGCGCCCGGCTACCCGGCCTGCCCTGACCACAGCGTCAAGCGCGACATGTTCAGCGTGCTGCAATGCGACGAAGTGGGCATGGGCCTGACCGACAGCCTGGCCATGACGCCGGCGGCCAGCGTCAGCGGCTTTTACCTGAGCCACCCGGACAGCACCTATTTCAACGTGGGCCGCATCGGCGACGACCAGCTGAACGACCTGGCTACGCGCCGCGGCGCCACCGCCGCCGAGCTGCAGCGGCTGCTGGCGCCCAACCTGTAGCCGCCCTCCTACGCGCAGGCGCTGGCCTGGCTGATGGGCGGCGCGCGGCGCGGCCGCTAGCCTTGGGCGCATGCCCGCATTGCCTGACCGCTTCAAACCGCTGCGCCCGCTGCTGCGCGCGGCGCAGCTGTGGGACGACGCCGACGGCATGCGCATGGCCGCGGCCATGTCGTTTTACGGCATCCTGAGTCTGGCGCCGCTTTTGGTGCTGCTGGTCGCGCTGCTGGGCTGGTGGGTGGACCGTGAACTGCTGGAGCGAGGCCTGGTCACGCAGATCGGCACCATCGTGGGCGAGCAGGGCGCGGCCGTCATCCGCCAGGCGCTGGACAGCGCGCGTGAACCGGCGCAGGGGCTGCTCGCATCGCTGGTGGGCTTTGGTGTGCTGCTGTTTGGCGCCACCGGTGTGTTTGGCGAGCTGCAATCGGCGCTGGAGCGCCTGTGGCGGCACGGCCGCGCACAGGCCGTGCCCGCGCGCTGGTGGTACAGCGCGTCGCTTCGGCTGCGCGGCGTGGCCTATGTGCTGGCGTTCGGCTTCTTGCTGCTGGTGTCGCTGGCGATCTCCACCCTGCTGAACCTGGCCGCCGGCTGGGCTGGCAGCTGGCTGGCATTGGAGCAGGTGCTGCTGGTGCTCAATGAAACGCTGGCCTTTGCCATCTGCGCCGCGCTGTTTGTGGCGCTCATGCGCATGAGCGCGGGCCCCAAGCCGCGGCTGCGTTTTCTGGTGATGGGCGCCTGCATTGGCGCCACCCTGTTCACCGTGGGCCGCCACGTGCTGGCGGCCTACCTGTCCACTGCCGCGGTGGTGTCGGCCTATGGCGCGGCCGGCTCGCTGGTGGTGCTGCTGATGTGGATCTATTTTTCGTCCGGCGTGCTGCTGCTGTCGGCTGGCTGCGCGCGTGCCCTGGAAGAAGAACGCTGCGCCAGCAGCAAGGCCGCCACCGCCACCACGCTGGCGCCCAGCAGCCACCACAGCCCCACGGTGTAGCCGGCCGCGGGGCTCCACAGCAGCCCCAGCGCCAGCGGCGCCGCCGCGCGTGCCGCCGCCTGCGGCAGGCCCAGGGCGCCATTGAGCGACGCCACATGCTCACGGCTCACATACAGGGCAATGGCCGTGCCCTTGACGATGGTCAGCATGCCGTTGCCCAGGCCGTACAGCACCACAAACACCAGCGCCGCCATGCCATGGCCGCCGCCGGCCAGCAGGGCGGCCAGGCCCAGCGGGATCAGGCAGGGAATGAGCCGGTTGGCCAGGTGAACGTCGTAGCGGCTCTCAAACACATACAGCAGCAACCGCCCCAGCACCTGGATGATGCCGATGCTGGCCGGTATGGCCACCACCCACAGCTCGGACAGGCCGTTTTCGCGCAGCAGGCTCACCATGTGGGCTGGCAGCGCGGCGGTGATGGCCATCATGATGATGACGAACACCCCCAACAGCAGGAAGGGCGCGCTGCGCAGGTGGTGGGCCAGGCCGGCCGGTGCCGCGCCGCTGCCGTGCGCGGCGGCCGGCAGGGCCCGCGCGGGCGCACCGCGCAGCCAGCGCGCATGCACCGGCACGCACACCAGCAGGTGGATGGCCGCCAGCGCCCACAGCGCATGGCGCCAGCCCAGGGCATGGATCAGCCAGGCCGACAGCGGGATGAACACCGTACTGGCCAGCCCGCCCAGGAAGGTCAGCGTGATGATCGCGCGGCGAAAGTCATGCGGGTAGCGGCGCGTGACCACCGCGAACACCGGGCTGTACAGCGTGGCCGACAGCGCTGCGCCCAGCACCAGCCAAACTGCATAGAACTGCGTGATGCTGGTGACGAAGCTGTGCGCCAGCAGACACAGCGCCACCACCAGCGAGCCGCCGGTCATCACGGCGCGTTCATGCCCACGGTCAATCCAGCGGCCCACCGGGTAGGCCAGCAGCCCTTCGGCCAGCAGCGCCAGGCTGAACGCAAGCGACGACTGCGCACGCGTGAGGCCCAGCTCGCGCTCCACCGGCTCCATGAGCAGCGCAAAGGTGTAGAACACGCTGCCCCAGGTGATGAGCTGGGTGACGGACAGCCAGCCGACCCGCCGCTGGTCGTAGCGGGTCGTAGGAGAGGCGGCGGCGCGCATGCGGGGATTGTGGTTGAAAAGACGCGACCCTGTCGAGCTTGCTTTTGAGAAGATATCCAGTTGCGAGCTCTGATCGTGTGAATGACGGAGTGCATGCATCCACTAGTGAGGCTTGCCGAAGGCGCGGAGTGTATTTGGTGAGCGAGCGCGTCAGATTCGCTCCTAGGGCTCCCGTTCGTCCGTCAAAGAGAGGATGACAAGCCCCTTCTCCGCAGGCAAACTGGTCAGACCGGAGCAACTGCGTTATCGAATGAGGCAAGCATGGCGACACCAAGAATGGGCTATTTCAATCCGACTGGCGATCAGGCCATAGATGCATTGACTCACGGCTACTACTGGCAATTGTCAAGCGATCGTACCGTCGACTGGTCGCTGTCAAACGGAGCCTTCGGACAGCCGTGGGGTCGCGATGCTGCTGCTGTGATCGGACAAATTTTTTCGACGATAAGTTACTACACGAATATCAAATTCAACTACTTAGGGTATTTCAACCGGCCGACTATTGCTGCTACTGCTGGTTCAGAAATTAACTTTGCTTGGGCGGGTGGTGAGCTTTTTTCGAGCGGACGCATAGCCGGGCTAGGGTTCTTCCCCGTTTCGGGTGGATGGGGAGTTTATTCGGGCGATTCGGGGGATGTATTTCTTAATACCGGCAGCAGTGCTGCGTATCTCCCCTACACCCCAGGCAGCTCGGTATACGCACTTGTGCTGCATGAAATAGGTCACGTACTCGGTCTAAAGCATACCCACGACGACGGCGGAACGGGGCGACCAACGCTTGCTTCGCTAGGCTTCAACGAGTTCGATGTAGATTGGGTTTCCGTGATGTCCTATGAAGATGAGGCGTCTTGGAACGTTATCAGTTGGGACCCAGCAACCCCGATGGCTTTGGACGTGATTGCGCTTCAGTATCTTTATGGAAAGAACATGACAACTGGGGCGGGAAACGACACTTATGAGCTTTATCGATCCGGTTTTTACGCAACGCTTTGGGATGCGGGTGGAAGCGACACGGTCTCCGTGGCCGCTCAAACGGAAGGGTGGCAAATAGCGTTGCCTGACGCGACGCCTTCTCAGTTAGTGGACACAATGGTCGGATTTGCCCGGCCCCTCTCAGGGACATTGACTACTCTTTTTTGGTTGGCAGGCGACCTTGAGAACGTGCAAGGTTCCCGTGTAGCAGACTGGCTACAAGGCAACAGATTCGCGAACTTTTTGCGGGGAAACGGGGGTGACGATGTGCTGGTCGGAGGCGGAGGTACAGATACTGCAATCTATAACGGACCGATAGCGAGATACCAAGTGAGCGCGGGCGCGGTGCGGGATAAAGGCGGTATTGACGGACAAGATACCCTCGCAAGTGTTGAACGGCTGCGCTTTACCGACAAAACGGTTGATCTCACAGTCAGTGCGGCGTCTAAGGCGGTCCCGGTCGCCACAGTCAAGTCGATCGTTGAGCTATACACCGCCTTCTTCAATCGCGTCCCAGACAGCGAAGGGATAGCCTTCTGGCTGGGCCAATCTGCTGCTGGAGTGTCAATTCCCGCAATTGCCGATGCTTTTTTTCGGGCAGCGGTCCAGTATCCAACTCTCACAGGGTACTCGACAGGCATGACGACCGGAGACTTTGTTGGCGTCATCTATAAAAACGTTCTGGGAAGAGCGGCTGTCGACGCAGAAGGGCTGGCTTACTGGGCCGGAGCGCTTTCGCGCGGTTCCGAGACGCGTGGGACGCTGGTGAAATCGATACTCGATAGCGCACATACATTTAAGGGGCGCCCTGATTTTGGATGGGTCGCGGACCTTCTTGACAACAAGTATGTAGTGGGAAAGCGCTTTGCAATAGACTTCGGCCTCAGCTTCAATACGCCCGAGGAATCTATTAGTAAGGGAATGCAGATTGCGGCGGCAGTGACTTCTACCGACACTAGCGTTGCGATTGGTCTGATCGGGGTCAACTCTGCTGATTTGCAGCTTGTCTAAGGCTTGACTCTTCAATTGGATCCGGCTGCTAAGGATCGTAGAAAGCCGCCGAGTCAATTTGAATTTCTAGCTGACGAAATTAATCGGTTGATGATGCTTTCTGTGGGTGCAGGCATTTCTTTTGTTTCGGGAGAAACAACAATGAAATCACCTCTAGCCCACTTCGGCTTCTGGCTGCGCTGTGTATCTAACCATGTGCTGGCCCGCTTCAATGCACTGCTGGACGCCTGGGCGTGGCTGTGACCGAGTGCGTGGCGCTACGCACGTTGTAGGAGGCGCTGACGGCCGCGCTCGCCGGCCTGATCGATGCGCTGAGCCTGGGGCCATCTAGGCGGCAATACGCGGCGCGCAACAGGGCCGGGTGATGTATTCGGAGTTCAGGCGGCTGACCCAGGCGTGCGGTTGTGTGGGCTCATCGTGTGGATTGCGGGTCGCCATATGACCTGCTTCGGCCGCAAGGGTGAAACGCATGTGGAGAAGTTTCCGGATTGAGCCCCTAGCGGCATGCCGCAGATCCGGCCAACGCCCGCCGGTACTGCACCGCCTCCGCCACATGCGCCACCTGCGTATCGGCTGAACCCGCCAGGTCGGCAATCGTGCGCGCCACCTTCAACGCCCTGTGCGTGGCCCGCGCGCTCCAGCCCAGCCGTGCTGCGGCCGTGTTCAGGAACTTGCGCGCGTCTTCATGCAGCGCTGCGTGGGTGTCGATGGCCGCACCCTGCAAAGCCTGGTTGGGCTGGCCCTGCCGTGCCATGGCGCGTTCGCGCGCGGCGGCGCAGCGCTGGCGGATCGCTTCGGTGGCTTCACCGGGTGGCGTGCCCAGCAACGCGTCGGGCGCCAGCGCCGTCACTTCTATATGCAGGTCAATGCGGTCCAGCAGCGGGCCGCTCAACTTGCCCTGGTAGCGCGCCACCTGGTCGGGCGTGCAGCGGCAGGCCTTGAGCGTGGAGCCCAGGTAGCCGCAAGGACAAGGGTTCATCGCCGCCACCAGCTGGAAGCGGGCAGGGAATTCGCACCGGCGCGCCGCGCGCGAGATGGTGATGTGGCCAGTCTCCAGCGGCTCGCGCAGCGCCTCCAGCGCGGCGCGGGGGAATTCGGGCAGCTCATCCAGAAACAGCACCCCGTGGTGCGCCAGCGATATCTCGCCGGGGCGCGGCGGGGACCCGCTGTCGTTTACATTAATAAATTGAACTGGTCATGGCCGCCTGGCAATGAAAAATATCCACCATACACTTTAAATTATTAAACTGGCTACATGCATTAGTTGAATTGGTATGAAAATTACAATCATTGGCGTGACTGAGGGTGAAGAGGGAGTCAGAGCCATTCCACGCAACTACCGGTCCGTGACCGGGCGGGTGGAAACCTTGCGCGGTGACACGGTCGGATACGAGAGCACCTTGGAGCGGGACTTTGTCCATTTGCTTGATTTCAACGCCAGGGTCGGCAAGATCATCGGCCAGCCACTGCGCATCCAGTACAAGGTCGACGAAGGCAACGCCCGCAGCTACACGCCAGACGTGCTGGTGCGGTTCCTGCCCATTGGCGATTCAAAGCCTTGGCGCCCCACTCTGTTTGAGGTCAAGTACAGAGAGGAGCTGGAAGACCGGCGCCAAGAGCTCCTTCCAGGGTTCAAGGCCGCCCAGAAGGTCTGCCGGACCCGCGGCTGGAACTTCAGAGTGGTCACCGAGCGGTACATACGAAACACCTACCTGCAAAACGTCCAGTTCCTGAGGGACTACCGTGCCTACCCCGACGACGGCGCCAAAAGCCTGATGCTGCTGCGCACCATGGAAAAGCTGCGCGTGGCCACGCCGGCACAGTTGCTGGCTGCCACTTTCATGGACATGACCAACCGGATGGAAGCAGTGGGCGTCCTGTGGCGCCTTATCACAACCCGTGCGATCGGCGCCAACCTCATGAACAGCCTGAACATGTCATCCGAAATCTGGCACGAGGAGCCCGTCCTGTATGGAAGCGAACGCTGAGCTTGGCGGCTTCGCCGTCCGTCCTGGTGTACTGATCGGCTTCAAGGGCCGTCTGTATAAGGTGCGGCGGCTGTTGACGCCCGAGCGCATCCTGCTGGAAGACCCTGCGAACCAGCAGTCTGAGGTCGCGTTGATTGACCAGCTGACCCACCCTTCGAAAGTCCAAGTCGATTTACCGACCGGCAATTCCGATGCTGAGGGCGCCAAGCGGCCTGAACTCCTGGCCTATTCCGACGAAGAAATCAAGCAGGCCGAACAAAGGCTCGAGCTGATCACGCCGCTGCTGATGCTGGCGCGCAGGACACGCAAGGACGTAGGGGCTGCCGCGCAGGCTGCGGGCAAGAGCGTAGGCACGTTGTATGGGTGGCTGCGCGACTACCAGGCCAGCGGCATGGTCGGGCTGATTGACGAAGTCCGAGGGCCCAAGGGCGGAGTCCAGCTCGATCCCCGCGTTGAGGAAATCATCCAGGATGTCATTGAGTCGCTGTACCTCAATTCGCAGCAATTGATACCCAAGGACATCTTTGAGGAAGTTGAGCAGCGTTGTGAGCTGGAGAACAAGCCCGTCCCGCACATCAACACCGTGCGCAACAGAATCGCGGCCGTGCCGCGGGATGTCCAGTCCCGCCGCCGTGGCCACCCCGAGCAGGCCGACCGCAACCTGCCGACCCCGGGGACGTTTCCGGTTCCTGTGAACCCGCTCAATCCGGTGCAGATGGACCATGTGCAGCTGGACATGCTGGCGGTGTACTCGGATACGCGCCAGCCGTGGGGCCGGCCCTGGCTCACCTTGCTGATCTGCGTGAAGACACGCATGATTGTGGGCTTTTATCTCAGCATGCTGCGACCCTCGTCAGTTGCTGCGGGCATGGCGTTGGTCATGGGCATGCTGCCCAAGAAGGACTACCTAGGATCGCTCGGGGTTTCCGGGAGCTGGCCGGTGCAAGGCAAGATCCGCAAGGTGCACTGCGACAACGCCAAGGAGTTTCGCGGCGAGGCCTTGCGGTTTGGGTGCCGCGAACATGGGATCGACCTGGAGCTGCGTCCCGTTAAAAAGCCGCGCTATGGCGCTCACATCGAGCGCATGGTGGGCAACATCAATGCCATGCTGCGCAAAAAGCCCGGTACCACGTTCTCCAATCCTCAGCAGCGCGGTACCTACGACTCCAGGAAGAAGTCGGCGTACACCTTGTGGGAGATCGAGGTCGAAGTGGCGGACTGGGTCGTCAACCACTACCACGTGAACAAGCATCGCGAGCTCAAGATGCCCCCGCGCAATGCTTGGGAGAAAGAGATCATGGGGACCGCCACCGCGCCGGGTGCGGGTCTGCCCATCCAGATTGCGGATCCCCAGAAACTCAAGCTCGATTTCCTGCCGTTTGTGAAACGTGTGGTCACGCCCTCCGGCGTTCGAAATGGCAAGCAGGACTACTACCATGAGGCGATCAATCGTTGGGTGAACGCACCCGACCCGGACCACCCCACCGAAAAACGCAAATTCATCATCAAGTACCACCCTCGCTACCCGCGTAACGTCTGGTTCCTAGATCCCGAGCTCAAGCAGTACCAGAAACTGGACTGCGACCCAAGGACCGCCGGCGGTGATGGCACGGACTGGGACCGCATGAGCGTCGAGGAGTTGATGGCGATCGACGCGCGCGATCACGCGCAGGGAGATGCCATGGAGGACAAGCAAGCCAAGCGCGCTTACCGCGCTCGCAGCGCCGAGCGCCAGGCGCAGGCGGTTGCAGCCACCAAGCGCGCCCGGACCAAGGGCAAGGCGCCGGTGCCGCCGTCCGGCGGCCCAAATGCCGACCATTCCCGCATCGAAACCCAGATGGAGCCGCAAACAGCGACGGCCCAGGACACTGGCAATCCCTTCTCTGCCTTCGCGGGCAAGACAATACGCTCCTTCAACGTGAGCGGCGGCCAATGAACACCCGGACCCACCTGTCGGTCAAAGCAGCGGATTTGCTGGAGGCCTCCGTCCCCGAGAAGCTGGAGTTCATCCAGCGTGACCACCACATTGACTACCCCGCCAGCGACTACATCCTGCGTGAGTTGCAGGACCTGGTGGATCGGCCGCGCAGCACCAAGCCGGAGTGCCGTGCCGTCATTTCTGACAGCGACAACGGCAAGACCACGCTCACCAAGCATTTCCTTCGACTGAATCCGGTTGTTCTGGACGAGACAGATTGCCCGATTGCGAAAGTGCTCTGGGTCGAGACGCCGCCGGCCGCAGACGAGGGCCGGTTGTACAGTGCGATCCTCACGGGTCTGGGGGTCAACCACCGCGCTGACGCGCCGGCCGAGCGCCTGGAGGCCCTGGTTCACCACGAGACGGCGGTGCAGCAGACTTCGGTTCTGATTCTGGATGAACTGCATGCGATGCTGAACAGCCCGGCGCGCCAGCAAAAGCAGTTCATGGCCTCGCTCAAGCGGCTGTCCAACGTACGTCAGTTGAGCATCGTGGCATGTGGCACCCATGACGTGGTCCGTGCCTTGGCAATTGACCCTCAGTTTGTGAGCCGATTCCTGCGGCTGTCCCTGCCGCTGTGGTCGGCGAATGAAGACTTTCTCAGCCTGCTCGCCGCTTTTGAGTCCTTGATCCCTCTGCCCAAGCCGTCAAATCTGGCGGCGCCGGAGATGGCGTTCGAGATCTTCAAAGGCAGCAACGGCACCATCGCCTCCATCAAGAAGCTGATCCTGCGCGCAGCCCAAGTCGCACTCAAGACCGGACAGGACCGGATTACGTTTGCCGCGTTGCAGAGCGCGCGAAACTGGCGTGACGCAGCCTCGCTCATTCCTAACCGGCCCAGGGAACTCTGATGCACGGGATGTCGTTCGACCACCAAACGATTGGCTCGCTACTGGTGAACCTCGCCTGGGAGCGCGGCGACTCGCCGGCCACAATGACGCAGCGTATGGGCCTGGGATGGTCGATCTGGACACGCGATATGGATCGCAGCTTGGGCGACCGCGCAGTCCAGCTGATCAGCGTTGCAACCGGCTTGCCGTGCGACCAAGTGCGGGCCATGACGTTGACCAGGCGCTTGCAGGACGCGGGTATACCGACGCAGCGCAATGGGTTCCAGCGATGGCTGACGCCGATCGGTATTTACCACCGTCAGCGCCTGCGGTACGGGCAGTTGTTCTGCCCTGTTTGCCTTCAGACCGGCCCGGCTCAGTTGCGCTTGGCGTGGCGACTGGCGTCGAACTGGGTGTGCAGCACACACACCGTCTTGCTGCGCGATGGATGTGCGCAGTGCGGCACGCCATTTGCGCCAATGCGTCACGATGCCCTTATGCTGGCTCGGTGCGACCGGTGTCTGGCGCCATTGCGCACGCCGGTGGAGCCGGCGTCACAGACTGAATGCCATCTGCAGATCCGGGTCCAATCGTTGTGGCGCCAAGCGATGGCCGGCGACGGGCAGCAGCTGGCCTCGTTCCACGAAGCTTTGACCGCAGTGGTCAGGCGGGATCCGCAGTTTCGTTTGTCCGGGGAGCCTTGGAATTTCTGGCGGGTGGCGGAACGCCGTGAGCTTCTGGTCAACGTAGCGCAGGCCACGTTGGCGGGCCCTGCCTCACATTCATCCCTGATGCGCGGTGTCGGCTTGAAGAAGACTTCTAAACCAGGCCGACGACGCTGTACCGGTTTGCCCGCCGACCCCTCCGCGCGGGCCGCAAAGTTGATGCAGCTGGCTGCCCGCGTTCGCTTCGCCCGGCGTCCGAAGGCCAGGATTGCGAGGAACGCTTGAGCAACCGTCTCGTGGAACTGGAGGGCACCTACCTCGCCCGAGCCCGCCGCCCGGATTGCGGCAATTGCGGACAGGAGATGCGCAAGGCTCACCGTATCCACCAAGGTACCGGTTACTGCGCTATCTGTTATCCGCGCATTTTCCCGCCACAGCCGTGCCATGTCTGTGGGAAGACAGCGCGGGCGCATCGTAACGACGAGAAACCTACGTGCGGCGATTGCCTACGCGACGACCGCAGCTGCCTGCGCTGCGGCAAGCTCACACCCAAGGCCGCGTTGCGGGTAGGGCAGCGGGTGGCCTGTGCGTCCTGCGCACGCTACTACCGAGCACCCGAACCTTGCGATATGTGCTCGGCCTTGAGCACACGCCTGAGCCGCAGCAGCGCCTATCCGCACAATGGTCGGATGTGTGACAAATGTCTGCGCGCGGCGGTTGCGGCGACCTGTTCTCACTGCGGCAAACATCGCACAGTCAACCTGATGACGCTGGAACGCAAGCCCTTGTGCAAAGTGTGCTGCGTGCATCCCGCGGCGAGTCATCCATGTCCGGACTGCGGCGCCACGGTCAACGGTGTGGGCGACACCCCCTGCCTGGAATGCGCCATCAAGCGCTCGAACGTGGCCCAACAGCTGGGCGCACAACACCTGCTGACTCAGGAGAGTGTGCGCCGGTTGTATGCGGATTTCATCCGCTGGGGCAACGACACAGGCCGGGCCAACAAACTGGCGCTTGGCGCCGCACGCTACCTGCAGTTCCTCGTCAGGCTCGACGCCGCGCTTCAGCAGCGCGCGGTCCCTCTGGACGAGTCCGTGCTGGTGCAGGTGTTTACGACCGAAGAACTCCGGCGCATGGGGTTGTTGTCCCAACACCTGGCAGAGACGGGCTTACTCGGGGACGACGCCCTCGCGCGTCGCCGGCGCAGCGATGAACGCCTGCTTGCAGCCAGGCGCGAGGCGATTGCCGGGCAGCCATGGGCTGAGGACTTCGACCGGTTTGAACGGGCGTTGCTAGCTCGCACGCCCGCGATCTCACTTCGAACACACAAAGCCTACACCCACGCCGCGATGTCGCTGCTGACGCAGGCGAGCGTTGCGCGGGCTGCTCAGGTCGGCCAGCAGGCAGTGGACGGTCTCCTGGCAAAGAAGCCAGGGATGAAGGCATCGCTGAGCATCTTTATCGCTCATCTGAATGCGCTTCATGGGCTGCAGCTCAAGCTGAAGTCAAAATCTTCCAAACCTGTGCCGCTGGTCCGACAGGCAAAGTATGTAAAGGCTTTGCTTGAGGCGATCGAGTCGGCGCCCAGTCGGCCGGCCCGTTTGGCGTTGACCGCCAAACTGCTGTCCAAACTGTTGAATGCGCCGTTGGAGCGGATCCTGCTTCTGCGTCACAGTGATCTGGATTTTCAGGGCTTGCGCAAGCTCAGGCTGGATGGCCGGTGGATTGAACTGCCGGAGCGTCTTCAGCCGATCCTGGCCGCGCTGCCCTCCCCCAAATGGCAGGCGGGCGCGGATGCGGACCCATTGGTGTTTGAGGGCCGCATGCTGCTGGACAGCCTGTCCACGGCCGCTGTGGATTACCAGGTCAACCGCGCGGTGCGAACGAGATTGAAAGCCTGAGGCCAGAACACGGCGTCCCATACTCAGCGCAAAGAACGCAGTTTGCCCAAGACGACGCTGCTACGAAGACGACCGGATGCGAACGAGTGCCGCGCTGACATCCAGCGAACCTCCTCCTCCACCGTGAAAAGAGCAGCTTTCTTCCACTGGCCTTTACCGATGGCTCCGATCTTGAGGATGGCCTCAAGGGTGACGGCACTCAATCGGCTGCCACGCGCATTCGGTTTGATCACCAGTGCCTTGAACGCCTCCCGCGGCAAAGCCTCAACTTCGACCCAGTAGTAAAGCGAACCGTCCTGCGCGATGATCTCGCTCACCCAGCAAAGCCGTGCTCGCGGGTCTTGCGGGTTCACCAGGGTCCAAGGCCGGGGCGTGCCGCCGATGGTGGTGGGAAATGCACAGTAAGCATGAGCACCAATTTGCACCGGATTGACCAGCGCGTAATCTTCGCGGGCCCGGATGTCGCCGGACTCCAGCAGCTCCGAGAAGCACTCAGCCAGCGCATTGAAGCGGTTCATGATCACGTTCTGGCTGTCGCTGCTCAGGGATGCCGTGGGCGAGCGGCCGATGCGGGAGCGGCGGCCGGTCGTGAGACGGCGGCGGCGTATCGCAGGGGGATCGCCCTCGGATTGCGGATTGACCGGGACGTAGGTGCGTGAACGTGCTTGCCGCTTGACCCTGATCAGCCGGTCCCAGTATTCACCCAGCCCAAAATGAATGGCCGAGCGGGATACCCGGGCGTCCACGGCAGGCGCAATTGTGGCCTGGGCAAGTTCTTCCATGCGGTCATTCAGCGAGGCGCGAGCCGCTCGCGTGGGCACATCTTCACTTTGGACGGGAATGCGTATCTGCTGGTCGATGCGCACCACGTTGTACGGTAAGTGCGGAAAGCTTGACCCGTAGATCCAGTGCACCAGCACAGCGCCGCTGCTCAGCTGATGGCCAAGGAAGCTGATCGACATGGTTTGGTCGCCCCAAGGCGGACGCGCGAGGATCCATGGCTCCCGCACGCCGCTGCGGCGCGCGTTCTCAAGAGCAAGAAATATGTCGGCCGCGCAGCTTCGTGCTGTTGCCACGGCCATGAAAAGAGCAATACCCACGCACCCGATGTCGCGCAGCTCTACCAAAGGCGCCACTTCGAAAGACCGCCCGTCTTCGGATACACCCGTCTGTTCCAGATCCACCAGCGCCGCCAGTTCCCGTCTCCAGTGGCCCGCCAGCATTGCGTTGGCCAACTCTGAGGTCAAGCCATAAAAGCGCCGGAAAATCTCGTAACACGGGATGAGCAACTCAAGGCCGCTCTCGGAGAAGCAACGAAGCAGCGGCGCGTCCTGGAAATGCAGCGGACTGCCGCGTGCGTCCTCGCCGCTAAGCGGGTAGTCAGTGGGTGGTATGAGCATGCCTCCCGCACCGCCGGCCATACGGTCGTTCGCGTAAACGATCTGCCAGCGCTGGGGAGCGATGGCTGCATTCTTTACCTTGATGTCCTGCGGCATCGAGTGATCAACTTGCAGGGTCCGGTCCCGCCAGAATGATCCCAGCACCAGCTTGGGTAGTGAGCCTGCGGCTTCCTCCAGCACGAGCGTGCTGGGCCGCCCACTGGGCCGACAGGCCCACTTCAGATGATGGGGGTCCGACTCATCGACCTTAACCAACCAGAGCCGGACCCGGGCGGTGGTCATGCTGGGTAGGGCTGCCGCTACCTTGCCGATCCAGACGAGGCGATATAGCGCCCCGTCTAAAGGAAATCGTTCGAATATGGGTTCAGTCAAAGGCCATTGAGTCTTTAGACATCGAGGGTGAGATGGCGAGCGCTTGACGACTTGTGGAGCCGAAAGTCTGCAGTCTACAGCCCGTCCTAGACATCCATGAACTGGGCCTCTCGGGAGCGTGGGAGCTCCCCAGTGCCGCATCCAGGTTCAGAGGCTGAGAACCAGCGCCCCACCTTAAAGTACCCCTCTGCAGCCGAACCCCCTTGGTCTGGCTAAGTTCAACTGGCCTCTCTCCTCAGATCGCAGGATGACGCCGCGCTGCAGCCGCGCTAGGCTGCAACTAGGCAAAAAAAGGCAGACTCATGGATATTGAACTGGCGTTAAAGCTTCTAGCCAGCGCCCTTGGCGTTGTCGGCACTTTGAAGCTGATTTACGACTGGGCCGCCTCGCCGCGCGGGCGGATGCGAGAGCACTACAACTTTGCGCGGGACTTCTTGCAGGAACTCGAATCCAATCCGAACATGCATCCTTACTTGGTGGAGAGTGGCTTCCAAGCCGTTGCAGGAACGCGCAGCATCACTGCTGACGAAGCGCGCTACATCATCGGTCTCGAGCCGGCAATCACCCTGTCCGATTACGTCTTTGCCCGGCCCTTGTTGCACGTGATCAACTCAGGCGAGGGGCTGATGCCAGCTTTCCGAATCGCCCATGCCGGGGATCGTCGGCGCTTCTGGCGCAAGATGGTTTTTCTGACGATTTACTTTGTTGCGGCCGTGACCCCGGTTTGGCTGTTCGTTCTTGGCGCGGCTCAAGTCGTGCCAAGGCGTGAGGGTTTGCAGCTTGCGATTGCTGCGTGTGGCCTGTGGCCGCTTGCATTTCTCGCCATGCTTGAGGGAGCCCGCATCAGCCGCGCAGAGTTGATCGTCGAGCGTGGACGGACCGTTGGCCCGCAACTGCTGCGCGTCAAGGAAACGCGGCTAGAAACCGAGGTTGACGGTACAGCCAGCGGACCTGCTGAAGCAGCGATCCGTAGCGTCAAGGAATTTGTACTGCATGAGACTGCCAGCGTTCGCTAATAACTGACGCCTCGGCAATCGTCCTGAACCGCCCCGGATTTCGAGGGGATCTTTCTCGGCGAGGAGTGAGCCACCCGGCAGGTCGAGCTTGGCATCTGTAGCAGTCCTTAAGGGTGCGCTGGCACGGCTAAGCGCCTATGGCGCAGATCTATGCATCAGCGATCAGCGCATACGGATGCCTCGGCATGGACAATTTTCGGCGCATCCTCTACATGGAGGAGGCGGAAATAGCCGGGGGGTAGAAGAATCGGAAACCATGGAGGAAGTAGATATGGCGACAACATGGAAGTACATGCCCATCCTGAAATGGAAGCAGGGCGAGCGAATTGCGCTCAGGAACTTGACGACGTTGCAATGGAATGACATGACGCCATTGCTCGAACTGCTGCCTATCATTGCAACGCCGGATGCGGCTGGTCTTCGTGCCGCGCTGGGGCCTTACCTTGCAAAAGTCAGCAAGGAGTTGAAGGCGGCCATCCACGAGAAGGTGCCGCTGGTGATCGACATCCGCTACCTGGCCCCTGCCTACGCACATCAGGCCCGACTTTTGAAGACCGTGTGCGAGTATCTGCGCAAGCAGACCGACCGGCGGGTAATTCCGGTCATTACGCAGGCTACGCTATCAGATGCGCTTGCAGAAGTTCAGGCCTTGAAGGTCTTCGACGAATTCGTGGTGCGGATCGTCTCCCCCTTTCACAATGCGGATGCAGTAACCGATATTGTGAAGTTGTGCGTGGGGGCGTCACTTCCAAAGAAGTCGCTGCACTTGATGGTGGATCAGTTTTCCATCGTAGGCGAGGCGCCGGCGGCCAAATGGACGGCTATTCAGCCGTACCTGGCTACTGCGCAAGCAAGTGGATGCGCTAGCACTACGCTTGCCGGAGGTGTTGATTCATCAGCACAACTGAGCCAGTGATCACGTCGAATACTGAGCCACTGGGTTGATGGATGTTCTGGCTACTCGGTTGTGGATAAGTCTATCGGGTCTGCTGTTTTTCGGTCTCCTTTCTGAGCTTTGCTGCGTGGCTTTGGTGGTGCCGCGCCAGCGGCACTGGAATGCTTGAATCGCCAGCTCTCATTGCCCGTCTCCACGATGTGGCAGTGGTGCGTGAGGCGGTCAAGCAAAGCCGTGGTCATCTTGGCGTCGCCGAAGACGCTGCTCCATTCCGAGAAGGTCAGGTTTGTTGTGATCACCACGCTCGTTCTCTCGTAGAGCTTGCAGAGCAGGTGGAACAGCATGGCGCCGCCCGACTGCGTGAACGGCAGGTAGCCCAGTTCGTCCAGGATCACCAGATCGACGTACATCAACCGGTGTGCCAACTGCCCGGCCTTGTTCTGCGCCTTCTCCAGCTCCATGGCGTTGACCAGCTCCACCGTAGAGAAGAAGCGCACCCGCTTGCCATGCAGGCGGATGGCCTCGATCCCCAGGCTGGTGGCCAGGTGGGTCTTGCCTGTGCCGGGGCCACCCACCAGCACCACGTTGTGGGCCGAGTCCACGAAGCCAAGGGTGTGCAGTTGGCGCACCAGCGCCTCGTCGATGGGCGTGTGGGCGAAGTCAAAGCCGGCGAGATCGCGATGCGACGGGAACCGCGCCACGCGCATCTGGTAGGCCATGGAGCGCACCTCGCGCTGCGCGGTCTCGGCCTTGATGAGCTGGTGCAGCACGGCCTCGTGATCCAGCGACTTCATGCGGGCGGTGCCCAGCACCTCCGGCCATGCACTGGCCATGCCGTGCAAGCCCAGCGTCTTGAAGGCATCCATGAGGTCATGCATGGTCGGACTCCGGTGAGGCCTCTTGAGGCTGAGCGTTGCGCAGCGCGTCGTAGCGCTGCAGGTTGGCCAGTGGCGGCGTGTTGAGCGTGAGCATGGTGGCCACCGGTGGCTCAGGGATGCGCTGCTCCTGCAAGCGCGAGAGCACGTTGAGCACGTGCTCGGCACTCACCCGCCCCGACTGCAGTGCCAGCTCCACCGCCACCAGCACAGGTTCCAACCCGTGTAGGCTCACCCCCATGAGCACCTGCGCCATCACCCTGTCGCCACCGCTGTGGCGCAGCAGATGGCGCTGCAACTCCTGCAGCGGCTCGGGCATGGTCTTGAAGGGTGCGCCGTTGCGCAGCGCGCCGGGCTTGCGCTCGATCAGCGCGATGTAGTGCATCCAGTCGTAGAGCGTCTGGTCCCGCTCGAAGCTGCGCGCCAGGCGCACCTGTCGCCCGTCGGGACCGACCACCAGCAGGCCATCTGCGTAGGCCCGCAGACTGACCACCGCGTGGATCCACTCGCATGGCACGCTGTAGCGGTTGCGCTGGAAGTGGATCAGCGAAGTGGCAGAGACCCGCACCGGCTGCTCCACATAGCCATCAAACGCCCGGGGGTTGGGCATGAGGCGTGCACGTTCGTCCTGCCAGACGTCGGCCACCGTGAGGTGCCCCCACTCCGGGTGACTCATCTCGCCCCAGGCCTTCACACAGGCTTGCTCCAGCCAGTCGTTGAGCTCGTCAAGCGATCCCCAGCGCCGCTCACTGGCCTCACGCCAGATGTCCTTGCGCCGGTCCTGGACGTTCTTCTCGACGACGCCCTTCTCCCAGCCGGCGGCCCGGTTGCAGAACTCGGGCTCGAACAGGTAGTGCCCGGTCATGGCCTCGAAGCGCGCATTGACGCTGCGCTGCTTGCCCTGGCCGACCTTGTCGACCGCGGTCTTCATGTTGTCGTAGATGCCCCGCCGGGGCACGCCACCGAAGAGAGCGAACGCCCTTGCGTGTGCATCGAACAGCATCTCGTGCGCCTGGCTGTAGTACGCCACCAGACAGAAGGCGCGACTGGCCGCCAGCTTGGTGTGTGCCACCTCCAGGCGGCGGCGCAGCCCACCGATGAACAGGTACTCACAGCTCCAGTCGAACTGGAATGCCTCGCCCAGCTCGAAGCTCAGCGGCACAAACCCCGCGCCGCGTGACGCGTTGCCTTGCTCTTGCTGCCAGCGCTGGGCAAAGGCGTACACCGGCCCCCGACTGCCGCTGTAGCCCTGCGCCCGCAGCGCTTCAACCATCGCCTTGATCCCGCGCCGATCGCGTTTGCTGCGATGGCTATCTGCCTTGAACCATTGGCTCAACTGATCCTTGTACGGGTCCAGGATGCTGGGGCCCGACACCCGTTGCGGGTATCGGGGCTCGACCATCTGTCCGTCCTTGAGCCACTTGGTGGCTGTATTGCGCGAGATGCCCAGCCTGCGGCTGGCCTCACGCACCGACACGTCCTGCCTCAGCACGAGGCGGCGCAACTTGCTCAATGTGCTCACGTTGATCACTCCTGCTCCCCCGGGCTGAAAAACTCAGCACGATAGAGCGGCAACGTGGCTCAGACTTCAACGTGAACGCGTCCCGAAATGGCCCAGCTTTGGAAATGAATCAACATGCACGGTGATGGCGGCATAGACGCACCCGGCATCCAGCAGGCTCGAGATCATTCCGCCATGCAGGGTGCCGCGCCGGTTGCAGTGCCGCGGGTGAACCTCCAGTTCGAGCACGCACCAGTCCTGGCGGAGCTCGATCAGTTCGACTCCCAGCATCTCGAGGAAAGGGCTGTCCATGGTCCTTCTGTTCATCGCACTGCTCCAGGAGGTAGCGACCAGCTGCCTGTGTACTCCACCCGCACCCACAACGTGGCGGCGATCCAGTTGACGTGGTCCGATGCCTCTATCATAATGAAATTACGGCATCCAAAATGAAATTGCCGGACAGATTGCAAGGAGCGAGTATGAAGAAAGTGATCCGCCTGGGTGCGGGTTCCGGGTTCTGGGGCGATGCGATGGATCCGGCCGTGGAATTGCTCGAGCGAGGTGAGCTCGACTACCTGTGCTTCGACTTCCTCGCCGAACTGACCATGGCGCTGCTGCAGCGACAAAAGCTCAAGAACCCGGCAATGGGCTACGTCCCCGACGCGGTCACGTACATGAACACCATGCTGAAGACGGCGCGAGATCGTGGCACGAAGCTGATCTCCAACGGCGGTGGCGTGAATCCGCGCGCCGCCGCGGAGCGGATCGCCGAGGGAGCGCGGGCCGCCGGCCTGCAGGGAACGCGAATTGCGCTGGTCGAAGGCGACGACCTGCTCCACAAGCTGGACGAGCTCATCGCGCAACGCCTCCCGATGGTGAACATGGATACCGGCGACAGCGACTTCGCCGCCATTCGCTCCCGTGTGGTGTCGGCAAACGTCTACACGGACAGCACGGGGATCGTCGACGGCCTCGCGGGTGGCGCCGACGTCGTGGTAGCGGGCCGGGTGTCGGACAACGCGGTGTACGTGGGGCCACTTGCCCACGAATTCGGCTGGGCGCGCGATGCCGCGCACGTGAACCGCCTCGCTTCCGCCGTGACGCTGGGACACATCGTCGAATGCGCGTCCGCCTGCACCGGGGGCATGTCCTCCCGCTTCTCCGAAATGCCGGACATGGGCCGCGTCGGCTTCCCCATCGTGGAGTTTTCTGCCGACGGCAGCGCCGAGATCACCAAGCTCCAGGGTACCGGCGGCCGGGTCGACCTGTTCACGATCAAGGAGCACCTGGTCTACGAGATCGCCGACCCGCGCAGTTACCTGATGCCGGACGCCGTGGCGGACTTCACCTCGCTCAAGCTGGAGCAGGTCGGCGAGGACCGGGTGCGCGTGAGCGGTATCACCGGCCGCCCGGCCCCCGACATGCTGAAGCTGGTGGTCGGCTACCAGGATGGCTGGATCGGCGAGAGCATGGCCTTTTTCCCCTGGCCTCAGGCCTTCGACCGCGCGGTGAAAGCCAGGCAGACGATGCTGGAGCGCTTTGAGCGCATGGGCCTGGAAGCGTCGCAGGTGCATTTCGATTTCATCGGCGTGAACATGCTGCACGGCCCTGGGGCACCGAAGCCCGACCCGGGCGTGGCAAACCAGTTGCCGGAAGTGGGGCTGCGCTGCGCGGTCCGCACCCGCACGGCGGAAGAGGCGGACAAGGTCCGGCGCGCCGGTTCGCACCTGTGGATCATGGGCCCGGGGGGCACCTCGTTCGGCACCCCGATGAAGCCGCGGCCGGTGATCTCGCTCTGGCCGACGTTGATCCCGCGGTCCTTCGTCGATCAAAAGACCGAAATCCTGGTGAGCTGAGGAGAAGAACATGACGAAGATCGTTCGAGACATCGCGTACGTCCGCTCCGGCGACAAGGGCGACGTGTGCACGGCCGGCTTGATCGCGCGCGCGCCCGCGGACTATGCCGCCCTAAAGGCCAGCGTGACGCCTGCCGCGGTGAAGTCGCTTTACGGCGACTGGGTGCGCGGCGACGTCCATTGCTATCCGATGGACAACATCGAGGCGGTGGTCGTGGTGATGGAGCGCGCCCTCGGCGGCGGAGCGACGAAGACGCTGCGCCTGGACCAGACCGGCAAGTCATTGGGCCACGCCCTGCTCCGCCTCCCGGTCGTGGGCTGACGATGGCCGTCCTGCGTTCCTCCCTGCGCACCGCGGATCCCGCGTACGCAGCCAACAGCGCAGCCTACGCCCGGCTGCAGGAGCAGGTCTCCGCAGCCCGTACGGCGGCCATCGCCGGCGGTGGCAGCCACGCGAGGCAGGCCCACCTCCAGCGCGACAAGCTGCTACCGCGCCAGCGCATCAACGTCCTGCTGGACCCCGGCACTCCGTTCCTGGAGATCGGGCAGCTGGCGGCGCACGGCCTGTACGAAGGGGCCGTGCCGAGCGCCGGCATCATCACCGGCATCGGCATTGTGGAAGGCCGGCCGTGCATGGTCATGGCCAACGACGCCACGGCGAAAGGTGGAACCTACTATCCGCTCACGATCAAGAAGCAGGTCCGGGCGCAGGCCATCGCGCGCGAGAACGGCCTGCCCTGCATCTACCTCGTGGACTCGGGCGGTGCCTTCCTGCCGCTGCAGGAAGAGATCTTCCCGGACGAGCACCACTTCGGCCGGATCTTCCGCAACATCGCCGAGATGTCCTCCATGGGACTGAAGCAGATCGCAGCGGTCCTGGGGCAATGCACGGCAGGTGGTGCGTACATCCCCGCAATGTGCGACGAAACGGTCATCGTCCAGGGCAATGGCACCATCTACCTGGGCGGGCCGCAGCTGGTTCAGGCGGCCACGGGCGAAATCGTCGACCACCAGACGCTCGGTGGAGCGGACGTCCACACACGGATGTCCGGTGTGGCGGACCACATGGCGCGGGACGAGCTCCACGCCCTGTCGACGGTGCGCGAGATCGTGGCCCGCCCGGGTCCGGGCCGCATCGCCAGCCCGCCGATAGCGCCAGCCGAACCCCTGTACGCCCCATCAGAACTTCCTGGCCTCGTTCCGGAAAATCCGAAGCAGCCCATTCCCGCCCGCGAGATCCTCGCGCGCATCCTGGACGGCAGCGAACTGAACGAGTATCGGGAGCGCTATGGCACCACCCTAATCTGCGGCACCGGCGCAATCGGGGGCTATCCCGTGGGTGTCCTGATCAACGACGGCGTCCTGTTCAGCGAAAGCGCCCTGAAGGCCGCGAACTTCATCGAACTTTGCAGCCAGAGCGCCATTCCGCTAGTGTTCATGCACAACATCAGCGGCTTCATGGTGGGCGTGAGCTACGAGCAAGGGGGCATCGCTAAGGACGGGGCGAAGATGGTCAACGCGGTGTCGACTTCAAGAGTGCCCAAGTTCAGCGTCATCGTGGGCGGCAGCTACGGTGCCGGCGCTTATGCGATGTGTGGCCGGGCCTTCGGGCCGCGGCTGATGGCCGCGTGGCCCAACGCACGCACCTCGGTCATGGGCGGCGAACAGGCTGCGACCGTCTTGACATTAGTGCGCGAAGAGCAGCTGGCCCGCAAGGGCCAAAGGTTCACGCCCGAGGACGCTGAGGCGTACAAGCAACCGATCCGCGCGCGCTATGCCGCCGAAAGCACGGCGGTCCACGCCGCCTCCAAGCTCTGGGTCGACGCAGTGATCGATCCTGCCGATACGCGCGCGTGGCTGGCCATGAGCCTTTCGCTCGCCGCGGCTTCCCCGCAGCAGGACACGCGTTTCGGCGTGTTCAGGATGTGAGCATGTTCAAGCGAGTTCTGATCGCCAACCGCGGCGAGATCGCCTGCCGCATCGCCCGCACGTGTCGCGCGATAGGCATCGAGTATGTGGGTCTGCATACCGACATTGACGCCGCAGCACCCCACCTCGAGGGAGCTGCGTCGCGCGTCCGCATCGGCACTGGGCCGGCAGCACAAAGCTACCTGGACATCGAGCGCATCGTCGCTGCCGCGCGTGAAACCGGCTGTGACGCGGTGCATCCGGGCTACGGGTTCCTGTCGGAAAACAGCAGGTTCGCCGCCGCGGTCGCCGCGGCCGGAGTGACCTTCGTGGGCCCGAAGCCGGAGACGATAGACGCCTTGGGAGACAAGGCGCGCGCGAAGGCCCTCATGGAAGCGGCGCGCGTTCCCGTGGTGCCCGGTGGCGACGACGCCAGCGATGACCCAGAAACGGTGGAGGCGATGGTTCGCCGGATCGGCTTTCCGGTGCTGCTCAAACCCAGCGCAGGCGGCGGCGGCAAAGGCATGCGCGTGATCATCGATGCCGCGGAAGTGCGGGAGGCGGTCACCTCTGCGATTCGGGTGGCACGCAGCAGTTTCGGCGATGGCCGCCTGATCGTCGAACGGTTCATCGAACAGCCGCGCCACATCGAAGTTCAGGTCTTCGGGGACAGCCTCGGGAACGTAGTGCACCTGTTCGAACGGGAGTGTTCCCTGCAGCGTCGCCACCAGAAGGTGGTGGAGGAGGCACCGGCTCCCAGCTTGCCGGAGCCGGTGCGCAGCCGACTCGTCGAGGCGGCGGTGCGCGGCGCCCGCAGTGTGGGTTACCTGAATGCCGGCACATTCGAATTCATCGTCGCTCGCGACTTCCAGTTCTACTTTCTGGAAGTGAATACGCGCCTGCAGGTGGAGCACCCGGTGACCGAGAGCATCACTGGGCTGGACCTCGTCGAATGGCAGTTGCGGGTGGCCGCCGGGGAGCCCTTGCCGCTGGCCCAGGAGAAGATCCGATGTGACGGCCATGCCGTCGAATGCCGCATCTATGCGGAAGATCCTGCCCGGGATTTCCGGCCGTCGCCGGGCGAGGTGGGTGCGGTACGCTGGCCGCGGCACGTCCGCGTGGACGCCGGGATCGCTGCCGGCGGCGTCGTGCCGCCCTTCTACGATCCCATGGTGGCCAAGCTGGTGGCGCATGCGCCGTCACGCGAGACCGCACTGGCCTGGATGGTCGCGGCGCTGGACGAAACCGCCCTGGTGGGGCTCACGACCAACATCGGCTATCTGCGGCGCGTTCTGGTGGACGCCGGCGTGCACGCGGCGCAGGTGCACACCCGCTATCTCGACGAGCACGGCAGCCGGTTCGCCGCCCATGGGGGCATCGCCCAGGCGGCAGCGTGTGCAGCTACCATCGGACTCCCGTCTGCCACGGCCAGCCACCCGTGGGCGTCTGCGCACATCGCGGACCGCGCCAGCCTGGATCCGCAGGCGCCGCTGGGACGCGTGCATCTGTGGACGGGCGAACAGCACCTGTCCGCCGCCCTGCAGGCGCGCATCGGGGATGGATTTCACGTCCGCGTGAATGACGGGTCGTGGGACGTGGCTTCTGCGCAGGAGAGCGACGGCCTGCACCGGGGGCGAATCGGGGCAGACACCTGGTTCGCGCACTGGCGGCAGGGCGTGTGGGAGCTGCAGGTCCATGGCGACCGGTTCGTGGTCCAGCCCGCGCGGACCCGCCGCTTCGACGAAGCTGCCACAGCAGGCCTGGCCGTGGCGCCCATGTCGGGGACTATCGCCGCGTTGCCCGTGGCGGCGGGCGAACGCGTGGTCGACGGGGACACCGTCGCCGTGGTGGAAGCCATGAAGATGGAGCACAGGATCGTCGCGGCACGCGACGGGACGGTGCGCGCCCTTGCCTTCCGGGTCGGCGACACGGTGAAGGCCGGCGAGCTGATCGTCGACATCGAGTGACCGGGCACGATGCGTGCCGCTGCTAGACTTGCTGCAAATTTCATTCCGACGATGGCAGTGAATCTTCCGGCACCTCCCGCCGACGCCCCTGCGCGTCCCTCGGAAGTCCGTGTGCTTGCGCGCGGCCTGGCGATCCTGCGCGCGTTCGAGCCCGTCAACGAGTGGCGGACGAACACGGAACTCGCCACCCTAACCGAACTCCCGAAACCGACCGTCTCCCGCCTGACGGCCAACCTGACGGAGTCCGGCTACCTCACCTACTCGGCGAATCGAGCGGCCTATCGCCTGAGCACTTCGGTGCTCGCGCTCGGTTTCATCGCGGCATCGAACCGCAACCTGGTCGTGATCGCGCGGCCCCTCATGCAGGAGTTCGCCGACCAGCACAACCTCTCCGTCGTCCTGGCGTCGCCGGACGGCGGCAGCATGGTGTGCAATGAAGTGACACACAGCCGGGACCTGCTGTTCACGCTGCGCGTCCGTGTCGGCTCCCGTTTGCGCCTGGGACAGTCCGCCCTGGGCCGCGCCCTGATCGGATCGATGGGCGACGCGGAACGCGACCGCGTGCTCGCCAGGCTTGAGGAGGCGGACCGCGAAACCTGGTCCGTACTGCATGGCCAGGTGAAGACCGTGGTGTCGCAGATGCAACGGCGCGGCTATGTCGTCGCCGCGGGCACCCTGGAACGCGGGACCAACGGCGTCGCCGTGGTAATCGATACTCCGGCCGGGCCGCATGCCTTTGCCTTGGGCTGCGCGGCACCCTCCGGCATCCTGAGCCTGTCGCGCATCGAGAGCGAGGTTGCCCCGGACCTGCTCGCACTGAAGCGGACGCTGGAAGCGGAACTGAGCGTGACGGGGCAGGACGTGGACAGCTGATGGTCCGAAAACGCGACACCCGGGCCTTTGCTCAGCATCCCGACCGCGCGCACGATCCCAGCGCCGAAGTCGATTCCTTGCGCCGCGGCCTGGAGTTGCTGCGGTTGTTCGACGCCCGGCATCGATCCCTGCAGTCGGCCGACATCGCGGCCAAGCTCGGCCTATCGCGCGTGACGGCCGCGAAGCTGATCGCCACGCTCGAGAGCCAGAATTTTCTGCGCCCTTCTAGCAATGGTGACGGCGGCTTCGAACCCCACGTCGCATGCCTGGCGCTGGGACGCGCTGTGAAGCGCGGCCTGCGGATCGTGCAGGTGGCGCAACCGCGGATGCTGGCCCTGTCGCAGCGTTTCGGCGTGCACGTGACGCTTTCGACGCGCGATCGCCTCCACATGCTCGTCGTCGAGCACGTGGTCCCGAGCGGCCAGGTGCGCATGGGCCTGGACACCGGTGCGCGCCTGCCCATGGTCAGTTCGGCGTCGGGGCGTGCTTACCTCGCGGCCCAGCCGGAGGCGGCGCGGAGCAAGCTGCTGACGTCGATCAAGGGAGACGACAGCCAGGGCGTCTTCCGCCAGGCCACCCTGGACGCGGCCTTCCACGAACTTGAGAAGCGAGGGTGGTGCTTTCTGGCATCGCCCGTCACCAGCCAGACGAATGCGATCTCGACGCCGATTCGCGCCGGTGCAAGCGCTGATTACGTCTTGACGGCCATGACCGTCGGTCCGGACGTGGAGCACGACCTGCGGGACGAGATCGCGCCGGATCTGCTCAACCAGGCGCGGCAGATCGCGTTCGAACTCGGCGCCGCAGACTAATCTGTCCCCGCCGCCCGTGCAGCGGGCGAGCCTCGCTGCTGCAATCGCGCCAGCACAGTCTCTACCGCCGCGAGGTGCTCCGGCGTGAGATGGGCGATAGCCTGGAACGCGGCTGCCACGTCGAGATGGCGGGCAAGTGTGGAGTGCTCCGCATCCCGCAGCAGTCTCTTGGTCATTCGCACTGCCCGCGCAGGATGCTGCGCGATTCGGTGCGCGAGCGAATGCGCGCGATCCAGCAGTTCGCTCCCGTCGACCACGTGCGACACCAGGCCGATCCGCAGCGCCGTCTCGGCGTCCACGGGATCGGCGGTAAACGCGATTTGCATGGCGTTGGACCGTCCGATCACGCGCGGGAGCATCCAGGCGCCGCCATCACCGGGGACGATGCCCAGTTGCACGAAGCTGAACGAGAAGCTCGCGTTGCGGGCGGCCAGCCGGATGTCGCAGAAGCATGCCAGGTCGCAGCCGGCACCATAGGCCGCGCCGTTCACTGCGGCGATCGTCGGAACGTCGATCTCGCTCAATGCGAGTGGCACCTGGTGCACCGAACGCCGATACCTCTCCTGGATGTCGGCCGCCGTCCCGGCCGAGAAGCCTTCGCGCGCCACCATCTTGCGGATGTCGCCGCCGGCGCAGAATGCCTCGCCTCGCCCCGTAATGACGAGGGCGCGCACGCTGCTGTCGGCCCCGACCGAGCGGATCTGGCCGGCCAGTTCCAGGAACTGCGCCTCGGACGTCAGCCGGTTCAGGGTCTCCGGATGATCGAGCAGGAGGGTGACGACGTCATCTTCCCTGCTCGCCTGCACGAACGGGTGGGCGGCCGGTCCGCTCATGCGCCGATCCAGCGTGGCGCCCGCTTCTCGGTAAAGGCGCGCGGTCCTTCGATCGCGTCCTGGCTGGCGTACACACGCTCGTGAAAGCGCTTGGCCTCCTGGAGCCCAGGCTCGCAGCCGAGGTCCATCGCCGCGCCGACGCTCTTCTTCGCCGCCCAGATCGTCAGCGGCGCATTTGCCGCGATGGTGCGGGCGAGTTCCCGCGCGCGCGCCCGCACCGCGTCGGGATTCGCCTCGACGTAGTTGACGAAGCCGAGCTGGTGGAAGCGCTCGATCGGAATCATCTCGCCGGTGAACATCAGTTCGAGCAGGAACGGCTGCGGCAGCATCCACAGCATCGGCACGCCCCAGGGCGAGCCGCGACCCACCTTAGACTCCGAGATGCCGCCGCGCGTCCCTTGCATGCCGACGCGCAGGTCGCTGTTGGCCGCCAGCACCATGCCGCCCGCCGTGAAGTGGCCTGTCATCGCGGCGATGATCGGCTTCGACACGCGCCGCATGCGTTCGTGGAAAGGATCGCGCAGCAGCTGCAGCATGTCCTTGCCAGTCTCTGCGCGCACCCTCGCGGCTTCCTTCAGGTCCATGCCCGCGGAGAAGGTGCCGCAGTCTGCCGACGTGATGATGGCCACGCGAACCGCGTCGTTGGCATCGACGTCGTCCCAGATCTCGAGCAGCCGCTCGCAGACTGCGAGTGACAGCGCATTGCGCTGGGCGGGACGCTCTATGCAGACCGTCGCCACCCCGTCTTCGACGTCATAGCGAACCGGCGCTTCCAGGGAAAAGGACCTCGCGCTGGCGGCGGGCGTTATGGCTTGCATGAATATATGTCTTCTTCTCGGCAAAACGAAATTACGAGCTACAGAGTGAAATTAGAGCGCGGCCCGATGACGTTGTCAAGCAACTTGACACGGCACGGGGACACTGCTGTAATTCCACTCCGATCATTTATATTTCGTTTTGAACGGATCGCATCCGCATGATGCACCTGAGTGAAAAGGAACACCGCAGATGATGAACCTCCCCTACGGAGAGCTCGCGATCGGGCAGCGGTCCCGCTCTCGCGGCCGCACCATCACCGAAACCGATGTCGTCAATTTCTGCGCGATGACCGGAAACTGGCTGGAGATCCACGCCAACGCCGAATTCGCCAAGAAGTCGATGTTCGGCCAGCGGGTGGTGCAGGGGGGCCTGGTATTCGTCGTGAGCAACGCGCTGTTCGGCTTCGACTCGGCCGTCGTCGAAGCCTTCTACGGCGTCGACAACCTGCGGTTCCTCAAGCCTACTTTCATCGGCGACACCCTGCACGCGGAAAGCGAAATCATCAACATGCGCGACAAGGGCGACAAGCACGGCGTGGTGACCGCCCAGTTGTGGGCGGTGAACCAGCGCTCGGAACGGGTCCTGAGCTGCGAATTCACGCTGCTGATCCGCCGCGAGCGCCTCATCGTCGATTAACACCCCATCCTGGAGACAAGCCAAGACATGAATTTTCTGACGCCGGAACAGCAGCTTTGGAAGGACACGGTCGACCGCGTGATGCAGGAGGAGATCACGCGCGAATACGTGCGCGAGTGCGACATCAACCGCAACTACCCGTACGAGGCCTACGAGAAGGTGGCCCGCATGGGTTGGCTTCGCCTGCTGGTGCCGGAGGAGCACGGGGGAGACGGCGGTAGCATTTTCGACTACGCGCTGATGTGCGAGGGCCTCGCGCGGTACGGCTTCGACTTCGCCACCGCCTTCATGGTGTCGACGTTCACGGCCATGAACATCTGCAAGTTCGGCACGCGCGAGCAGCAGGAGCGCTTCCTGCCGGCCTTCATGGAGGGGGGCGTCCGCTTCTCGATCTCCATCTCCGAGCCGTCCGCCGGGTCGGACGCCGCCAACACCCGCACTCGCTCGGAGGAGACGCCCGAGGGCTGGAAAATCACCGGCCAGAAGCTGTGGTGCTCTGGCGCGGCTGCGCGCAACACGGTCATCGCGATGCTCACGCGCAGCGACAAGGCCGCCGCAAAGCACAAGGGCCTCACCGTCTTGCTCGTGCCCAACGACACGCCGGGGGTCGACATCCGCCGCCTGCCGACCATGGCGCGCCGCGCCACCGGCACGACGGAGATCTTCGCCGACGGCGCCGTGGTGCCGGCCGCTAACGTGCTGGGACAGCCGGGTGACGGCTGGAAGATCATCACCGATCACCTCGAGCTCGAACGCATTGCCGTGTCGGCCGCCTACGTGGGCAACGCGCAGCAGGCCGTGACCGACGCCCTCAAGTACGCGCACGAGCGCATCCAATTCGACAAGCCGATCTACGACTTCCAGGTGATCCGCCACATGCTGGCGGACATGCAGACCGCGGTGGACGCCGCGCGGCTGATGGTATACCGCGCGGCCGACATGGCCTCCCGGGGCGAGCCATGCCAGCGCGAGGTGTCGATGGCCAAGCTGATCGCTTCCGAGACGCTGCAGACCGTGACCCGCAACGGCATGCAGATCCTGGGCGGCCACAGCATGCTGCCCGAAGCGGACATGGAGCGTTACTTCCGCGAAGGCATGCAGTCCACCATCGGCGGCGGCACCTCGCAGATCCAGCGCACGCTGATCGCCAAAGCGCTGAGCCTGTGAGCGCATCGACCGCTTCCATGACTCCCCCCGCAGCCCCCTTGGCCGGCGTGCGCGTGCTGGACCTCACGCGCATCCTCGCGGGGCCCTGGGCCACCCAGAACCTGGCCGACCTCGGCGCCGAGGTCATCAAGATCGAGCACCCGAACGGCGGCGACGACACGCGCCAGATGGGCCCGCCTTTCGTGCGCGACCAGCACACCGGCGAGCTCGCCGATGCCGCATACTTCTTGGCGGCCAACCGCGGCAAGCAGTCGGTAGCCATCGACATCGCGACGCCGGGGGGGCAGCAGCTGGTGCGCGCGCTTGCGGCGCAGTGCGACATCTTGGTGGAGAACTTCAAGGTCGGCGGCCTGGCCCGCTACGGCCTGGACTACGGCACGCTGCATGCGGAACTACCGGGGCTCGTGTACTGCTCAATCACCGGGTTCGGCCAGACCGGGCCGTACAAGCAGCGCGCAGGCTATGACTACCTGATCCAGGGCATGGGCGGCCTCATGAGCGTCACCGGGGAGCCAGACGACAAGCCCGGCGGCGGGCCGCAGCGCGCGGGCGTCGCCTTGGCCGACGTCATGTCCGGCATGTATGCCGCCCTCGGGATCCTGGCGGCGCTGCGCCACCGCGACGCGACGGGGATCGGCCAGCACCTGGACATCGGGATGCTGGACGTGCAGGTGGCCGTGCTCGTGAATCAGTCAATGAACTACCTCACGACCGGCACGGCGCCTGCCCGCATGGGCAACGGCCACCCCAACATCGTGCCGTATCAGTACTTCCCGGCGAGCGACGGCCAGTTCATCCTGGCGGTCGGCAACGACGCCCAGTTCCGGCGCGCCATGCGAGTGCTGGGGCTTGAGGCCGAAGCGGCCGATCCGCGGTTCACCACCATCGCGCTGCGGGTGGCGAACCGCGACGCCCTGCTGCCGCTGATGATCGAGCGCACCCGCACGCGCACCGTCGACGAGTGGGTCGCGTCGATGGAGGAGGTGGACGTGCCCTGCGGCCCGATCAACACCATCGACCGCGTCTTCGCCGACCCGCAGGTCAGGGACCGCGGCATGCGCCTGACGCTGGAGCACAAGGCCGCGGGCCAGGTCCCTTCGGTCGCCAGCCCCATGCGCTTCTCGGAAACCCCGATCCGATACGAGAACGGCCCGCCGCTGCTGGGCCAGCACACCCGGGATGTGCTGCGCCGCGTGCTGGGTGCGAGCGATGTCCAGATCGGCGAATGGATCGCGCAAGGCTTCGTAAAGGAATCATCATGAGCAAGACACCGTCGGCCACCGGCCAGGAGGCGGGCTGGGACACCACACCCGTGATGGGTATTGGCCTGCATTGGGACGACGTCCGGGTGGGTCAGCGCTTCCGGACCCTCGCGCGCACGATCACCGAGGCGGACATCACGCTGTTCGTCGGCGTGACCGGGATGGTGGAGGAGATGTTCACGAACCTGGAGTACATCCGCGCCGAGTCCCGCATCGGCGCGCGCCCGGCGCCGGGCTCGCTCGTATTCTGCATCTGCGAAGGGTTGCTGATGCAATCGACCATGCAGCGGACCGGCATGGCCTTCCTCGAATGCGACCTGCGCATCCTCAAGCCGACCGTGGCGGGCGACACCCTCCACGTGCAGGCGGAGGTGGTGGAGGCGCGCGGCACGAGCAAACCGGGACGTGGGCTGCTGCGCACCTTCAACCGGGTCGTCAATCAGCGAGGCGAACTCGTGGCTACCTACAACCCGCTGCGCATGGTCAAGGGACGCGAACACCCACAGGTGTGAGCCCCGGGGCCGCAAAAACTTTAGGAGACAGAACCGTGAACTTCCGCACCCCCTTTCGCCGCCTGCTGGCAGGCGCCGCGCTCTTCGCCGTCGCTTGCGCGTCCGTCGCGCAGACCGCCGCCACCTTCCCCAATCGGCCGCTACGCATCGTCGTGCCCTTCGCTGCGGGCACGACGACCGACCAGGCGGCGCGCTACATCGGCCAGAAGATCACGGACCAAACCAAGCAGCCAGTAATCGTGGAGAACAAGGCGGGCGCCAACGGCTTCATCGCGCTGCAGTACCTGCTAGGCCTGCCGGCCGATGGCTACACCTTCACCATCGGCACCAACACCACGCACGCGGCCAACAGCGCGCTCTTCAAGAAACTGCCGTACGACCCCGTGGGCGACTTCGTGCCGCTCTCCGGCGTGACCATCGGCGGCGTGGTGCTGGTGGTGGCGCCGAGCACGCCTGCGAACAACGTGCAGGAGCTGCTGGCCCTGGCAAGGAAGAAGAAGATGACCTTCGGCAGCGGCAACTCGTCCTCCCGCGCGGGCGGCGAGGTGCTGCGCGAACTGGCCGGCGTCGACCTGCTGCACGTGCCGTACAAGGCGCTGCCCGCGGCGCTGACAGACCTGGTCGGCGGCCAGATCGACATGGTGTTCGGAGACGCGCCAGCCGTGATGCCGCTGGTGAAGGCCGGCAAGCTGAAGGCGCTGGGCGTTTCCACCAAGGAGCGCATGCCGGGCTACGAGGAGATCCCCACCATCGCCGAACAGGGAGTGAAGGGCTACGAGACCAACGGCTGGCTGGCCGCTTTCGCCCCGAAGGGCACCCCGCACGACGTTGCGGAGAAGCTGAGCAAGATGATCGCTGACATTATGCGCACGCCCGACGCTGCCAAGTACTTCGGCGCGAACGCCTGGAAGCCAATCCCTTCGACGGGCGAAGAGCTCGCGGCCTTCCAGAAGGCGGAGCTGGCCCGATGGGCGCGCCTGGTGAAGAACGCCGGCATCGAGCCCGAGTGATCCGGCAGCAGAGTCGGCACGGCAGCCGAGGACGAGCATAGTGACGCTGGTCGAACGACTGGCCGCGTTCACGGAGGTGCGCCATGCGGATCTGCCCCCCGCCGTGGTGGCCGAGAGCAAGCGGCTGCTGCTGGACTCCATCGGGGCGGCCCTCGCCGCAACCGAATCGCCCAAGGGTCGCATCGGCATCGACTACGGCCGCCTGCAGGGCGCCACCGGTCGCGCGACGGTGATCGGCACCGGGCATCGGCTCAACATCTTCGGTGCGGCATTCGCCAACGCCGAACTGATCAACGCGCTGGACATGGACGCCATCCTCCCCCCGGGCCATGTCACGCCTTACGTCCTGCCCGGTGCCCTGGCCGTGGCGGAGGAGCGGGCGCTCAGCGGGCAGGAGGTGCTGCGCGCCATCGCCGTGGCACACGAGATGTCGTGGCGCATCGGCAAGGCCATGGACTACCTGCGCGACACGCGAGACGGCAAGGTGGCGACGCCCCCGGTCTACGGCTACAGCAGCACGGTCTTCGGTGCCACCGCGGCCATCGGGCTGCTGCAGGGCCTCTCGACCGAGGTGATGGCACATGCACTGGGCATCGCCGGCTCCATCTCGCCCGTGAACGCGCAGATGGCCTGGTTCGACCATGCGCCTAGTTCGACCATCAAGTACCTGCTCGGCGGCGCGCTCACCCAGGCGGCCCTGACGGCGGCGCACATGGCGGCACTGGGACACCGCGGCGACCGGATGCTCCTGGATGACAGGGAGGTCGGTTATGCCCGCTTCATCGGCACGCGTCGCTGGGAGCCGGCGATCATCGCAGCGGGGCTCGGCTGCGAATGGAACTTCCCGGCCGAGACCTCCTACAAGCCCTACGCGCACTGCCGCGTGCTGCATGCGCTGGCGGACGTGCTGATCGAAATCATGCGCACGCACGGCTTGCGTCCCGAGGAAATCGAGGGCATCCGGGTCTGGGTGGAAGGGATGGTCGAACGGCCCATCTGGCTCAATCGCGACATCCAGGACGTGATGGATGCGCAGTTCAGCATCGCGCACGGCATCGCCCTGGCCGCGCACTGCCCGCCCACGGCGCGCGCCTGGCAGGATCCGGCCCTCGTCTTCCGGCCTTCCGTGCTGGCGCTGATGGACAAGGTGACGCACGAGGTCCATCCCGATTACGTGAAGCTGCTCACCGGCCATGGCGGCAGCCGCCCTGCCAAGGTGGAAGTGCGCGCGCGCGGCACGACCTTCACCGGCGAGAAGCGCTTCCCCAAGGGAAGTCCTTCCCCTGACCCGTCTACGGCGATGACGGACGCCGAGCTGGTCGCCAAGTTTCGCGACAACGCCGAGGGCCGGCTCGCGCCCCCTCAGGTCGATGCGCTGGTCGATGCGGTATTCGGGCTGGAGGCGGTGCGCGACTTCGGCACCGTGATGGCCCTGACCGTGCCCGCTGGAACAGCGCCCCTGCATTGCGCATGACTGTCCCCGCGCCGCCCCTCCTTGCCGCTGCAGACTTCAGCTTCCACGGCCTGCTCGCGCCCGGTGACCACATCGTGTGCGGCCAGGCTGCGGCGGAGCCGCTGACGCTCACGCGCAAGCTGGTGGCGGAAGGGCCGGGCGTGCCGGAGGTCACCGTCTTCCTGGGCGCGACGATGACGCGGACCTTTGATGGCGCGCTGCCGCCCGGCCTGCGCTTCCTCTCGTACGGCACCCTAGGCCATAACGCGTCCCTCGCCGACCGCGGCCTGCTGGAGGTCCTGCCCGACCGCTACAGCCGCATCGCGGCGCTGTTCCAGAGCTGCCACCTGCGCGCGGACGTCGTGCTGCTGCAACTCGCGCCGGCCCCTCCCGGCCGGCGGCCCAGCCTGGGCCTCGCACACGACTACTGCGTGGATGCGACGCGGCGGGCGCGGCTCGTCGTCGCGGAGCTCAACCCGGCCGTCCCCTGGACGCATGGGGCGGAAATCCCGGCCGACCTCCGGATCGACCGGTGGGTGCAGGCCGAAGTGGCGCCGCTGGCGGTGCCAGTCGCCGCCGGCGGCGAGGCGGAGCTCGCGATCGGCCGGCACGTTGCCGGCCTGGTGCCCGACGGCGCCACGCTCCAAGCCGGCTTCGGCAGCCTGCCCAATGCGCTGTTCCTGCAGCTGCGGCAGCACCGCGACCTCGGCCTGCACTCCGGGGTGTTCGGCGACGCCGCCGCGCTGCTAGTGCAGCAGGGCGCGCTCACCAACACCCGCAAGGGAGTGGATGCCGGCGTGTCGGTGGCCAACACTGTCATCGGCAGCGCGGAGCTCTATCGCTGGGTCCACGACAACCCGGCGGTGCAGGTCCGCCCCGGCACGTCCACCCATGCGCCCGACGTGCTCGCACGCGTGCGCTGCCTGCACGCCGTCAACGGCGCCCTGCAGGTCGACCTCACCGGCCAGGTGAATAGCGAAGCGGTGGGCGGGCGCCAGCGCGGCGGCATCGGCGGGCTGCTGGATTTCTGCCACGCGGCGCGCCAGTCGGACAGCGGCGGCCGCGCCATCACGGTGCTGCCGGCCACCGCGGACGGCGGACGCCTCAGCCGCATCGTCGTCGAACTTGAGGGGCCGGCCACGTTGGGCCGCGCCGACGTGGACGTGGTGGTGACGGAGTTCGGCGTGGCCGACCTGCGTCACGCCACGCTGGGACAACGCGCCGAGCGCCTGATCGCGATCGCGGCGCCGGCATTTCGCGACAGCTTGCGGCAGGCATGGCGGCAATCGACTTGGGGATACAGGGCATGGCATTGAGGCACGGGCCGCTCGCCGGTGTGCGAGTGGTGGAACTGGCGGGCATCGGGCCCGGTCCGATGTGCGGCATGCTGCTGGCCGACATGGGCGCGCAGGTGCTGCTGGTGGAACGGCTGGAGCCCGCCAAAGTCGGGATCGCGCGGCCGCGCCGCTACGAGTTGCCGCATCGCGGCAAGCGATCGCTGGCGGTCGACCTGAAGCATGCGGATGGCGTCGCGCTGGTGGCCGACCTGGTCGCTGCCGCCGACGTGCTCATCGAGGGTTTCCGCCCGGGCACCATGGAGCGGCTCGGCCTCGGGCCCCAGTCCTGCATGGCACGCCATCCCGGTCTCGTGTACGGACGCATGACCGGATATGGCCAGGACGGCCCGCTACAAGAGGTGGCCGGGCACGACCTGAACTACCTTGCGCTGTCGGGCGTCCTGCACGCGCTGGGCCCGGCGGAGGGCAAGCCGGCTGCTCCGCTCAACCTGCTGGCCGACTATGCCGGTGGCGCCCTGAACCTGGCCTTCGGCATCGCCTGCGCGCTGGTCGAGCGCAACCGCTCCGGCCTGGGCCAGGTGATCGATGCAGCGATGGTCGAAGGCGCCGCCGTGCTCATGACCTCGATGTTCGGCATGTACGCGGCGGGCCTGCATACTGCGCCGCGCGGCCACAACCTGCTGGATGGCGGCGCGCCGCACTACGCCACGTATGCGTGCGCGGACGGCGCCTACATCGCCTTCGCGGCCATCGAACCCAAGTTCCGCGCCGTCTTCGCCGAACGCACCGAGTTGCCGGCCGAAGCGCTCGCGCGGCTGGACGACCCCGCAACATGGCCGCAAGGCCGCGCGATGCTGGCGGAGCTCTTCGCCACCCGCACGCGGCGCGAATGGTGCGAGTTGCTGGAGGACACCGACGCCTGCGTGACGCCCGTGCTGGATCGCGACGAAGCGCCACGCCACCCCCACAACGTGGCGCGTGGCAGCTTCGTCGAGCACGACGGCTTGCTGCAGCCCGCGCCGTCGCCGCGCTTCTCGCGCACGCCGGGCGCCGTCGCCGAATCGCCGCCGCCGCGCGGCGCGGGCGGCGAGGCCACCGCCCTTGCCTGGGGCATCCCTGCGGCGCGGCTGCATGGGTTGCGCGCCACTGGCGTCATCGGCGCCGACCCCACCGCCTCGTAATGCTCATGAGAGAAGACGACACGATGATGGCCGCAGACGCGGCGACCGAACTGACCTCCCTTCCCGCGTGGGCCGCGGCGGCGCGGGCCATGCCGAATCGCAGCGGTTTCCTGGACGTCGACGGCAGTGCGATCCACTACCTTGCCTGGGGCGATCCGGCGCTACCGCCGCTGGTGCTGGTGCACGGCAATGCGGCGAGCGCGGAGTGGTGGCGCTTCGTTGCGCCGCTGCTGACGACCGAGCACCACGTGATCGCCCCGGACTTGGGGGGCATGGGAGACAGCGGACATTGCGGCCGATACGCGCGCGAACGCTACGCCGAGCAAGTCATGGCGGTGGCGGAAGCGCTCGCTCCCGGTCGGCCCCCGGTGTTGGTCGGTCACAGTCTGGGCGGCTATGTAGCGATCATGGCGGGATGCGCGCACGGGAAGCGCATGGCGGGGCTCGTCGTGCTCGACTCCCCGCCACGCGAGCGGGACGGCGCAAGCTTCGCGTCCTACGTGCAGTCCAACCCCGTGCCGCGCATCTACCCGGACCGCGCGAGCGCGCTTCGCCGCTTTAAGGTGCAGCCCGACCAGCCCGTTCACTGCGGCTTCTACCTCGAACACATCGCGCAGGCGGCGATCAGGCCGGAGGCCGGCGGCTGGCGCTGGAAGTTCGACCCGGCCGCGCTCACGCATCCGCGCCGCCTCGACTATGTCGAGGACCTGCTGCACATGCGCTGCCCGGTGGCCCTCATGTGGGGCGGACTCAGCGAGCGCTTCGGCGCGTGGGAGCGCCAAGTGGCCCGCGAGCTGCTCGCGGGCCGGCTGCCGCTGGTGGAGATCCCCAATGCGCACCACCACATCATGCTGGACGAACCTCTTGCCCTCGTCGCAGCGCTGCGCGTGCAACTGGCCAACTGGCAGGCCGCCAGCGCGGACTGATCCCCGACTTTCCCGAAGGCAGGACGAACAATGGATTTCGATTTCACCTCCAGCCAGGCAGCCGTGCGTGAGGCGATCCTGGACCTCTGCAGCCGCTTCGGAGACGACTACTGGCTGCACAAGGACCGTGTGGGCGGCTTTCCGGAGGAGTTCTACCGCGCGGTGGCCGACGCAGGCTGGCTTGGCATCGCCATGCCCGAGGCGTACGGCGGCGCGGGGCTCGGCATCTCCGACGCAGCCGTGATGATGCAGGCCATCGCGGAGTCCGGCGGCGCGCTGGCGGCCGCCTCGTCGGTGCACATGAACATCTTCGGGCTGAACCCGGTCGTGGTGTTCGGCACGGAGGAGCAGAAGCAGCGCTTCCTACCACCCCTGATCCGCGGTGAAACGAAGGCGTGCTTCGCCGTTACCGAGCCCGACGCGGGACTCAACACGACGCAGCTGAAGACGCGTGCGGTGCGCGACGGGGACCGCTATGTCCTCTCGGGGCGCAAGGTCTGGATCTCCACCGCGCAGGTGGCGGACCGCATGCTGATCCTCGCGCGCACGACGCCGCTGGAGGAGGTGAAGCGGCCCACCGACGGTCTCAGTCTGTTCTACACGCGGCTCGATCGCGACTATGTGGACGTTCGCGAGATCGAGAAGATGGGCCGCAAGGCGGTGGACTCCAACGAGCTTTTCATCGACGGCCTGCGAGTGCCGGTGGCCGACCGCATCGGCGAGGAAGGGAAGGGATTCCATTACATCCTGCACGGGCTGAACCCGGAGCGCGTGCTGGTGGCGGCCGAGGCGGTGGGCATCGGCCGCGCGGCGCTCGCGCGTGCCACCCGCTACGCGCAGGAGCGCGTGGTGTTCGGCCGCCCCATCGGCCAGAACCAGTCGATCCAGCACCCGCTCGCGATTTCCTGGGCGGAACTGGAGGCGGCGCACCTCATGGTGTTCCGTGCGGCCAGCCTGTACGACCGTGACCTGCCCTGCGGGCCGCAGGCCAACGCTGCCAAGTACCTGGCTGCAGAGGCCGCCGTGAAGTGCTGCGAGACGGCAATCCTCACGCACGGCGGCTTCGGCTACGCCAAGGAATACCACGTGGAGCGCTACCTGCGCGAGGTTATGATCCTGCGCATCGCGCCGGTCAGCCCGCACCTGGCGCTGTGCAACATAGCCGAGAAGGTGCTCGGCCTGCCAAAGTCCTACTGAGGAAGGCGGCCCCGCCGTGCGGGGCCGCGGCGCGTCACTCCAGGGTGGCGCCGGACGCCTTGATGATCGGCTCCCACTTCTCGCGCTCCTTCTTCAGCAGGCGCGTGAAGTCGGCGGCCGTTCTGCCGATGGGAATCAGCCCCGCCTCGGTGAACTGCTGCTGCAGCGCCGGCACTTTCATGGCGGCGATCGCGGCGCGCTGCAGCTTCTCGATCACGGGCGCAGGTGTCTGCGCGGGCGCCAGCAGGCCGCCGTAGATCTCCACGTCGTAGCCCGGTACGCCGGCCTCCGCGATCGTCGGCAGCTCGGGGAACAACCGGGAACGGTACGGGTTGGCCGCGGCAATGGCGCGCACCTTGCCGCCCTTGATCAACTGCGCCGCCACCGCCGTCGAGACGATTGCCGCGTCCACGCGCTCACCCACCAAGTCCAGCATGGCTGGACTCTCGCCTTTGTACGGCACGTGCGTGAGCTCGGTGCGCGTCATCGACTTGAACAGCTCCATCGCCAGGTGCTGCGGCCCGCCCGAACCGGAGGACCCATAGCTCAGCTTGCGGTCCCTGGCGAGCTGCACGAAGTCCTGCACGTTGCGCGCCGGCAGGCCGTTGCGGATCACGAGCAGGTGGTCGTAGGTGACCACGTGACTGATGGCCACCAGGTCCTTGTCGACCTTGTACGAGAGCTTCGGATCCATGATCGGCCGCAGCGTGAGGTTGCCCGCCCCGCCAAACACGAGCGTGTAGCCGTCCGCAGGTGACCTGGCCACCATCTCGGTGCCGATGACGCCAGCGACACCTGGCTTGTTCTCGACGATCACGGCCTGGCCCAGCAGCTTCGCCATCTCGCCAGCCAGCAGCCGCGCCGACACGTCGGTGGCCCCGCCGGGCGGGTACGGCACGACGATGCGCACGGTCTTCTCGGGATAAGCCGATTGCGCGAACGCGAGGAGGGACACGCTCGACCCGCAAACGGCGGCGAGTGCGACCAGGGCCGGGAAGAGGCGGCGCTGCATGGCGATCTCCTTAAGTTGGTGCAATTCTTTGAACAATAATAGCGCTCAAATTTCATTTGGAATAGTGCAATTTCATTCGGGAGAACCCCAATCCTATGGGCTTGCCACTGCAAAAGGGCACGCGGGTGATCAAGCGGTATTCGTCTATCGGAGCCAACTCACCACTCGATGCTCGTTTAACGCGCGCGCGAGCGGTCGCCGCACGCAAGTCGTTGGCGCGAGTCGACCGCCTTGCGCAAGTGCCACACCTACTACAGGGCCATAGCGTGATGAACCTGCTTCGTGCGTGTCGCGAACTGCGAACAAACCTTGCGCATACCGGCGCGCCCGGCGGATCTACGTCGATAGGGATGGAAAGGCGGAGTGTTGATTCATCAGCACAACTGAGCCAGTGGGGGTGCGGATAAAAACTTGGACTGGTTTTATGCCGTAAGTCCAAGGCTCTCGCGATACTCGATGGGGCTCAGGGAGCCCAGCGAGATCTTGATCCGCTTCTCGTTGTACCAGCGGATGTAAGAGT
>Ga0209460_1000267_pt1 | contig 60119 bp, 53 predicted proteins | sample EBPBio132013_DNA_FD_185868 | JGI IMG/M metagenome (GOLD analysis project Ga0209460, IMG submission 185868) | Wastewater treatment Type I Accumulibacter community from EBPR Bioreactor in Madison, WI, USA - Reactor 2_5/13/2013_ DNA (SPAdes)... | ecosystem: Engineered > Bioreactor > EBPR >... | reverse complement strand
AAGTGGCTCAAGCCTTCGATGTCCTTGATGTCGGCCAAACCACCGGCCTGGTACAGCAGTAGTGCGCGGTCAAACGGGCGGCAGGTGATGAGGTCAGGGCCGGTTCCGGCATCGACGGCGCTGGTCATCACGCTGTCGTATTCGGTGTTGAGGGTCGGCTCGAACTTCACATCAATATTGGGATTCGCTGCTTCGAAAACTGCGAGGATGTTGTCCCATGCTTCAACATCTTCGGTACGCCAGCTACCCATGACCAGTTCAACTTTGTCTTGCGCGTTTGCTGCCACCATCGACAGCATCATCACGAGAACCGTACACATCAAAACAACTTTTTTCATTGCCGAATCTCCTTAAGTATTTTCCAAATTGCCCACGCATCGACAGTAGCCATTTGTACAATGATTGAACAAATAACAACTCCTTAATGTTTAACAAATTTTCCTGATTATGTAAAGTTAATCACTTTACTAGAATTCAGGGTAATATGTTGGATATTGTCTCTAATTTGCTGAAAAATAGGGGAAATATCGTGGAAAACCTTGTTGAAATTTACCTCGCAAATGTCATTCAAGTCCTTCAAACAATTGGGCATTCTTCACAAAAGGCTATTCACCAAGCGGCTGAGTCTGTTGCGAGTGCCATCCAAAATGGGGGTATGTTTCTGCTATTTGGCAGCGGGCATTCGGCGCTCATCGCTAAGGATTCAGCTTATCGCGCAGGTGGGCTAGCGGCGGCTATGATGATTGATGACATCGCGGATGGGGATGCCGAACGTTTGGAGGGGTTAGCCCAGTATATCTTGGCGCGATACAACCCCACGCCTGAAAGTGTCCTCGCGATCATTTCCAACTCCGGTATTAACCCTGTTCCGATTGAGATGGCGATGCTGGCTAAAGCGGGTGGCTTGAACGTGATTGCGATTACGTCGTTGATGCATAGCAATAGTGTGAAGTCGCGGCATTCTAGTGGGAAGAAGCTGTTTGAGGTGGCAGATATTGTGATTGATACGCATGGCGCACCGGGGGATGCTTCAATCCAACTGCCGGGGAGTCCTTTTAAGACAGGGGCAACCTCAACGATTGCGGGTTCCGCGATTTTGCAGGCGATTACGGTGCAAGCGGCGGCTTTATTGAGTGAGCGCGGGATTGAACCGCCGATATGGGTGAGTGCGAACGTTGAGGGGGGAAGTGAGCACAACGCGGCGCTGTTGGAGCGATACCGGCCTCAAATGGCACGTTACCCGATGGGAACTACACCTTCAATTTTGAGTAAGCGGAAGCAGTAAATTGAACCACAATTAGGGGCTGACAATACAGCCCCTATGCTTATGTTGAGCTAGAAGTTGACGATGCCGAACGGAAACAGGGTTTTGACGTTTTCGTGTGTGAGTTTGCCGCCGTACTCGCAGCGCTCAAAGGCTTCGATGTACTGAACCCCGTTTAATGTGTCTGCTGATGCTTTTAGGTCAGCGACGAAGCTCGACGTGTTAAACATGGGCGACCATTTGGCTTTAAGCCAGTTCAGCCGTTCTTCCGATGTGGTGGGTACTTCATCCAAGTAGCCTTCGATAAAGGGCAGCCATTCATACACCTGCGACTCGTGGAAGGATAACGCCTCAAATTTTTTGTCGTTGGTGTCTGTAACATCGACAATGACTTCAGGAACGAAGGGGTAGGGTTTGCGGAAACGGTCTTGGTGGTAGACGATGACGGGATTGAAGGTCAGGCGCGGGGTAAAGGGTACAACGTTCGGCACACAGATCAGGTAAGCGGCATCTTGTACGATGAGTGAGGTGTTGCGGTGGTCGGCGTGGTAGTCGTTGGGGCGGTGGGTGATGACCAGATTGGCTTTTACCTCACGGATGATTTGAATGACCTTGTGACGATTTTCGACGGTGGGTTGCAACTCGCCATCGTGATTATCAAGCACGATGTAATGGATACCCATGAATTCGGCTACGCGCTGACTTTCCCTACGACGACGCTGGGCTAATGCACCGCCGCCCTGCATATGATGACCGGCATCTCCGTTGGTCATCGAGACATAGTTGACCGTGTGGCCTTGCTGAAGATACTTCAGTGCGGTACCACCGAATTGGATGTCGGCATCGTCAGGATGCGCCCCGATAAATAGAATACTCAGTTGTTCATCGTTTTCTTTGTTTGGAATGATACCCATAATTTGCTCCATTTATTTTGAGGGAAGCCGAAAACGCAGATGAGTGGGGAGTGTAAAGCAGGCGCGGAAATGGGGCAAGTAATCCATTTGTTGGTCATCCCCTATAACCCTTTCAAGCAAACGACTATACTGAACTTGTTTTGGGACGCTTTTAGTGTGCATTGGATTTGTGAATGACTGGAAACCAGCGGGTATTTACCCATAAGAACGCCCATATTTTACTCGTCGAAGATGCTGCTGATTTAGCGGATGTCGTCCGGCGCGAATTGACTGCCGCTGGATATACTATTACCCATGCGGCGGACGGTGAAACGGCGCTTCGTCTTGGACAAGAACAGGACTTCCAACTGGTGATTCTTGATTGGATGTTACCGGGTATCAACGGGTTGGATGTTTTACGGGCGCTGCGAAGTTATACCAGTGTGTCGGTGTTGATGCTGACGGCGCGGGATGCCGAGATTGACCGTGTGCTTGGATTAGAAGTGGGCGCGGATGATTATTTGACAAAGCCGTTCAGTATGCGTGAACTGGTTGCGCGTGTTCGGGCGATGCTGCGCCGGCGGGAACTGATTGAGCAAACGATTGTTAGCGATCAGTCTGCGGTAGGTGACAGGGTTGAGGTTGGGTCGCTGCGTATCGAGCCGTCATCCTATACGGTTAGCGTTGAAGGGGATGCGATTGATCTGACACGGACGGAGTTCGCGCTGCTGTATCTACTCGTCAGTAATATGGGTCGGGTTTTTAGCAGGGCGTATCTCCTTGACACCGTTTGGGGAGCGGATTATGTGGACGGAGATCGGTCGGTTGACAATACGATTATGCGGCTGCGGAAGAAGTTAAAAGCCCTCGGCACGTGCATCGAAGCGGTGTGGGGTGTTGGTTACCGGTGGAAGCGCGAATGTCCAGAATAAACGTGTTCGGCTTACGATTTTTGCTCAAGGCAAGGGCACTCAACACCTTTGTAGAGACAGCTTTATTGTTCTTAGTGCTGCTGCTGTTTGTGCGGATGGTGTACCAAGCGATTGCTGCGGACATGACCTTTACGGCGCTGCTATTCTTTATTAACCCATGCGCCGCGTTGTATTACAGCTTACGGCTACGTATTCCACAAGGGCGATGGTACCGGCAGTTTGCTGTCGATTTGCTTTATCTGCTCATGCCAACGCTGGTTTTTAACGTGCTGGTTTGGCTGCCGCTGCGTGTGACGCAGACCGGGTTCACAAGCACGAGCCGTGAGATGACTGCTCTCGATTTGGTGTTCATCATCACAATGGCGTTTCCGTATGTGTTTTTTCGGGTTATGGTGCGCTTCGTGGCATGGTGGAACGAACTCCGCCAGCGGCGCATGATCTGGTCGTTGGTCAGCAGTAATTTGGTGGCGGTGGCGGTACTCCAACTCATTGTGATTATCCCGATCAGTTTCGCGATCTTTTTCTCAAACTTTACGAATAACCCGCTGATTGACCTGCCAGATACCCCGATGGCGCAGATGTTGTTCCGCTTACAAACATCACTGCCGATGGTTGGGTTAGCGATCCTGATGGCAACCGCTATATTGATCGCGCTGCTGCCTGTTTCGATTGCGGTGTCGTATTTTTTTGCACGACGAATCCGACAGCGGTTGGATGATCTGTTAAAGGCGACCCATGCGGCGCGTGATGGTCAATACGATACACAAGTTGCGGTTAGCGGGCGTGATGAGCTGGCGCGGCTACAGGCTGATTTCAACGTGATGACCCAAAATTTGAAGCTGACGATTGATGCCCTACGAGATGAACGGGAGAAAGTGAGTACACTGCTGAAGGTGCGGCGTGAGTTGATGGCGAATGTTTCCCACGAACTGAGAACCCCAATCGCTACTGTACGAGCGTATCTTGATTCGATGCAGCGTGAACAAGATGCCGATGGACGCGCTGTCGTGGTGGCAAATGATCTCGTCATTATTGAGCATGAGACTTTGCGGCTGCAAAAACTTGTCGATGATTTGTTTGCGCTGTCGCGGGCGGAAATCGACCAACTGACCATACAACCTGTACCGCTTGATTGCACTGCTGTTATCCAACAGGTTATCGAAACGGTTACCCCGATTGCTTGGCGCAGTAATCGTGTGGAGGTGGTTTCCAAGCTGCCGACATGGCTGCCGAAAGTGCTGGCTGATGAGGCGCGGTTGGAACAGGTACTGCGTAACCTCATTCATAACAGTTTAAAGCATACGCCGCCGGGTGGCCTTGTCATTATTCATGCAGATGAACATAGTGGTTTTGTGAAGATTGAGGTGCAAGATACGGGAGAGGGTATCCTGCCAGAACATTTACCGCATATCTGGGAACGCTACTATCGGGATACAGAAACAGGGGGGACAGGGTTGGGGCTGGCCCTCGTGAAATCCTTTGTTGAGTCGATGGCTGGCGAAGTGAGCGTTCGCAGCACACCGGGGGAGGGCGCGTGTTTTACTATTATGCTTCCGGCGTATCAAAGTTTATTAGACGTTCGATCTGATTTGCCTAAGCCCGAACCTGTGGCACGGTCAGCGGCTAAATCTCCGGCAGCACCTCGCTAGTACAACGACCAGATTAAGTTGACGGGTTGAGTTAAAATGAGGGCATGGAAAAACATACTGTGACTCTCACTGAAAAAGAACGACGCAAGCTGGTTGCCATTGTAACCAAAGGGCGCAATAAGGCATCGTTTATCCAACGCGCGCATATTTTACTCAAAAGTGCCGATGGCAAAACGGATGCTGAAATCAGCCAGTGGCTATATATCAGCGAATCCACCGTGCGGCGCACCCGATTACGTTTTGGGGAAGCGGGCATCGAGGCGGCACTGGCAGATGAGCCATCCGCCGGGCGCGAACCGCTGTTGACTGAGCAACAAGAGGGGCATCTGGTGGCGTTAGCCTGTAGTGCGCCGCCGGAGGGACGGGAGCGCTGGACGCTGGAATTGCTGACCGAGCGGTTTATCGCTGATGGTGTGATTGGCAATATCTCGGTGGAAAGCGTGCGCCTTATCCTGCAAAAAAACATCTCAAGCCCTGGCAGGTACATCAGTGGTGCATTCCTCGACTGACCGCTGCCTTTATTGAGCGGATGGAAGCGGTGTTGAAGTTGTATGCCCAACCCTTTGACCCAAAACGCCCGCTGGTGTGTTTTGATGAGAAAATGACCCAATTGTTGGGCGATGTGCGTGAGCCGCTGCCGCTCATGCCGAATCGGAGCCGACGACAGGATTACGAATATCGGCGGGGTGGCACACGTAATCTGTTCATGTTCGTTGAATCGAAAGCCGGCAAACGGGCGGTGCTGGTCACGCAACGACGTGGCAAAAGCGAGTTTGCTCAGGCGATGCGCTATCTGGTGGATACCCTCTATCCTGCAGCGGAAGTCATTGATGTGGTGTTGGATAACTTGAATACCCATACCTATCTGGCACTGGTCGAAACGTTTGGCAAAAGCGAAGCAGACCGTCTTGCAGCGCGACTATGTTTTCACTACACGCCGCCGCATGGCTCGTGGCTGAATATGGCAGAAATCGAATTGAGCATCCTATCGCGCCAGTGCCTGAAACGCCGTTTGCCGGATGAATGGACGCTCGGATTGGAAATCATTGCCTGGGAAAATCGCCGTAATCAACAGCAGGCAAAAATCCACTGGCGTTTTTCCGTTGAGGATGCCCGTCGTGTTTTTCGTGACCACTACCACGCATTCTCATCTTGTTGATGTACTAGTCTCCGTTTTTGCGACAATTCTGCGACAGTTTTGTGATTGTTCCGTGACAGAGCAGCGTTATGCTTCGAGCTGCTTACCTCTTTGTCTAGGAGACGTTTATGCAATTGACAGCTCAACCACGAAATGACGCACGGGCAGACGTGGTTCAAAAAGCGAACGATATTGTTCAAGTGAAACAGGTTACGCGCGAGCTACCGCTTGGGAACGAACAGATCTCAATCCTGCGGGGTATCTCGTTTGCTATTCCGCGTTATTCATGGATCGCGATTATGGGATCGTCGGGTTCGGGGAAATCGACGCTGCTCGGATTACTGGCGGGGTTGGATACCCCATCGAGTGGGGAGATTCATGTTGACGGGGTAGACATTACCCATATGGATGAGGGCAAGCTGGCACGCTTCCGTAATGAGAAGATCGGCATGGTGTTTCAGTCGTTTAACCTGATTCCTACCCTTACAGCACTCGAAAATGTTGAGGTTCCGTTGTTTGCCAGCCGCAGCAGCGAGCGGAGCAGCGCCCGTGCCAAGCGGATGTTGGAACTGGTGCGGTTGGGCGACCGGCTGCATCATCGTCCGAACCAGCTTTCGGGCGGGCAGCAGCAGCGGGTGGCGATTGCCCGGGCGCTGGTCAATGAACCAAACTTACTTGTCGCGGACGAACCCACGGGCAATTTGGACAGCGTGACCGGTGAAGCGATTTTGGACTTGTTCGACAATTTGCGGAAAGAACTTGGCCTGACGATTGTGATTGCTACGCATGACCGTGCGGTGGCGGCGCGGGTGGATGGTATCTTGCATTTAGCGGATGGGCTGCTGGTGGAGGATGGCCGATGAGCCGACTGCTGTTTTATTCCCGGTATGCGCTGCGTTCCCTGCGGCGCGACGGTACACGAACATTCCTCGCTGGACTAAGCGTTACCTTTGGGATAGTCTCGCTGATCGCGATGCCGCTGCTTGCGAACGCACTGTTAGAAGGGGCGATGTATGACCAACGGTTTCAATTCGGTGGTGATGCCCAAATTCAGCCGGAGCGTGATGGGCAAGGCTTCAGTGCAAGTGACCTTGAACAGATTGAAATGTGGCGGCAGGAGGGATTGATTGCGGATTACACCATGCTATCCGTTGGCTCGGCTCGCTATTTGCGAACACCGACGAACGGACGTGTGAACTTTCTCTCCTCGGCAAGCTGAATTGACCCTAGTAGCTATCCACTCATTGGCGATCTGGTTTTGCGCGAACCAGCGAATGTAAGCATTGCAGACGTTTTAAAACAACCGACTGATGTACTGATTACGCGCGACCTTGCTGACCAACTGAGCCTACGACTAGGCGATACCATCCTGCTTAGTGGCGACAGTACGCCTGTTTCGCTGACGGTTGCCGGCATTATCAAGGCGACACCCACCCAACAAGGCGACTCGGTTTTTTATTCCCTTGAAACTGCCCGAATGATCGAAAACCGCGAGGATGCGGTCAACTCGGTTTCAATACTATGGGGTACTGCTAAGGGTGCGGAACAAACCGTTGTTGATAGTCCATTCCGCGTATATGTGGCCGCGTCGCCTGAGGAGGTTATCGAGGCTTCCAGCGGGCTTGAGCTGTTTAACATGATGCTTAAGGGGGCAGGAGTATTGGGCTTACTCGTCGGCGGGTTGAGTGTTTCTAACACGCTTCAAGTGATTTTGGCGCGGCGGAAGTTGGAAATCGCGATGTTGAAAACGCTCGGCTACCAGCAGCGTGATCTCTTGATGCTGATTAGCTTAGAGACCGGTCTCATCGGCTTGATCGGCGGTGTGGTTGGTGCGTTGGCGGGAAGTTTCATTGCCGGAAAGCTGATCGATGTCCTCGGAAATATGGGGTCGATCATGCTGGATTGGCAGCCGGATGCCGTGATTGTTAACGGAGGCATTTTTATTGGTGTTTTGACGGCTATTGTTTTCGGGATGCAAGCTATTCTCGCGAGCAGCACGACCCGCCCGGTAGAACTCCTGCGTGATTTACCGCTTAAAACGCCGAGGAGCGTGCAGGTGAGCCGGATGGGGTTAACGGCATTGACGCTCATCCTGTTTGGCCTGCTGGTTGGTGTTGTGCTTGGTTCGCCACTTGAAGGTGTCGTGTTGTTTTTTGGTGGCGGGCTGCTGCTTCTGCTGGTACGCGCGGTGTTTTGGGTCATCCTATGGGTTTTGTTTAAGCTGCCTGTGCCGCGTATCCCGATGCTGCGTTTAGCGCGGGCGAACCTGAAGCAGCGTAAAGCCCAAGCAAGCCTCGTTGTGCTGGCGCTGTTTGCCGGCGCGTTCTCGGTAACATTCGCAGCGCTGGTTATTTTTAACGCACAGTCGACGGTGATGCGGGTACGCGGTTCAGACGATGGTTATAACCTGATGGTGTTCACGGATGGTGAGCAGTCTGCGGATGCTATCGCCCAAATGACGACTGAAGGCGCGGAAAACATCTATGTGGCGCAACGGATAAGCGGCACACTGAACGGTGAGCCGCTTACTATTGAAGGGCGTGAAGCGGGTGATTTCACCAAAGGCGTGCAGTATAACGGAACATTATCAGACGACGAAGCCGCTATTTTGATGCCGGATGCTTATGCGGATCGATACACGGTTGGTGACAGCGTGACGCTCGATGTGCTGGGGAAGGAAAGCGGCGTTGTGGTTGGCGGATTTTATACGATGGAATCGGACAACCTGTTTTTCCAGCCTGCACCTATCATTGTGCCTATGACAGTAGCGGAAGAACTCGGTGATAATCGGTCGCAAACTCGTGTCGTTGGTGGTTTTCCTGTTGATCGGTTGAGGGCGGTCACGAACCGGTTGGGGCAGGCACTACCCACACAGATGATATTCAGCCTAGCTGATGTGAATGATACGCTGGTGGCGACTTATCAATCCTTGTTTACTTTTGCAGCGTCTGTTGCCGGATTGGCGTTTGCGGCGGGGGCGGTGCTGATTGCGAACGCTACTGGATTGACGGTGGTTGAGCGGCGGCGGGAAATCGGGTTGTTTAAGGCTGTTGGCTACACCAGCGGTCACATTTTGCGTGTGATGCTGAGTGAATACGGGTTTCTTGGTTTGTTAGCAGGGTTGATGGGAACAATTAGTTCAGCCGTTGTGATTACGGTCATCAATTTGACGCAGCCCGGCGCACAGTTTGTGATTGAACCGTTGATCATCGGTATTATGTTGATAGTGTCGGTTGGGATTGCGGTGGTTAGTGCGGGTTTGGTGGCATGGCAGCCGACTCGTGTGCGTCCGCTGGATGTGCTGCGCTATGAGTAACAGGCATCTGTTGTAAATGTTTATAGGTTGAGGGCGGGAGTATCAGAGATTACTCCCGCCTCTGGTGTGGATGGTAGTTGTTTAGTCGAAACTGAATATTTAAGCGATGATACTAAAATTCAATTGCAATTTCTACAGCGCTTTGGTACTCGATGCTGTAATGCCCAGTTTTAAGCTCTAACGCTAGATTTTGGCTAACCTGTATCCCTTCGCAATACTCGTTTCCGTTAACCAAGATCGAGCCTATTTGTGCATCTGGCAGCACAATCTTGGCTGTCGCGTTGAAGGGAATCGTAATCTCAACCGTGATCTTACCTGTGTCGTCAATCTTCCAGCCGCTTTCATAGTAACCTGCCGCCGAGCGATAACGTGCTTTTGCCCATTGAAGTGATTGATCGGGCTTCGGTGCGATGAGCGCATGACGGAAGCCTGTAAGTCCGTTCTCGCCTGTTGAGGGATTTAAGCCACACATATCGCGGAACATCCATTCAACTATTGATCCGTAGGCGTAATGGTTAAGGGAGTTCATTCCTGTTGAGCTGATGGTTCCATCAGGGTTAATTGAGTTCCAGCGTTCCCAGATCGTCGTCGCGCCTAAATTAACAGCATACAACCATGATGGGTAATCTTCATTTAACAGGAGTTTATAGGCTAAATCATTGGCTCCAATATTTGACAGCACTCTACAAATATAAGGCGTGCCGACGAAGCCCGTCCGCAAATGCGTCTTATCCTTTTGAAGTAGGGTGATGAAATCATGCTCCACGCGCTTGCGGTGAACTGCTGGCACTAAGTCCATAAAGAGTGCAAGCACATATCCGGTTTGGGTTGGAACCGCTAACCGACCGGTTTCGGTGAAATATTCTTTTTGAATGGCTAATTGAATATCGGCTGCTAGCTGCTGATATTCATCAGCGTGTTGTTTTTTACCGAGTACTGCTGCTGCACGCGCAACCAACCGCGCCGAGTGATAATAGAAGGCTGAGGCGATAAAATCTTCCGGTGTACCTCCCTTGCGCGATGTTGGATCGCTGATTGTCACATCCAGCGATAACCAATCACCGAAGTGTGTGCCGCCTGTCCAGAGGCGCTTACTACCGGAAGCCTCATCTGCACGTCGAATGTAATCCACCCAAGCACACATACTTTCAAACTGCTGTTCCAAAATGTCAATACTGCCGTAAAAGTCATACACGTTCCACGGCACAATCGTCGCTGCATCCCCCCAAGCGGCAGAGCCACCCTTATTTAAATTCGCCATTGGTATGATGTGCGGCACCATACCACCGGTTTTTGATTGTTCTTTACCGAGATCATATAAGTACTTGGACAAGAAGGCGGCAACATCCATGTTGAAGCAGGCCGTGCCTGAAAAAATTTGTATATCGCCTGTCCAGCCTAAGCGTTCGTCACGCTGCGGGCAGTCGGTCGGAATATCGAGGAAATTCCCTTTCTGCCCCCAAATGACATTCTTGATGAGTTGGTTGACTTTGGCGTTGGATGTCTCGATTTCGCTGGTGCTTTCCAACTGTGAATAGATGACGCAGCCGGTAAAATCGTCGCGATTGAGATCGCCAACCCAGCCTACGACTTTCACATATTGAAAGCCGTAAAACGTGAAATAGGGTTCGACAACTGCTTTAGTGCCGTCTGCGATATAGGTGTATTCAGCCTTGGCGGTACGCAAGTTGTCGCGGAAGAAGTTGCCGCCTTGCAACACCTCGCCGAACTGAAGGTAAATGCGTGTACCAGAAGGCGCATTGGTTTTGAAGCGAACCCAACCTGTCATATTTTGGCCGAAGTCAAGCACCGTTTCCCCGGTAGGCGTATGGATTACCGCAACTGGCTTTATCTCTTCATGGATGCATACAGGCAGTGACCGTCTGGCTTCCAAGCGCTGCATGTCAATATTGATAGGGATCACGTTGAAAGATTGACCTAGTGACGGCACCGTTTTTTCAATACGAGCGTCGTGTATTTCGCCGTCGAAGATGTCACTCTGTAGGATGGGGGAAGGCTGTGCTTTCCACGATGGGTCACTGACGATTATCAATTCATCGCCATTTTCCAGCGTGATATGAATTTCACAGAGTAGGGCGAAGCGATCCCCATAAAAATCGACTTTGCCACCATCAGCGCCGTAGCGCCCTTTATACCAACCATTGCCTAACATCACTGAAATCAGGTTCTGACCCACTTGAAGATTCTCTGTGAGGTCATAGGTTTGATACTGAATCCACTGATCATAGGCATTGCAGTAGGGCGTAAAGTATTCGTCGCCTACGCGCTTTCCGTTGAGTTCAAGGTTATATAAGCCTAACCCACAGATATAGGCGCGTGCTGTAACAACGGGGGATGGAAGCTCAAACTGCTTATACAAAATTGGGTGGGTTTGGTTATCTTCCCAAGCGGGGGTTATCCATATCGATTGCCAGTTTTCGCCCATTTTCGATGTTTCGAACCATGCGATTTCGCTTTCTGCGCTTTCCGTTTCCCCCCAAACTCGGACTTTCCAAAAGTAGCGGGTGCGTGGCTTGAGATCGAGGTTTGGACGATAACTAACACTATTGATGCTTTGCCCATCTACTTTCCCGCTGTCAAAGATCACTTGGTTGAAGTCAGCATCGAGGCCGACGGTGACCTGTGCAGCGGTTTGTACCGTATCAGGGGTGTCATCCACTATCCACGAAAAGGAAGGTTTATTGATGGCGAAACCGAGTGGATTGACGATACGGTTGGTCTTCAGATGGGATATTTTCAAAGTTTACCTCGCGAGCGCCGTGTTATTCTCGTCGATAGGGATTAAAGCTGCTTAAATATTCATGGAATCAAGTATGGCGCGGGTTAACATCCCGCGCCATTGTTATCCGACTTTTACCGGAACTTATTTGACTGCTAGACGCTCGATCAATGCTTGTAATTCCTCAGCGCCTTGCTCAACAGTGGCTTCTCCATAGGCTACACGCTGACCGATCAACAGTAATTCGTTTACAAATTCCTGATCGTTGGGCAGGTTGGGGCCTTGCGGAACAGTGCGATCAGCGATCACGTCGTATATGCGGTAGACGGCTGCATCTGTCGCGGTGGCCTGTTCAGCGATGGCCTGCCGCACAACCGGCGAGGAGGGGATACCGCGATTGGTTTGGAGGATTGCACCGGCATCCGGGCTAGTGACAAAGAAGTTAATGAACAGCGCGGCGGCTTCCTTATTCTGGCTGTCTTTATTGACTGCGAGGTACTGGCTCATCTGGATTGCATATGCAGGTTCGCCACCATCGGGAAGGGTCGTCAAGCCAAGCTCATCGGTCATTGCGGCTTGGTAGGCTGCCCCTTGATTGCTCCAAATCAGGTTAATGGCTGCCTTGCCCGACACGAATGCCGAGCTATCTGGGCCAGCTTCGGTGTAGGTATAGGTGGTGTCGGCATCAGGAATGAGACCTTCGCCACGCATATCTGCCCAAATCTGCAACCACTTTGCCGCTGATTCAACCGTCGCGTAGGACTTGCCACCGTCATCCAACGTCCAAAGCGGGGTCGCTTGCTGGGTGTAGAAATAGCTGAGGTAGTTGGCCTGATTGGTGCTGTTGTCTACGAAGGGGGCGACCCCTTCGGGCAGCTTTGTCTTGAGGTCTTGACCATAGGCGATGAGTTCGTCCCATGTCATGTTGTCTTGCGGTAATTCTGCTCCCGCTGCCTCGATCATCGTCTTGTTGTAGGCGAGAACAAGTGTGTTTGTGCCGAGGCTAACGGCATATAGATCGCCGTCGGCTGAGGTTGCGGGAATGAGGGCGGTCTGGTCAAACTGTTCAGGAGTGTCGATCAGAATTTGCTTGCCGAGATAGTCATTCAGGGGTTCAAGATACTGCTGGTAGTCCGGCCAGTTGCCGCCAAATTGAATAATATCGGGTGCGTTGTTGGCTGCTAACTGCGTATCCAGAATTTGGAAGTGATCGCCAGCACCACCGTTCGGTTCGCCAACAATTTTGATGTCGGGGTAAGCGGCTTGAAACAGTTCAATGACCTGTTGGGTTCTTTGGGCGCGGTCGTCGTTACCCCACCAACCCATGCGGAGTTCAGCCGGGCCACCGGTATAAGCAGGAAGTTCGACCGCATCGGTTTGTGCCATGATCGGTTGGATGGCGATAACCAGCATCAAGGCCAGCAGCGCGAGCGCTATGTTATGAAATTTTCTCATCATCGAATTCTCCTAGTTCTGAAAAAGTCTATAGTTTGAGTGGATTAGCCTAAGAACCGTACTTTCAACATTTCATAGACATGCCTCCTGTGATTGGATTAACCTTTAATGCCGGTGGTCGTAATACCCTGTACGAAGTATCTCTGTAGAGAAAAGAACAGGATAAAGGCGGGAACTATCGAGAGTGTTGCCATTGCAAGTGCACTACCCCAGTTGGATACAGCGCCAGCATCACCTACGAATGTGCGTAATGCGCGTGAGACGGTAAAAATGTCCGGTTTCGTGAGGTAGAGGAGATGGTTAAAAAAGTCATCCCACGTCCACAAGAATGTAAATAGCGCGGTGGTTACGAGCGCGGGTGTGGCGAGGGGCAAGATGATCCGCAGGAATACGCCGACTTTTGAGCATCCATCGACGATTGCCGCTTCCTCGACTTCTTTGGGCAGCCCGCGTATAAACTGAACCAGTAGGAAAACGAAGAAGGCATCGGTCGCTAGGAATTTGGGTACGACAATCGGGAGGTACGACCCTACCCAGCCAAAGGTGTTGAACAAGACGTAGCGAGGCACAAGGGTTACATGCCCCGGCAGCATCAGCGTAATCATCATGATGGTGAACCAAAAACGTTTTCCGGTGAACTTGAGCCGTGCGAACGCATAGGCCGCCATTGAACAGGAGATGAGGTTCCCGACGACTGCGGCGAGGCACATGAGCAGCGAGTTCGTAAAAAACGTGGCGAAAGATGTTCCTGCGTATCCTTTCCAGCCAATAAAGTAGTTTTCAAATGTCAGTGTTTTCGGGATAAGACTTGGATCACTGAAGATTAAATTGTTGGGCTTGAAGGAACTGACGATCATCCAGACGACGGGGTAGATCATGAACAGCCCAAGCGTAATAATGAATATATGCGTCAGGGTGTGGCGTACTAGCGTCTTGTTTTTCATGTTATTCACCGACCCCATACGACACCCACCAGTCTGACGATCTAAACACGATTGCCGTAAATACGCCGATGATGAGCAGCAGTACCCATGCCATCCCTGATGCGTAGCCCATCTGATGATATTGCCAGCCCTGAATGTAGAGGTGTAGGGTGTAGAACAAGGTGGAATTGAGTACGCCTCCTTTACCGCCGCCAATGATGTAGGCCTGCGTGAACACCTGAAACGCGGAAATGATTTGTATGACGAGGGTGAACAGAATGACAGGCGAGAGTAGGGGGATGGTTATTGAGAAGAATTGGCGTACTTTGGTCGCGCCGTCCACACTCGCTGCATCGTAATACTCCTGCGGGATTTGTTTTAGACCCGCGAGGAAGATAATCATTGAGGAGCCGAACTGCCAAACCGTTAGGAGAATCAATGTAGCGAGGGCGAAGTTCGGGTTGGTTATCCAACTTGGTAGGTCGGTAAAGCCAAATGCGGATAGGACACCGTTTACCAGACCATCTTTCTCGAAAAGTTTTCTCCACAGTACGGCGATTGCTACCGAGCCGCCGAGGAGAGTAGGGATGTAGTACACGACGCGGTAAAAGGAAATTCCACGCAGCTTTTGATTCATCAGTACGGCCACAGCGAGCGCAAAGATGAGCTTGAGGGGGACGGATACAAATACGTAGATTAGGGTTACGGAGAGGGATTTTAAGTAGTACGGGTCTACGCGCATGAGTTCACCTGTAGTCGAGGTGAACTCCGATACTCCAAATAACGAACCGAACATTTTTATGTAATTATCAAGCCCTATCCATTGTGTTGAATCGGGCTTGGTGAAGTCGTAGTTTGTGAAGCTCAAGCCGAGTGAATAGGCGAGTGGGTATAGAGTCAGCGCGAAGAAACCGATGAGCCACGGTGTAAGAAACATATAGGCGACGGCATTGCGCCGGAAAAATCGAATGGAGCCTGACATTATTTGCATCAAGAAACCTCCTTTACTCGCGTATTGCCAGCACTTAAAGGCTGTGGTGGAGATTGATGGATTGATGTCGAAACGCACAAAACGTTTGGTGGGGAAGGTTCTCTATCATTTGATGCTCCAAAAATCATGTTTGTAATGAAATCTAACTTCTGCGGTCTTATCGCTGGCTCGCTCGTACAACTTAACCTTTAGGGACAGGTCCGGTTGACTCGCGGATGATGAGCTGTACATCCGGTGTTGATAACTGTTGGGGCAGGGCGGGTTCTTCGAAGCGGCGGAGAAGTAACCGAACGGCTTCGCGCCCACTATCTTCGGATTTGCCTGAAACGGTTGTTAGCCGCGGCACCATGTAATTGGAAAAGGGAATATCGTCGAAGCTCGCAACCGAGAGATCGTGTGGGACTGTCAGACCGAGGTCACTGGCTGCGCGCATTACGGCAATCGCCAACATATCGTTAATTACAATCAGGGCGGTTGGGCGATTTTTACCTTGAAGTATGGAATACGCGGCTTGGTATGCACCCTCCAAACTTTCAGTGCAATGTACTTCGTATGTTTGCAGTCCTTTTTGCCCCAAAACTTCGCGATAAATAAGCAAGCGGTCAAAACCTTGCACTTCATTCGTAATGCCGTAGACAAAGCCAATTCGCCGGTGGCCGAGTTCCAGAAGATGGGCGAGGAGTGCGCGTGTACCGCTAGAGTATGAATGAACGACTTGATCGAATTCGGCTTTAGCGGCTGTAATTTCAACAATTGGCCGCCCCGATTTACGCAGATGATCGCTGAGACGGGGTAACAAATATTTGATTGCGGCGAGAAGGATAAACCCATCCACGGGTTGACGGGTTAATGCGCGGATGGTGTTGGCTTCTTGCTGTAAGTCTAAGGGGTGATGAGACAAATAAAGACTGTAACCGTTTTCCTGCAATCCGGCGGAAATGCCTGACAAAATTTGCCAAAAAAAGGGGTTTTGGATGACTGGAATAATTACGCCAACGATATTGGTGTCGCCGCTGCGTAGGGATTGGGCGCGTGCATCCGGCTCATAGCCTAACTCAGCGATGGCATCCATAACCCGCTGCCGGGTTTCATCGGAAATCGGGATTTTTAGCTCAGTTTGATCATTGAGTACATAAGACACGGTGGAGCGGGAAACACCGGCTTTTTGAGCGACATCTTTTTGTGTAGGACGTTTCATAACAATTAAAAGTGTATTTTCTAGTTATTGTTTCGTGTCAATTGACACGTGTGAATAAAATATATCGCCAGTTTTGCAGGAAGTCAAGCAGCCTGATTAAGAGGTGTAGTTAGTCAATTTATGTTGGTTGTAGATGAGGACTCTTTATTGAAAGATCTATAAAGGGGAAAGTAGAAGTGCCACGATGAGGGGATGGATTTAAGTAGAAGTTGCTATCGCTGCACTTGTTCGTTGCTCAAGTCACTCAAAAATTTCTAAGGATCCATCATTTTCGCGTAATTGAGCGAAATATGGGCGCTCGTTCGGTGAGGCGTTAGGGCGATGGTAAGCTAACAGAAGCTGACCATCAAAGGTACGGAAGGTCATACAGTGACCACCATCCCCAACATATAAAGGCTTCTCTAGCTGCTGCCACGGGCCGAGAATGTCACCTGTTTCCGACTTCGCTACGCCGACGGTATAACCGCCCTCACCAAAGCTCGACCACAGCATCAGCAGGTCGCCATTTGATAAACGTTGAAACCACGGGCCATCCGTGACATATCCCTTCCGCCCTTTCGAGTTGAGTTCTAAAGCCCATGGTGCTTCGGAAGCGCGAAATAATAGCTGCGGCTTGCCTGTCGCTTGGTTGAGATCACTGCTTAGAGGCATGGCACAAATTTCCCCATCGCCGACCTGCACCCATTCATGACAAAAAACAATCCATGCTTGGGCATTCATGTCTATAAATAATGTCCCATCAAGACATTCCCAATTGCGCGGGGTAACTGGCCCGTCACTGATGGGTAGAAAAGGCCCTATCGGCGTGTCGGCGACCAAGATTTGCGTTCCACGACAAGCACCTTCGGCTTTAAAAGTGGCGAACAAATAATAGCGTCCACCATAAGCGTGAACTTCTGGAGCCCAAAAATTGCGATCCGCCCAAAAGTTTTCGGGTCGTTGGAAGGCAGGGAAGGGGCCGTCCCAGTTTTGTAAATCAGCGCTGGTGTAATACTCAATGATCGAAGCAGAGGGAGTCCAACTTTCCGGGCCGTTTGTGCCATACAGGTAGTAGCGGTTTTCGGCTGGGATTGGAAGGACAAACGGATCGCGGATATGAATATCAATATTTTTCATCGATTTTGCTACCTTGAGAGATTGTAGTGACCCCAAAAGTTGGACACGAGCGTGTCTGTGTTTATTTTAGCACGGGTTCTGGTTGCTTCGCCTGCCAGTGTGCCTCAAATTCAGTCGGGGTGTCCCTTTCATGGACTATGATACTGTATTTAGTACTGTTTCCAACCTCAGGGGTCACTTTATTTTGCAAAAATAGAACTTAAATCGAACTATCTTCGATATGTTCACTCTCAATGTAAGTTGTTCATGAACTTGAACTCTAGTCCATTAGATGTTAAATGCAGTTTCATTGTTTTAGCTAATATGCGCTATGATAATATGGTCTATAGGTAAAAATTAACCATTCCAAATGGCAGTTTGTTTCTCAGTCTAAATAATATATTTGTTCTCTCGCACGTTTTTACAGTCAATTCTGTTAGCAAGGTCATCATTCAAAGTCTCGGCACTAAAAACGACCACATATTCGGTAGAAGAAAACGAGATGATAACGGTACGTTTCCAGTTACTTGGAGGGTTTGCTCTCCATTCCGAAGGCGAAAGAATAAAAATAAGTTCTCAGCGACTTCAGGGATTACTCGCTTATCTCGCGCTGTATCATATTCAACCTCAACCCCGTCAGCGTTTAGCATTTCTTATTTGGCCTGATTCATCAGAAACCCAAGCGTACACAAACTTGCGTACACTTCTGCATCGTTTGCAATCCTCTTTTCCACAAATTACTCAACTCATTAATTTGGATTTACAGGTTCTTGAATGGCAACCCTCTATTCAACTGAGTCTGGATGTAAATGACTTTGTGGAAGCTATCGAAGCGGCGAATAATGCCCTCACTTTAGGCGATAATCTAGCTGCTGCTCAAGCACTTGAACAGGCTGTCAAATACTATAACGGTGATTTGCTGCCCGACTGTTACGATGAATGGGTGCTTCCCGAACGACAACACCTCCGCGACTTATTCCTCAATTGTTTGGAAAACTTAGTGACGCTTCTTGAACAGTCTCACAATTACCGGACAGCAATCCTGTATGCGAAACAGATCATCAACATTGATCCCTTGAATGAGGCTGGTTATCTTCGCTTAATGCTGCTGCACGATGCTAAAGGGGAACGAGCAAGCGCCCTCTATGTTTATCATAATTGTGTAACGGTTCTGGAACACGAACTGGGTACAGTACCGGGAAAAGCCCTCCGTGCAGCTTATGAACAACTAGTGGCATCAGAAATACCATCATCTCGTGAAGCAAGTTTCTCATATAAAGGTTCTACTACTGCTTTGATTGGGCGAACCCGTGAGTGGAAAAAGACGCAAGCAGCATGGGAACTTGCAGTAGCGGGCCAATCACGTCTGCTTGCTATTTCGGGTGAGGCTGGAGTCGGTAAAACTCGGCTTGCCGAGGAACTTATCTATTGGGCGAGAGGACGCGGCATCATAACTGCTATTTCGCAGTGTTATGCCGCTGAAGGTGATTTGGCGTTCGCGCCAATCGCGACCCTCTTACGCTCAGACGAATTAAAAAGAGGTCTGCAACAGCTTGATAAAATATGGCGGTCGGATGTTGCCCGGATAGCACCAGACCTTTTCGCCAATGATCTGAGTGTGAACCTCCAAGAACCACTCACTCAGCGATGGCAGTATCAACGACTGTTTGAAGCATTGGCGAGGGCAGTATTCGTTTCGGAACGATCAACACTGCTCATGATTGACGATCTCCAATGGAGTTCACCTGATACATTGGAGTGGTTGCATTATCTTCTTCGTTTCAAGACCGATACGAATCTCTTAGTGGTTGCAACGATACGTGCAGAAGAATTTATAGAGAACAAATCACTGGTTGAATTACTTGATACGCTGCGTCGGGAAGGAAACTTAAGTGAAATTCCGCTCATGCCTTTAAACAAAGAGGATACAACGCATCTGGCAAGCAGTGTGCTTGGCGCTCATCTACCAGATGAAAAGGCTGCTCACCTCTTTATAGAAACAGAAGGCAATCCGTTATTTGTCGTCGAAACGGTACGAGCAGGATTAATGAATGTGGAAGAAAAATCTGTCTTACCGAATGTGGTTGAGAAAACAGCTACGCAACTGCCTTCCAAGATACAAGCAGTCATCGAGCGACGCTTGAACCAATTGACAACGCATACACGAAATGTGCTAGACGTTGCAGCGATCATCGGACGGTCGTTTACATTCGAGGTGTTGGCGCAAAGCTGTGATGTAGATGAAGCAACGCTGGTACAAACGTTGGATGAACTCTGGCAGCGGCGAATACTGCGCGAACAAGGGCAGGATTCATATGACTTTTCACACGATAAACTTCGGGATATTACTTATACCAATTTGAGTCAGGCACGGCGCAAGCTCCTTCATCGTCGGGTTGCTCAGGCATTAGAGATAGTCTATAGCTCCGATCTGGAATCCAAAAGCGGACAAATCGCCCAACACTATGATCTCGCTCAAATGCCGGGAGAAGCCGTTCGATATTACCAAAGAGCTGCCCAATTCGCCCAACTATTGTTCGCTCATGAGATTGCAGTTTCTTATTTTCAACGAGCCTTAGCGTTGATTGATGACGAACCTGAACATGCAAAGTTATTGGATCAAATAGGTGATGTATTGCATTTTATCGGAAAGTACACCGAGGCTCGTAATGCTTGGGAACAATCACTCCAGCGTTCATCCAGTGAAGATTCCATTTTCCGCGCCCACCTGTACCGCAAAATCGGAAATTCGTGGCGAGATCAATACCAGCATCCTAACGCCTTAGCAGCATACGATAATGCTGTCGCGGCACTTTCACCTGACGATGATTCAAGTCGTACACGGCTGTGTTGGGCAGAAGTGAATTTGGATCGCATTTCGACCCTCTATTGGCTTAGTCGTACTTCAGAAACGCTAGAACTGGTTGAACAAATTCGCCCCATTTTGCAAAACTATGGTTCACTCAGGCAGCAGGCACGTTTACACCAATCGATTGGCCTAGCGATCATGCGGCGAGATCGTTTCATCATTTCAGATGATGCGCTTTATCATGCGCGTACTTACCTCCGATTGAGTAGAGAAACAAATGATAGTGCCGCGCTTCCTGCAGCACATTTTCAATTAGGGGGGATGCTGCTTTGGGGCAGAACTGATCTTGACGAAGCCGAATCAGAATTTAGTCAAGCGTTGACGCTGGCAAGAGAGCGTGGAGACATTTCTTTAGAGGGACGCTGCCTCACTTATCTGACTTTTGTAGCACGTCACAAACGAGACTACAAACTCGCTGAAATGTTTGCCCAAACAAGTTTACAGTTCGCATCGAATCACGCATTATATGACTATGTTGGTGCTGCTTATAGCAATCTTGCTTGGCTTGCATGGTACCAGAATGATTTTCAAGCTGTTCATCACTATGAACAGCAAGCGTTTGATATTTGGCAGCATCTCAGCACCCCTTATGGTTTTCAGTGGATATTACGCTGGCCTTTGGTTGCCGTGGCATTACACGAAAATCAGATCTTTGAAGCAATAACTCATGTGCAAGTGTTGCTCGACCAATCTCAACCACAGCTTCCTAAACAAGTCGAAGAAACATTAATAAAAGCTGTCAGAGCAAGCGAGGCGCAAAATATTGACGACTGCAAGCTGTGGTTAGGTATAGCAGTCCAACAGGCTAGTGAAGAAAAGTATCTCTAATGAATGAGCCATAACGTGAAACGTATTTGAAGCGTGCCTCTCAATATAGTTATTGTATCTATCGGTTTACCCTCAAATGTAAGGATATAAAATGTCGGCTGAAGACAACAAAGCAATTGTTCGCGATTGGCTTGATGCGCGTAACGCTCATGATGTTGAAGCGGCAATGAAATTCTGGGCTGTACACCGGCAAAATGATATACGGGATGCGTTTAATGGCTTCACCCGGACATTTCCTGATTTGTCGATCACGATATTGGACATGATTGCGGAAGGAGACAAAGTTGCTTGCCTGCGGGAGTTGCACGGTACCCATCTTGGCTCATTCGGCAAAATTTCCGCAACCGGCCATAAAATAAGTTGGCGGGCAATGGATCTCTACACCATAACCGATGAAAAAATCTCGGACATCATTCGCATGGGTGATAATCTCGACTTACTGCAACAGCTTGGCGTGAGCGTTTCATAGTTATAAAGAAGGCAGAGAAATTCTCATAATTTGCCGTATCAAGTGAAACGCTTTTGAAGCGATCTCTATGCTACCTTAGTTTTGTCGACTTTATTTAAAGGAGGATTGTGAAATGTCCAGTCAAACAAATAAGCAATTTATTCGTGAATATCTTGAGGCAATTCGTAAGGACAAGAACCCGGAAACGCTTGACAAATATATTGCAGATGAACATCTGAAGCAGCATATCGCCATGTTCGATGCGGCTTTCCCCGGCTACTGGATGGAAGAAGTCGATTTGATTGCCGAAGATGACCGGGTTGTGATTAGGGCTATTGTTCATGGTGTGCAAAAAGGCTCCCTCATGGGCATCCCGGCGAGTGGTAAAACGGTTAGGATTGAAGGTTGTGTTATCTACCGTATTGCAAACAACAAAATTGTCGAAACTTGGATACTCGCCGATATGCCAGCACTATTGGAACAGATCGGTGCGATGCCGGTGCCAGCCGCCCAATCATAAACCCAATCTACTTTTCGTGTAAGGTGAATCGGTCATGAGCAATTTGCCAAAGCTGCGGATGGGTCTAGTTGGGTGTGGTGGGCAAGGTACGGCCTTAGCGGAGGCGATAGCCTGTATCCCATCTTTACAACTGGTGGCTTGTGCTGACCCCAACGCAATGGCTGCAAACCATGCAGCCACTCTAGCAGATAATGTGAGTACGCATGGTTCTATCGAGGCGATGCTTGCTGAGTGTGAAGTGGATGCAATCATCATTGCAACACCTCACCATCTTTTGCAACCCATTACGATAACAGCTTTACAGGCCGGTAAACACGTTATGACTGAAAAGCCTACTGCTATGAATGAGCGAGAGGCTGCTGAAATTGAGGGTGTCGTTGCAAAGACCGGCTTGTGTTATATGGCAGGTTATTCATTCCGTTTCTTGATGGGTCGATTTGTTCATGAGCTGCTCCAAACGGGTGCTGTAGGTGACATCTACGCCATCACAAGTTCGATCAGTATGCCGCCACTCAATCATGATTGGTTAGCGTATCCTGAAACGGGTGGCGGCCCACTCCTCTTTGTTGGCTGCCACCTACTTGATCTCATACTCTGGTATATGGATGACACCCCTACTTCTGTCTATGCGGACCTTTTTTATCGCCAAGATACAGGCGCTGACAACACAACTGCTTTTCAAGTTCACTTTTCTAAGGGAGCAATCATGCAGTGTCTTGTCACACAAGCTGGCGCTGGGTTCTTTTATGAAATCGCGATTCGAGGTACTCAGGGACAACTTATATTACGGGGGCGAAGTTTCTTACAGTTCGAACTCGAAATATCAAGTAAAGCAGTAGCGGCTTATTCGGCCCCGACTGTCATAAGACCGCCTGTATTCCGCGATCATATCCAAATGATGTTGGTGCCTGAACTTGAAGAATTTGCCAGTGCTATTCGTGAAAAACGGACACCCATGATTACAGCAGCGGATGCGCGAATGGTTCTCAAAATTCTGGATGCAGTTATCGAATCAGCGCGTTGTGGTCAACCGATAGCACTCAGTTAAGACTGAATATTTAGCCAATTCACGTCTGTGTTATTTAATTACGGGGACTGTTAACCCTGAGTGAGTTGGTATTTGCTTGCCAATATACCTCTGTTAGATGCTGATCTTCAGTATCTACGGTTAAACAAATATTCGTTAAGTGATTATCGATAGTCGGATATGGATAAGTGAAATGCCTACTGCACGCACCAACGACAATATTGCCTTATCCTATAGCACCAATGGTTCTGGACGCTGCCATTTACTCTTCATACATGACTATGGTGGATCACGAAAAGATTTCCAAGACATGATGAAGTACTTTGATTTTACAGGCTTACGAATCATTACCTATGACCTTCGTGGACATGGCATCTCGGATAAACCTGAATTAGGCTATACCGTGCAGCGGTTTGCACAAGATGTCTTTGATGTCCTCGATCATGCTGGAGCGGTTCGTGTCATCCTCATTGGCTTTGGTCTTGGGGCTAAAATAGCTCAATATGCTGCGACTTTACAGCGTGAACGTGTCAATGGCCTCATTCTCATTGGTGGTTGCCCGGCTTCGGTGATGCAATTACCGGAAGATATATATCAGAACCAGTCCAACCATCAGTTTCATTTAACAGACTGTCGAGACAAGAATGCCTTTCAAGTTCCAAAGTTTGTGTGGGACAGTGTGTTTAAAATGATAACCGAAACCTCATTTGTAAGTCGATTGGAATTAATCAACTGTCCAGTGCTGGTCATTGGTGGTCTCCATGATTCAATTTTTACGCCTGACATCCTAAAAACTACTGTGGTAGAGCCGCTTGGGAATCCCAGTATTGTTTTCTTAGACTGCACGCATGAAATACCTTTTGAAAAACCCTTTGAATTGGTCGGCCTAATTCTTGCATTCCTAGCTGGCGCAAAGGCCGTACCAACCATTAACAAAATCCCCTAATAGTGATCGAAATGAAGACAGTTTCTACTACCTAAATTGCATAAACAGGACTTTAAAATGTCTACAAATGACACCACGGTGATTGTTCAATCCTTAGCCCATTTCTTCAATATGCCTAATAGTCATCTATCTGATGGGATCTTTGCACCGCACTTCGTAGCGCATGTCCCTATGCTGCTTCCCCTGAGTCAGGTGGGGTTTAAAGGGTTTGTACAGGGTCTACACTTAGCTTTTCCTGACCTACATATGAGTATTGATGAGAGCATTATGCTGCCGAATACAGTGGTTCTACGTACAACTTTTTACGGTACGCATCAAGCCAGTTTTCTGGGTATACTCGCTAGCGGTTGTGAGATCGTAACACCTTCCATTAGCTTATTTCATACCTGTGATGAATTAATTACCGAGAGTTGGACTGAGATGGACATCTTAGGTGTTATACAGCAGATCAGTTCATATCCATCTTCAAGTGCCGAAGTCTTGCTTAGAGGCTGTTTTCCCAATTAAGGCTCAAGACATCGCTGCCGCACCTATCCTCGATATTTTAAACTTGTATTTGTCTTTAAAAGAGCCAAGTATAAGGCCGAATCTCGTCCAATTGATCCCGCAAAAATAGAACTCCAAGCAAAAGTCATTGAACTTCGCAGGATGGAGCTTTCCGGCGATTGCAAAACATCTCAATATCAGTGTTGGTACTGCGTGGAATAGGGCCAATCACTCACATTAAGCATCTCAGGACACATTAGCCATGTCACTATACTCGTATGATTTGCGCGAATACTCAGTCAATTTATAGGAGGATAGATCAACTATTGTTCTCAGATTCCGCAGTGGACCTCTCTAGTTGTTTACTTGGGTTTGAAGGAGTAAATGCTTCTCTGGTCTATTTCTTTTGGCTCCCAATGGTTCTATAGCTAAATAATATGCAGCCTTGTTCCCATTTGTTAAACATTATCAAAGATAGATGTCATTTGGTTTTATGTTGCTTGTGTTACCTGATCTATATTGCCTCAATTGGCAAATCTCTTGATTTTGTGACACCGTATATTTAGTGCCAGCCAAAATTATTGACATAGAATCCAAAACACGTTATTGTTGCAGCTGTAGAATAGCTCCACAGATCATAGAATGTTTTTTAGTAAATAGTTTAGATGAAGACTTTTGCAAAATTGCAACGAAAACCGCTGTCCGAAATGGTCGCCGGCGAAATTGAAGAGTCGATCATTATCGGCAGTTTTGCTGTTGGTAGCCAACTGCCTTCAGAACAACAACTTGCTGACCAATTTGGGGTTAGCCGGAATGTTGTTCGCGAAGCATTCAAGTTCCTCAAGGAACGCGGTCTGATCGAAATCATGAATGGCAGTGGAGCTTACGTCAAACATCCCAGTCATGCCCCCACGAGTGATGCCCTTGGACGCTATATTCGTATGTTAGGTGCACACGATTCAATTTCGGATTTATATGAAGCGCGACGCATCCTTGAAGGTTGGAACGCACGTTTAGCAGCGGAACGCGCAGATCGTTACGACCTTGAATTCCTCAGCGATTGCCTACAGCGCATGGAAGAACATGCCGGTTCTATCGAAAAATGGTCTGAGGCTGACCTTGATTTCCATCTTGGTGTTGCCAAAGCCACTCATAATGCTTTTCTTGAATTACTGCTGGAACCGCTTGTGGATCAACTACGTGGAGTCATCGCTGAAGGATACATCGTTCCGGGGGCAGTAGAAAGGGGGTTACAGGCACATCAAAACTTATTACAACTCATTAGAGATCACAACGTAGAAGGTGCATACCTTGCCATTATTGAGCATCTAAGCGACTCCGAACGTCGTATAGAGGTCAATCATCACGATGGCAACATGATATGAGCCTGTTTGATAAATATTTATATCGGAGGAATTAGAAATGAAGCACCGTTTAACTATTGGTCTTTTTTTGATGATGCTCGTGGGATTATTTATCTCACCGGCAGCCGCACAGGATAAGATTAAGATCGGTTTGGTACAGCTTGGCACCGACAATCCTTTCTGGATCGCACAGGTGGCTGGTGGACAAGAAGCTGCCCGCCGCTATGGATTTGAATTGGTCGTCACAAGCGGTGAAGGTGATGTCACCAAGCAAGTTAAGGCTTTTGAAGATCTTGTCAATCAGGGAGTCAGTGCGATTTCCATCAATCCTTTGGATGCCAAGGCTTTCGGCCCGTCTATGAAGAAGGCGGCTGATGCCAACATTCCGGTCGTCTGCCTCTTCAGCTATATGGATGGCTGTGCCACTGTGTTAGGTTTTGAAGAAGTCGCTAACGGTCGCTTGGTAGGGCAATATGCAGTCGAATTGTTGACCAAGAAGTACGGCGAACCTAAGGGGCATGTTGCCATTTTGTTAGGTGCGCTCGGACAAGACATCAACACCAACCGTGCTGGTGGTTTTGAAGAAGTGATTAAGCAATATCCTAATATTGTCATTGATGCCCAAGAATCAACTGGCAACTGGGAGGCCGATAAGGCAGTTGCTTTGACCGAGAACTGGCTGACGGCCTATCCTGACCTTGACCTCATCTATGGTCTAAGCGATTCACTGACGGTTCCGGCTGCCAATGTACTCAAGCGTGCTGGCAAAGAAGATATCATGATCGTGTCATACGACGGTACCGAGATTGGCCTATCGGGTATCGCGGATGGCTCACTGCGGAGCACGGTAGCATTGCTCCCGCAATATAACGGCTTCTGGAATGTTTACGCGGCTTACTTGGTCGGCAGCGGCGTTCAGGTGCCTGCCACTTATTACATGCCGGGTGCGCTGGTAACCACCGAGAATCTGACAGGCTTCCAACAGTTATCGGCGGACTTGGCTGACAAGATCACCATTTTTCCCTTCGAACTGCCAGTTGGCAACATTGTGGCCGATTATGCGGCTCGTTATCCCAATACATAATTGATATGGCATGGGGGGGTGATTGTATTTGCCCCCCAAATAGGCTTAAAGAAGTGAATTGCTTCAACGATGATCCAGCCAAATAAGGAAGCCCCCATTCTTGAAATGCGGGGTATCACCAAACGGTTTCCCGGCATGATAGCTTTAAACGGCGTTGATTTTTCAGCCCGACGTGGTGAGATTCATGCTCTCATTGGTCAAAATGGTGCGGGTAAATCGACCTTGATGAAAATTCTAGCGGGGGTCTATCCGCTTGAAGAAGGTGAACTCCGTATTCAAGGTGAGTCCATGCGTTTTTCGCACCCGCGGGATGCCTTACGCATTGGAATCGGCACAGTTTATCAGGATCTCAGCCTCGTTCCACAGCTATCAGTGGCTCATAACATTTTCTTGGGACGTGAGGCTGGCAACGGCATATTCATCAATCAAAAAGCGGATCGTGAACGTTCGGCTCAAATTTTGACACAGCTAGGCATTCAATCGATTGATGTTGATGCGCTCGTAAGCGACCTGCCGCTTGCACAACAGCAGTTAGTGGAAATTGCTAAAGTTATCTCACATCAACCCAAGATTCTGGTGTTGGATGAACCAACTGCTGCCCTCGCCGATGAAGAAAGCACACTGCTGTTCAAAATGCTCGAAGGCCTAAAAGCTCAACAAATAGCCATTATTTTTATATCGCATCGCTTTAAAGAAATCCTCAAATATTGTGACCACGCTACGGTGTTACGAAATGGGCAGCTTGTCAAAACCTTCGCAATGCAGGGTGTTAGCGAAGACGAATTGGTCGAGATGACTATTGGTGAGCGCAAGGAGACCTTTTTCCAACAGCGTGAACAGAATGCCACCAGTGAGGAAATCGTACTCGAAGTCGAAAATCTATCGGTTGGGCGTAGTGTAAAGAAGGTTAGCTTTAGTCTCAAGCGCGGTGAAATTGTCGGCATCACGGGCTTACTCGGCGCAGGCCAAAACGAACTGGTCCGTGCGCTTTTCGGTACTGAATTGGAAGTCAGTGGACTGATACGCCGCAAGGGCAAGGCAGTGTTTATTGGCTCACCAAAACAAGCGATTGCATTAGGTATAGGACTGCTTACCGAACATCGCAAAGCAGAGGGCCTAATTGTTGACATGAGTGTCAAAGAAAACATCACGCTTCCTTCGCTGGCACTTCTCTTCCGACAGGCGCTTCTATTTATTCGCAACCGCAGTGAAACTCAAGCCGCTAACGATTCTATTCGGGATTTGCAGATCAAAGTTGGTTCTGCTCATGCTGCCGTTGGGACACTTAGTGGTGGTAACCAACAAAAGGTCATTTTGGCTAAATGGCTAATGCGTGATTTGGATATTCTGATGTTCATAGCACCGACACAGGGCATCGATGTGGGTGCTAAAGCTGAAATATATCGGCAACTACACGTGTTGGCTGAAGCCGGTAAATCGATTATGGTTGTGTCTGAAGATTTGATCGAAATATTAGGTATATCGGATCGCATCTTTATTATGTACGACGGTCAATTATCCCAAACCATAGACCGTGCAGAAGCATCGGAAGAAGGGCTGCTCTCAGCGACCCAGGGTTACGCCCATGTCGAATAAGGTTCAATCTTTTCCTGACAATCAAGCATCTGTCGGCGCGATCCTTTCGCGTTTTGTGGCTCAGAACAGTACGCTGTTGGTGGTCGTGTTAATGCTTGTAGCATTTGGCTTGAGCAGTGATAAATTCTTATTACCCAACAATATTTTTAACATTTTTCGCCAGATGTCGGTGGTTGCGGTGCTGGCGCTTGGCATGACACTCGTCATTCTGATCGGCGGTATTGACCTTTCCGTTGGCTCAGTATTGTTTCTGGCCGCAGGGATTACTTCTGTGCTGCTGCGTGATGGTACTCCGGTTGCAATTGCCATTTTGGTTGGCTTATCATCTGCGACGGTGGCCGGATTGATGAATGGGCTGCTGGTGGAAGTTGCCGGTATTAGTCCTGTGATTGCCACACTTGGTACGTTGATTGGTGTGCGTGGTCTTACTTTGGTGCTGATGAATAATGCTCAAATTCGAGTTACCGACCCTTTCTTCGAGTGGGTTGCCATTACTCGCACGCCCGGTATAGCTGAACTGGATGTCCCCGGCATTCCGCTGACCGTCATCATTGTCTTGATTATTTATCTCATCATGGCGGTGGTGTTACGTCAAACCTTGTTTGGGCGCTTTATCTATGCAATCGGGGGCAATCAGGTAACTGCCCACCTGTCTGGATTGCCTGTACTTCCGATCAAACTGTTGGCTTATACACTGTGTGGATTAATGGCTGGTATCGGGGGCATGTTGATGGCCGCTGCGACAGGTGTCATCAGTCCCGGTTTAGGTGCAGGTAGTGAATTTTATACCATTGCGGCCGTCGTGCTGGGTGGAACACGTCTCAGCGGGGGAATCGGGCGCGTGGAAAAAACACTGCTGGGTGCTTTTATTCTGTATATGGTCTTAAACTTTATGACGCTTAGGCGTATTCCGGCCGAATGGCAGCAAACTGCCACCGGATTGTTGGTTCTAACGGCCATTGTACTGGATCGCCTAGCCCAACGTAGGCGAGGCTAGGAGGCGAATATGGCAAGCGCAACATCAGGGACACAATCCCCCTATAGGTTACAGGGCAGGGCAGGCGCGTTAGTAGCTGAATATGGTTTGCTTCTTATATTGATTGTGTTATTTGTGTTATTTAATGCGCTCAATCCTCGCTTCTTGACCTTAGCCAACATGACCACGCTGCTGACGCAGAATTCCGCCATGATGATCGTGTCCGTCGGCATGACCTTCGCTATTATTTCGAAGCATATTGATTTGTCTCCGGCCTCCCTTATTGCCCTCAGCGGCACCATCATGGGAATCGTTTTCGCGGCTTCTGGCAGCATCATACTTGCCATTGCTGCTGCATTTGTCACGGCGGTTTTTGTAGAAGTATTCAACGCCATATTGATTGCTCGCGTTGGTATCAATCCGCTCATTGTGACCCTCGCCTCCTGGATCTGGGCGCGTGGATTAGCTGTTAGCCTGACGGGTGCTGAATCGATCAGCGTTCAACATCCATTTATTGATTTTATGAACGCATCCCTTTTCTTACAGATTACACCGCCTGTTGTATTGACCGCGCTGGCCTTCATTGCTGGCGGATTTGTCTTGAACCGTACTCGGTTAGGGCGTTACACCTTTGCTATGGGCAGTGACGAACGTGCTACCATTCAGGCGGGTGTTCCTACCACCAAGTACAAGCTGTTGATGTTCGCTATGTTTGGTTTGTTTGTAGGTTTAGCCACATTGATTACAGTCAGTCGTTTGGGCGCTGCCGCTCCAGATGCCGCTTACGGGTTGGAACTCGATGCAATTGTGGCTGTCATCATTGGTGGAAATCCGTTTCAAGGCGGTGAGGGTAAGTTGCGGCGCACTTTGATCGGCGCTTTGTTTATCGCTGTTCTAAATAATGGTCTCAGTAACTTGGGTATGCTAGACGCGCAGATTGCGACTTATAAAGGTGCGGCTATTATTCTGGCGCTGCTGTTTGGGGTAGTCAGCGTCCGGTTACTGAGAAGGAAAATCTGATGTTGGAAGATACTTACGGCCATACGCCGGTTCACAAAGCCTTCCAGCAGTTGGATGTTTACGGGATTGGTTATGATGAGAGGCGTGCCAACCGCATTCCTATTCGACTCGGAATCATCGGTGCGGGAGGTGTCGCCCAGTCCAAATACTTTCCGGCGGTCGCCCGTCTGCGTATGATCTGGGAGCCGGTCGAAATTGCAGCTTTTAGCGAACCCCGCGAGGAACATGGGCGCAAAGTGCAAGCCATCTACGGCGGGCAATGGTATGCCGATTATCGTACGATGCTAGCCGAAGCCAAACTTGATGGCGTTATTATTCTCAGCCCTGACAATTTACACTTCGAACATACACTTGCTAGCCTCGAATCAGGTCGGCATGTGCTGGTCGAAAAGCCCATTACAGGTTCATTGGTTGATGCGAAGCACATTTGTAACGCCGCTGATGAACATCATGCCATACTGATGACTGTTGCCAATAAACGCTATTCGCCGCCTTATCGTCGCGCCAAACAGGCGATTGAATCTGGTAGCATACACGATCCGGCACTTTTCGTCGGCAAGTTTAACCTCGGATACGATTATGTGGATTTGCTCGAATCTGGCACCATTCATCTTTTTGATATTGCACGCTATCTCATGGGCGATGTGGTGGCGCTGACCGCCATAGGTGTCAATAAATATGGACGTAATCGGCGCAAATACCCCATTGATAATGCAGTGATTACACTTGAATTTGCGTCTGGTGCTGTGGGAACGATTTATACCAGCGCGTCTGCGCTTAACCTCAAGCCGTGGGAACGGGTAGAGGTGTATGGCGATCATGCGTGGTTGTCGGTCGAAGATCAGCATGAACTCCTGATTTACGACAGTGAAGAAGGCCCGACTAAATCATGGCGCACCGTCATTCCGAATACGCTTCTCTTTGATGAAGAATTTGGTGGATACATGGGCATCATTGAGAATTTCGCGCAGGCCATTCGCGGTAACGATCAACCTTTGGTTACTGGATGGGATGGTTATCGTGCTATTGAGTTGCTAAGGGCGGTACAACTCTCATTGATGTCGAACAGTCGTGTTACTTTACCATTGTCTGATCCACATTCTGCCGACCATGAAGTAAAAGCGTGGTTGGAAGCCAGCGGTTGGCCGGGAAAAAGCTAACCACTTGCTATTTACTTATTAACTTCATGGCATGAAGGAGCCAACGATATGCCATTCTTGTTTGGGAAACACTACACACGTGGCGAACTCATGCGCCGTGTTGGACACCTTTCGCAGATTGGCGGGGTGCAGTTACTTGCTAGCGAGGATGGTGTAGCTCGCGGTGTACGTTACCTTGAGTTTCGCACTGGAACCGGCCTAAATTTCAAGGTTGCTATTGAACGCGGTATGGATGTCGGCTATTGCGAATATCAAGGCCAATCCCTCGCATGGATACCGGCTACTATGCTCCCCGGCCCGTGGTACTTTGAACAACAAAATGATTTTGGCTGGCTGCGGACGGCTCTCGGTGGCTTCAACACCTCGGCGGGTATGGTACATATCGGTAATCCTGAAACGGCTGATGTGTCCCGTTATCATTTTCCGGCGCGCGCAAAAGAAACTTACGGTGTTCATGACCGAATGGCAATGATTCCCGGGCAGTTAATGCGTTATGGCGAACGGTGGGAAGGCGATGAATGTATCCTTGAAGCCGAAGGGCGTGTGGTACAGGCACAGGCTTACGGCGAAAATCTTGTGCTGACGCGCCGCTACACTGCACGTTTGGGTGAGTCACGCTTTTTTATGCATGATGAGATCGAAAATGCCGGTTTCTTACCCACAGAACATATGCTGTTGTATCACATTAATATTGGCTTTCCCGTCGTTGATGAAGGCTCACAACTGATTGCACCCGTGTCTAGGCCGCCTTCAGTTCCAGATGGGTTGCCCAGTAGTGACATCAGTACCTATCGCCAATTTATCGCCCCGCAGAAAAATTGGCAGTTACAGGGTTTTGAGTTAGATATGAATGCAGAAGCTGATGGTAGTGTTCCTGTCGGTATTGTTAATCCGAGTGGTTTCGGTGTCTATGTTGTTTACAATAAGCGCCAGATGCCACAATATCTAGAATGGCGCATGATGGGTGAAGGGCAGTATGCAGTCGGCATTGAACCTTGCACCAATACTTTCGGGCGAGAAATTGCTCGTAATCTTGGGCAGTTAATTACCCTCCAGCCCGGCGAAAAGAGAGTTTATGACCTAGAAGTGGGTGTGTTGAATGGTGAGCAAAGTATTCAATCTTTCCGCCAGCGTGTGGAAAAACTCCTCGCTGAAACCGAAGTGGAAAGTCGCTGATGAAAATCACACGCTTTGAAACACTGATGGCAAATGCAGGTTTGCGTAATTACCTGTTCATTCGGTTGCATACGGACACGGGGTTGACTGGCATCGGTGAAGCTAGCCTTGAGTGGCAGGAAAGAACGGTGCAAACTGTTGCTCACGAATGGGTTGAAGGGCGTGTCTTGGGGTACGATCCCTTTGACATTGAGCGTGTAGTCGGCAACATGATTCGTGATCAATATCAGGGCGGCTCGACTGTCATGACGGCTATTAGCGGTGTCGAAATTGCCATGTGGGATATTATCGGCAAAGCGTGTGGTCAGCCAGTTTATAAATTGATCGGCGGTCGATATCATCGTCGCATACCTGCCTATGCTAATGGATGGTATGGGGGCGCACATACCCCATCTGAGTTTGCCGAACGTGCACAGGAAGCTGTTGGGCGAGGTTATAGAGGCTTGAAGTTCGACCCTTTTGGTACTGCGTGGAAAGATTTAGGCGCGGTTGAACGCGAATCTGCCATTGCTATTGTCGCTGCTGTACGCGAAGCGGTTGGCCCTGCTGTTGATCTCATGATTGAATTTCACGGTAGGCTGTCAGTAGGTGAGGCGATACTCATGATGCGCGAATTGGAACGTTTTAAGCCTGCGTGGTGTGAAGAGCCAGTAGCGCCAGAAAATCTGGATTTGTTGGCTGAAGTCAAGTGTCAGGCTCGCAGTCCTATTGCGGCAGGTGAGCGCCTCTACACCCTTGCGGACTTTTACCGACTGACCACTCTACGGGCTGCAGACGTGGTACAGATGGATGTTGCTCATTGTGGTGGTATTGGCATTAGCAAGAAAATCGCTGCGATGGCGGCGGCGCAGGATATGCGTTTTGCCCCTCATTGTTCAGTCGGGCCTGTCTCACTGGCTGCCGCGCTACATCTTGATGTTAGTTCACCTAATTTCATGGTTCAAGAATCTTTTGCCGAGTTTGATGTGCCGTGGCGTAATGATTTGGTGCGTGGTTGGAACCCGATTCGGAATGGTGAATTTTTTATGGATGATAAACCGGGATTAGGGTTGGAATTGGATGATGATGCGATTGCTCAACATCCCTATATTCAAAACCCCTTTCCAAGTTTGTGGGATGGTGAGTGGATAACTGATTTTACTCAGGACAAAAAAATATGACCGAGTATCGGGAACTGAAACAAGCTGTTATCGATGCCTGTTTGCGCTTGGAAGCTCTGGGCTATGTTATCGGCACTTATGGCAATGCCTCGGCACGCATACCGGGAGGGTTGATTGTGACACCCAGCCGGGTTGATTATCACACCATCACGCCTGATGATATGGTGACTGTCGCTGATGATGGGGCTAAACTGGATGGACATCGTTTGCCCTCATCAGAAACTGACGTTCACCGCCTCATTTACTTGGCACGCCCTGATGTAGGTGCTGTTCTGCATACCCATTCCTTTTATGCAACGGCCTTATCTTGCTTGCATGAAACTGTGCCGGTTATTGTTGAAGAACAGTCGCAGGTTGTAGGGGATGCAATTCGTTGTGCGCCGTATGTGCCTGCCGGTAGCCATGAAGAACTCGGCCATGCTGTGGCGGGTACCATTGGTGACAGTAACGGTGTGCTGCTTGCCAATCATGGTGTGGTTGCTTGTGGCCGTACTGTAGACGAAAGCCTATTTGTTGCACAAATTGTCGAGCGCGTCTGCCAAATGTATCTCATGACTCGTGCTATCAGTACACCAGTACCGATCCCGAGTACACACGTTCGAAGCGAGCGTGATCGGTGGTTGTACAAATACGGTACTACGGCTGATCACGATGGAGGACATTAACCCATGTACGATTTGATTAGCTTGGGTGAAGTTATGTTGCGCCTCGCCCCACCTAAATTTGAACGTTTACGGCGAACCCGCAGCTTGGATGTTGAGGTTGCCGGAGCGCAGTTAAATATTGCTGCGAATATAGCACGTCTTGGCAAGAAATCCGCCTTTATTTCTAAGCTGCCGGATAACGAATTGGGTGTTTTAGCTTACGATAGCTGTGCTGCCTATGGTGTGGATATGAGCCATGTTAAACGGGTTCCGAACACACGTATGGGTATGAACTTCTTGGAGTTTACCGCAACTCCGCGTGTTGGTGTGACCATTTTTGATCGACGTGGAAGCGCTGCCAGTACGATAACTGTTGATGATTTTGATTGGTCAGCGCTGGCGGCTCAAACCCGTATTGCCCACACTGATGGAATCGTCCCCGGTTTAAGCACCGGCTGCCGTGAGGCCACCACAGCCTACCTCCAAGCTGCCAGAGATGCGGGTTGCGTTACATCTTTTGATGTCAACTACCGCGAACACCTCTGGACGGAAGCCACTGCTTTAGAGTGCTGGAAAACCCTGCTTCCATTGGTTGATATTGTTGTCACCAGCCGTTCAGTATCAGAAGCCGTTTTCGGTTTCACTGGTAGCGACGCTGATATCATGCAAGCCTATCATGATAGCTTCGGACACAAACTGATTTGCTTAACACATCGCGAAATTATGGGTGTGCTGCAAGGCGCGTGGAGCAGTAAGGCGCTCTACGATGGTCAAGTACTCACAGGCCGCCGCTACGAATTTGACGTTGTGGATCGTTTCGGGACGGGTGATGCGTTCTTTGCCGGTTTACTTTATGGCTACCTTGATGACACGCCGCAGTTCGCTTTGGATTTTGGTAACGCCGCTTGTGCTTTAGCCCATACTATTGAAGGCGATGTTGCTCAATTCACCGCTGCCGAAGTTCTCCTCTTACTAAAAGAAAATATTGATTTACGAGTAAAGCGATAAACCATGCATGATATGAGCCGCCGCGAAGAAGCTGTTTACCTGACTAAATCGACCGGAATCCTGCCCGCTATGAAGCTGAAGCAGCCGACTGATATGCTGCCGTATGCCCAAGCCATGTATGATGGTGGGGCAAGAGTGATTGAAATCACGATGACGACCCCCGGCGTATTGGAAAACTTTCGGGCTATTTCTGCTGCCTTTGGCGATAAACTCTATTTGGCTGCTGGTACTTGCCTAGATGCTGCCAGTGCTTTGGATGCTATCAAAGCCGGGGCGCGTATTTTGGTATCGCCTGCGGTCGTTCCAGAGGTCATTGATATTGCCAATCGCTATCGTGTTGCTTGTTATTCGGGCGCATTTACTGCTACCGAGGTGTTCACGGTTATGCGTGCAGGAGCGGATATGGTGAAGATTTTCCCTGCGGCTTTGGGTGGGCCTTCCTATATGACCAACCTCAAAATGGTTTATCCCGAAGTCAACTTGATTCCGTCAGGTGGCATCAGTTTGGAAACGGCAGGTGAATTCATTCGTGCAGGAGCTTGTGCCGTTTCGGGAATGCGTAATTTCTTTGATGCTGAACAGGTTGCCCAGCATGGGGTTGGTTGGATTACAACTCAAACCCAACGTTACTTACAGCTTGTGGCGAATGCCAAAAAGGCCAATATTAGCCTGCCTTGATGAAACAGTGGTCTGTGTTCGGCTCAGATCTTCCATCCTGAAGATGTAGACTAGTTGTGAGAAAAATACTACCTAACGTGAGTTATGGATAAGGGATGCCTCAAAGGGAGAGATGAAGTAATCTCTCGGGTGACGAAACCAAACTGAAGAGGCATCCAAAATGAGTTTACTGGAACTGTACTGCGCTGTCGATGATTTCTGCAAAAGAGTGGACGAAGCGCAAGGTGGACACTTACTGCCGAGTGGGACGGCTCAACGACAACGAGCCGGGCAATTGAGCGATAGTGAAGCGTTGACAATCATGATCCATTTTCACCAAAGTCACTATCGAACCTTCAAAGCCTACTACGACCAGCTCAAGAATCTCTCTCAGATTGAGCATTCGCGCCATCGTAGTCCAATTCATTTCTTAGTCAATTTGGTTTCTGGCTTGTTTGCTTATACCCATCAAGCCAAGAAATCCTCTCTCGATCTTGCTCAGTTTCGGCGTTTGGAGGAAGCTGTTTATCCATAACTCACGTTACTAGTATACAGGAAGCATCCCTACTACTAGATTAACTAGCGTAAGTAATGACACGTATGTTTGTGATCAGATGTACAGGTTTCACGAAATCTCAAATTCAAGCCTTGCGGTCATTTAAGTAATGCGTTGACAAATTGCCTACTTTATGTTTTACTCTTATTGAACCGGTTCAATAAGAGTGCGAATAATGGCAACCATTCGTGATGTGGCTCAATATGCTAAAGTGTCTGTGGGGACTGTATCTAATGTCCTTAACGGCAGCTCGTTGGTCAAAGCGGAAACACGTCAACGAGTGTTAGCAGCCATTGAAGTATTGAAGTTTCATCCGACAGCGGCAGCCCGCAGCCTGAGCACCCAGCGAACGAACACGATTGGCATGATCCGCAGCGAAATCCGGCCACAGCAGAACCGCATTGAAACTGACCCGATTGTGCTTGACCTGATTGACGGTATTACCAACGCTGCTATGGACAGCGGCATCGGCCTAACCTTTTGGACGATTCCGGTTGGGTCGCGCGAGACGGATTTGTACAAGCAGCTCGTAAACAGCCGCCAAATTGATGGGCTGATCCTGTTTGCTCTGCGCGAAAATGACCCGCGTATCGCATTTTTACAACAACAAGTGTTCCCATTCGTCACTTTTGGACGGCTTGACCCGCAGGAAACCCCTAACTGGATTGATTTAGACAGCGCGTATGGGATTGAGTTGGCGGTTCAGCATCTCACCGAACTCGGTCACCGACGTATCGGTTACATCTCGCCGCCGCACGAACAGTATCTGGCACGGCAGCGTTGGGAAGGTTTTATACGCGGGATGGAAGCAGCACATTTGCCATTTGACCCTTCGCTGACGTATGAAGGTGATTTCAGTGAGAAGTCAGGGCAGTTGGGTACGCACTTTTTCCTCGATCAACCAAACGCGCCGACCGCGATTATTTGCAACAACGACCGGATGGCCTTTGGTGCGATGCGAGCGATACAGGCGCGCAGATTGACGGTGGGCAAAGATATATCGGTCGTGGGGTTTGATGATATTCCACTCGCTCGTTACAGCCACCCGGCGCTCACAACCGTGAGTCAGCCCATACAAACCATCGGTAAAGCGCTTTTCAATTTGCTGCTGGCAATTATCAATCGTGAGAATACCGATGCTTTAGGCGCAAAATTATTTGCGCCTGAATTGCACGTCCGGCAGTCCAGCGGTGCTGCCCCTTAAAAATTTACCCGCGAATTGAAGCGGTTCAATTTAGGAGGTGATCGGTAGTCAGTGACAAACTTTTATCGCCGTCTAGTACAGCAGTTTTGAATAAATTTAGGAGTACAGCATGAAAACAAAGTTTCTTCTTATCGGCCTACTTATGCTCGGTCTGGTGCAGGTTAGCCTTGCACAAGAACCCGTTACCATTACTTTTTGGCACACCTACAACGAAGTCTCGCCGGAAAACCAAACGCTCGTCGATACCCTGATTCCGCAGTTCGAAGCCGACCATCCCAATATCAAGGTGCAGTCGGTTCCCTATCCCTACGACGGTTTCCGTCAGGCACTGCTGACTTCGGCGGCGGGCGGCGAAGGCCCTGATCTGGTGCGCTTGGACATCATTTGGTCGCCGGAATTCGCTGAACAAGGTGTGCTGATGAACCTCAGCGAGAACATGCCGGACTTCGATGAATTGGCAGCCGCTGTATTCCCGGGGCCTCTCTCCACGAATGCATATGATGGCGCGTATTATGGGCTGCCGCTGGATACAAACACCCGCGTCTACATTTACAACCCGGAGTTGTTGGCGAAGGCCGGTATTGAGAAGCCAGCAGAAACGATTGACGAACTACGTGCCCAATGCGAAGCGGTGAAGGCGACGGGCGAAAGTGCGTTCGTATTCAGCGATGGTGGTACATCCGGTTGGAATCTGCTGCCGTGGATTTGGAGCTTTGGTGGCGACATTACCGATGAAGCGATCACAACTTCGACCGGTTACGTCAACGGCGAAAAGACAGTTGCGGCGATTGATTTCCTGCATGAGATGATCGACAGCGGCTGCTTCTCCGACGGGTTTGTCGGCAGTGGGATTGACACATGGGGTGGTTACTTCGGCGGTACGATTGCCTCGATGTTGGAAGGCCCGTGGTTGTATCCTTCGGCAGAAGGTCAATACCCTGACTTCGAAATTGGCGCAGCTTTGATGCCCGCTGGTGAGGGCGGACATATTTCAGTTGTTGGTGGTGAGAATATCGTCATCGGGGCTGGCACAAAGCATCCCGAAGAAGCGATGGAATTCCTGCGCTTTACCCAGAGCGAAGCCTACCAGTTGGAAATGTCGAAGGTAGGGCAGCTAACCGTTTTGACCTCCCTGCTAGAAAATGAATACTTCACCGACCATCCTTACTACGGCATTTTCCTTGAGCAGCTCCAAACCGCCCGCGCCCGTACCCCGCACCCACGTTACACCGAGATTGAAGGTGTGTTGAACGACGCGGCACAATTCGCGCTGCGTGGTGAGATGACGGCGCAAGAAGCGATGGATGCCGCCGCAGAGGAAATCGACGCAATATTGGCTGAAAGCTAAACCCATTCTAGTGGAGTGGCTTACACTTGCGGTAAGCCGCTCCATTTGATTTGCAGAAGAGGTGCTTTCACTATGAGTATCAATCTGGCTCAGTCCCACTCAAACGCCGCGCCTGTTTCACGAAAACGGTCGGAAGACCGCGCAAAGCCCTATTACCGGACGTATGTGCCGTACCTGTTCCTTATTCCGGGTTTGCTGCTCTATTTCTTATGGACGGTTTACCCACTCATTTACCAACTGTATATCAGTTTCTTTGACTGGAAGATTATGCCCGGCCAAGTTAGTGAGTTTGTCGGGCTGGCTAATTATCAAGAGGCGTTTGCCGATAAAACATTCTGGCTCGCCATGCGGAACACTGCCGGATACGCCATTGTGACGGTCGCCGGACAGATGATTGTCGGGCTGGCACTGGCGATACTGGTGCATCGGGTGGTAGTTGGAAAACGTTTCTTTAGAACGATTTATTACTTACCCGTGGTTACATCCTGGATTGTTGTCAGTTTTCTCTTTATCTACCTGTTTAGCCCCGGCAACTCTGGCTTGGTCAACTATATTCTCTTGCAGCTTGGCACGATTGATAAACCGATTTCGTGGATGGCGGGTGCGGACACCGCATGGATCGCGATCTACAGTCTGGGCATCTGGAAGGGAATGGGGTGGGCGATGGTCATTTTCCTCGCTGCCCTGCAAGGCATCCCGACCGAGCTTTATGAAGCGGCGGCGATTGACGGCGCAGATGAGTTTGGGCGACTGCGCTTTCTGACAATACCGTTGATTAAGCGTACGTTGATGTTCGTATTCGTGGCGCTGATGATCGGTGGGTTCCAAGTGTTCCTCTCGGTGCTGATGCTTACCGGCGGTGGGCCGCTGCACCGCACCGAAGTCGCCCTGACGTATATGTTTGATGAGGCGTTCGGCAAGCTGAACTTCGGCTACGGCGCGGCATTGAGTTACATCCTCGCCATCGTCATCGTGATTGTGAGTGTTCTGCAAACACGCCTGTTCGGTCGTCAGAGTCAGGAAGTGGAGTATTAACGATGATCTCAACTTCACGCAGCCAGCAGCGGTTGTTCAATCTGTTCGTTTTTCTGGTGTTGTGCGCCGGAGTTGTGATTGCCGCCGCCCCGTTGTTTTACATGATTTCAACCGCGTTTAAAGGTTCGGCGTATGTGCAGGAATATCCGCCGCGGCTGATACCGGAAACCGTCACCCTTGAGAACTTTGAGACGGCTTTTACCAGCCGTAATTTTGGTCGGGCGTTCCTGAACAGTGCTATCGTTGCTATCGCGACGAGCGTTTTAGTAACGATGCTGGCGGCGACGATGGCTTACAGCTTCGCGCGATTCGAGTTCCGTGGTAAGCGCCCGATCTACCGCGTTTTGCTGATCATGCTGATGATCCCCGGTGTGGTGCTGCTCATCCCACAATTCATTCTGGCGAGCAATTTAGGTTTGCGGAACAGCTTGCCGGGGTTGATTCTGGTGTACAGCGCCGGCCCATTGGCGTTTAACACATTCTTACTGCGCGGGTTCTTTGAAAACCTCCCGCGTGAACTTGAAGAAGCGGCGATCATCGACGGCGCGAATTCGTTCACGGTTTTCTGGCGTGTGATGCTGCCGCTGGCCGCACCGGCGATTAGTACAGTGGCGGTGTTCAGCTTTTTGGGGGCGTGGGATGAATACGTCCTCGCGCTGAACTTCCTGACCGACGAAACACTTCGCACGCTGCCGATTGCGATTGCGAATTTCCGTGGGCAGCACAGCACCAACTGGGGTTTGGTATTCGCGGGTTCGCTGACGGCAGTTGTACCAACCGTGGTGCTGTTCATCGTGTTCCAACGCTACTTTATTCAGGGCATCACCAGTGGGGCGGTTCGCGGATGAAAGTGCGCCTTTGCTCGCTATTCATGGTTGTCATGTTATTGATGTTGAATTTAGGAGGAGGCGCTGTGTTCGCCGTTGAAACGCAGGTTCAGATTCAATTTGAAAAGAGCTTTTATCGACCGAATGAAGCCGTTCATTTGCAAGCTGTTTCGCCATCCGGCAGCTTGGTTGAAGCCACTATTTTTTACCTCGATCAAAAGATTGCTGTTACCCGTGCGCCGTTGGTGGGTGGAAAAGCAATAGTCGAGTGGATGCCCCCGCCGACCGCGCCGCGCGGTTACGGTATAGTGGTCGATGTGCTGGACGAGAACGGGCAGGTGCTGACGAGCCAGAATGCGGCCTTTGATGTGCTGAACCATTGGACGGACGCGCCACGCTACGGCTTTTTAACCGACTTCCGCGCTGAACGGTCGAACGATACCGAGACGATTGAATGGATGCTCCGGCATCATATCAACGGTGTGCAGTTTTATGACTGGCAGTACCGATGGGAAAAACTCGTCCCTGATACGGACTTGTTCGCGGATGGGCTGGGTCGCCCGCAGTCGATGGCAACCGTTCGCCGCTTGATCGAACTGCTCCACGAACATGACATCAGTGCTATGCCATATACGGCTATTTACGGCGCTTCGATGCCATTCTTCCGCGAGCACCCCGATTGGGCGCTGCTGGATGCCAAAAGCGAACCGTATATGTTCGGCGGTGATCTGATCGCCATTATGAATCCGGCTGTTGGATCGGCGTGGAATACACACCTGATGAACGAATTCACTGATGTGCTGGATCGAACAGCATTCGATGGCATTCATATCGACCAGTATGGGTCGCCCAAAATCGGCTTTGATGAGGCGGGTAATCGGATTGATTTAGCGGAAGTGATGCCTGAATTTATTAACCAGACTGCCGCGATTGTCGAGAGCAAACGCGGGGACGCGGGCGCGACGTTGTTTAACTGTGTGGGCAATTGGCCGATTGACGCGGTTGCCCCAGCTAACCAAGACGCTTCGTATATCGAAGTTTGGCCGCCGCATGATGACTACCTCGACCTCCACCGGATTATCACCAACGCGCAGCGGTTAGGTAATGAGAAGCCTGTTATTCTGGCTGCCTATATTCCACCGGAACGAACGATCAACTGGCATCTCGCGAACGCTGTTATTTTCGCCAGCGGCGGCTTCCACCTTGAAACGGGCGAACCAGAAACTATGCTGGCTGACCCCTATTTCCCCAAGTACGGCGCTATCGCTGAGGCCGATCAGGAGTTATACGGGCGTTATTATGACTTTCTCGTGCGTTATGAAAACCGACTCTCGGTGCAAACGCAAGCCGCTTCCAACGAACGCGCTGGTGCGATTAGCCTCGGCGAGGATATTCGTATAGGCGGTATCCGTGCGAAGAACCGTGTGGTTCCCATCGTGCGGACGGGACAGGGCTTTGAGACGTTCAGCCTGATCAACTTCGTGGGGATTGATGAGTCGAATTGGAACACGCCGACCACTGTTCCGCCCACACTGTTTACCGACCTAGCGATCACTATTCCGGTTAGCCACTCGGTCAAGCAAGTTTGGGCTGCCTCACCGGATGATGCAGCCGGTATGAATGCTCAAATCTTGCCATTTATCGTCGAAAACGGTGATTTAAAACTTCAGATCCCGCGTCTCGATTATTGGACGATGCTTGTCGTGGAGTACAACGATGCTAACTGAAAACCTGTTTCTCGCACCTGAAAGCCTGCACAGCCGCAGCCAGCAAGTGATCCTCGATAACCAGCAGTCCGGCGGCGGGTATCTGGCCTGTCCAATGATGCCTGACTATCAATTCTCGTGGTTCCGCGATGGCTCGTTTATCGCCTATGCGCTGACGTTAGACGGAAGGGATGCACCTATCCCGCATCCGGCAGGGATCGCGGCACAGTGGGACAGCGCCGGTAAGTTCCACCAGTGGTGCGCGCGGATGATTAACGAACGGGCTGAGGCCGTCGAACGCAGTATCGAACGCGCCAATCGCGGTGAGCCGTTAGTGATCGCGGATACTCTGAACGCCCGCTACCGCGACGAAGGGGCCGCAGGGCCAGCGGAATGGCCGGAATTTCAGTTGGACGGACCCGCCCTGTGGTTGTGGGCGTTAGAAAAGTATGTCGAGGTCTGCCGTGTCAAGCCACTACCACTCTATTGGCAGCAGGCGGTTGATTTGGCCGCGCGTTATCTGGCGGCCTTGTGGCGAACCCCGTGTTATGACTGCTGGGAAGAACGGGGCGGTGATGTCCATATCAGTACGATGGCCGCGATCTACGCGGGACTGGGCGCGGCTGAACGGCTTGTCCCCACGCTGAACTTTGAGACGAAGCGGGCCGAAATTAAAGATTTCATCCTGACGCAGGGATTGACCCCAACGAGTGAACTAGCGAAGTCGGTTGGTCTGGATATGGTTGATGCAAACCTGCTGCTGGCCGCCCTGCCGGACTTCGGCTTACTGGCGGTTGATGACCCCCTCATGAAACGCACTATCGCCCGTATTGAGCGTGACCTGTTAGCAGACGGGCATGGTGTCCACCGGCATACGGAAGACACGTATTATGGTGGCGGGGCGTGGATACTGCTGGGGTTATGGTTGGCATGGTATTACACTCAGCAAGGTGATACTAATAAAGCACGCATGTTGGTTCATTGGACGGAATCTCATGTTGATGCACAAGGTAACTTACCTGAACAAGTGAACAATGCCATGTTCGCCCCGAGTTTTTACCAGGGGTGGGTTGCTCAACGAGGCGAGATCGCCAATCCCTTATTATGGACGCACGCCAAATATATCATCGTGCAAAATAGGCTGAAACAGGGATCGTTGCCGGTTGTATAGACCCTATAGTAGGTCACAGCTAATATACTGATCCACCCCCGCTAAAATAGAGTAACAGTTGCTCCCAGAGATTGTAGAATAGGTCATTATCAGGGGAGCAATTGGGACGCAAAAGTGATTACAGCGAAAGCTACAAGCGCGAGGCGGTAGCGAAGGCGGAAGCCAGTGGTAACGTCATTCAAACGGCACGCGAGCTGGGCATCAGCAACAAGAGCCTGCACGGATCAAACAGTACGGTGTGCCGTTGGATGTGTCCATAGTCAGCGACAAGGAACTTTCAGCACGAGCGCGGCAGTTGGAGAGTCCACTAGCGGTGCGAAGGTCAGATTGAAGTTTAAAAAGGCCATCGGGATCGCCAGCCAAGACAAGAAGAACGGTACGAAATGATCCAGCAGGAGCAAGTCGCCAACCGCCTGAGCGTGGAAGCGTTATGTGAAGTCTTCTACAATCGTGAGCGGTTGCATTCGGGCATCGGTTATGACCGTCCTGTCAGCCGTGCCGTCTGAGCAGTTGTTACTCTAAATAACTGGGGGGTAGACCACTTTCGGAAGATTTGCAAGCACGTGCACATGAACTATTGGAACGCAATGGCGAAGACCAACTAACACCTGAAGAACGCGACGAGATATTTGATTTTGTCCGCGTTGATGAAATGATGTCGCTACTTAAAGTCAAGATGAAGCTCAAGATTAGGAACGCTTCAGCATGACACTAGCGAAAGCAGTGCAGCAGTTTGTCCGGAATCGTGCCGGGAATTGTTGTGAATACTGTCGTCTACCGGCCGCCGCTGGTACCGTTCCTTGTCATAAGGTCTTACCGCACATGGACGTACTAGGGTATGGGTTTTGCAAATGAATGATGAAGACCGCCTTGAGAACCGTCAGCTGTTAGCCGAAATCGGTGAATATCCCTGCCTCTAATGTCTGTTCACACCATGCACTTTTATTGAATGTTCTGGCAAGATTGCATGTGGTCGCATTACTACTCAACTTGGCCATAGCGCTTAGTATTGCTTTCACTCCAGAAGTGCTTCCAAATCGTTTGTAGGTGCCTCGTAAGTGCGTTCAATATGTAGGCTTTGTATCGCATGCATGAAGTGTGGCACATTAAATTGCTCAACCACAGTGCGCCGACGAAGCTCGGTTGGAAGCAAATGCTGATAAGCACCTAATGATAGCATCGACTCGTAGCGCCTATAATTGTCACGCAGGTAACGCTTAATTTGCTCTTCTGTCCAAGTCGGTAAAGCCCGTGGTTCTTCATGAATCAGTAAACATAAGCCCGGTTGTTTGGTTTCCTCGACCGATAAAGTGTAACTAACCAGATCACGAAATACGCGACCATAAATGTCACCCAACCAATGAAAACACAGCCAACCATTAGCACATTGAATGATGGGAATTGCGCCCGTTTCGAGTCCGGCCTGAACAGCGAGTTGTTGGGCAAGCTCATAACTTAAGATCTGCCGTCCAGAAAGATAACGAATCGAGCCTGCCGCATTCGTGCCTCGATAAGATGATACCCATAGCGCCTCGCCATCGTACCATGTCACGTTCAACGGGCGACCTTCTAGGGTTAATACATCCCGCTGAAACCATTGGCGATCTACATTTGCCACAACGAGTTGGGTATTCTGATCGCGAATTTTCAACTGTCCAGTGCTGGTTTGGATATTACTGTAGATACTCAGTGGTGTATGCTCGGAAGTTTGCATGTCGATCAGCCGGTTCAATCGTTCATCAGCGCGCCATTCATCCATGCGACTACTCTTCAAATACTGTTTAGCCTGAAGTTCGCCTAAGATAGCTCGTATATCATCAGGGGAAATGAAATCTTTGAACAAATCACACAGGGGATTAAGTCGTAGGGCAGCAGTAGGACTTTGCTTGAGGATGCTAAAAATCTGCTGAATAACGACGGAGGGATGAAAAGACGACGACGGAGTACGCATTACGGTATTGGGTAGTGCTTCAAACATTGCCCGTTCAAGGGGTGAGCGATAAAAACAGGCGGCCTTCGCTTTTGGTTGGCGACGATTTGTGCGTCCTATACGCTGCACAAAACTTTCGGCACTACCCGGTGGGCCGATAAGCAAGGAGACATCAATATTGCCGATGTCGATGCCCAATTCCAATGTGCTGCTGGCAAAACAGATTGCAGTTTCCGCGTGCGCGAACTGCTGCTCAATTTCGTGTCGCCGTTTCCGTTCAAGATTAGAGTAATGGACAAATACCGATTCGCCAAAGGGAGAATTACCTGCGCGAACGGCCGTTGCGTAGGCTTCGACCTCCGCACGAGTGTTGCAAAAGGCCAAGGCTTTACGCCAACCTCGCTGCCGAAAAGTACTTAGATAAGCCAACAATGCCGTTGGTAATTCTGCCTCAAGCGCAACACTTTCTATCGCTGTGGCTCGGTTGCCTGTGATATGTACCACATATAGATCTTGAAAATAATGAGCCGCAACAATATCTGGTTGCGCGAGCGTCGCAGAAAGAGCTACATATTGTATTGCCGCGTTTGGGGTATCGCCAAATTTAAAAGCATGTGTTCGAATTTGTCGCAGGCGTTGAAGAAGAGTTCGAAGCTGATCCCCACGCACACTCCCTTCAAAGATATGTAGTTCATCGATGATAACGGCACGAACCCCACACAACACTTTAGCGTGAGCACACATTAACGCATCAAGAGACTCAGGTGTCGTTAAAAGCACATCGGATGGATGTTGCGGGTTAAAATTATTGAAATCGTGTGTTCGTACAGTTAGGGAGATATGCAAAGCATCAAAGGGGGCAGCGAGTCTTGCCCACAGATCATTAATTAAAGCGCGGGTAGGCAATAGGTAAAGGATTGTTAGTTCGGAAGTGGCGCGAGATGCTGGTAAATAATTTTCGATGAGTGGCGCAATTGCCGCCTCGGTTTTACCACTAGCTGTAGGCGCACAGAGTAAAACATTTTTACCCTCTAAAACAGTCGGGATTGCAGCAATCTGTGCAGAGGTAAAATTGCCATGTTGCCCAAAGAACGCACCCCATGTGCGGGGCAGACTATTCTTTAATGCGTAGGCGTTCACACCTTCAAACCACGCTTCAGATCTTCAAGTAACGCTTCAGGTGAATAATCGGCATGCAAGTACAGTAAATCGCACACGGTTACTGCACCTCGTATCAATTCTCGCAAATTGATGCGGTGTTTATTCAAAGCACTAAAAAGCAGGGCAGACACATTCATAACAATTGATTCGTAACGTTCTTGTGCAGCCGTGTAGTTGTAGGCTAACAGATGATAACGCAGCAAATTCTTAAAGAATTCACGTATATCTTTTTCGATAAAACGATCATCTAAACGGACAATATGCGCCGGAGCGAGCCACGTTCCTACTGGCATTCGGTCATCGCTCTCCGTAAGTGCAAAGAGGAACAACAAACGAGGTTCAGAGGTATAGGTCAGTGGATATTCAACACGCACGCTTTCAGGAATATCTCGTGCATCAATGCGCCCATTATTCAACCCTAACGCGCCGGTAATCATCGCTTTAAAAAAAGACTCGGCCTTTTCTCGTTGGTTTGTACGAAGCAGAGAATAATGCTCCGACTCGTCAATCAATACAGCCAAACCGGTATAGCCAACTAAGGTTGCTAAAACGCTAATACCGGATAACAAATAACTATATTGCCGTGCCGTTTCGCCGGTTGTGTATAAACGTGGTGGCTTCTTAAAGCAGGTTTTCATCTCAGTTTGTGGTTTCGCTTGACCACTGAGCCACTGCACGATTTCATCAAAGGCACTCTGGCTCGGACAATTTTGCAATGCCAGCAATGCGGAAGCCAATGGGCAATCTTTTGGCTCACGTGGGCATAAGCCAACAAACTGGCTAACCACCGTCGGGTTTTCCAAAGCTTTTTTCAAAAGTGGAGATAATCCATGCTCAGTCGTATCGGGATAGCGCAACGATGTAATCAGTGCTTCATAGATTTTATGTGCTTTGCTTGGCGGCACTTCCACAAGGTCAAGGCTAGCACTGGCGATAATAAAATTGCTATGCAAGCCGTGTAGAGCTGCTAATTCAATAAAATGACTCTTCCCAAATCCATAATCACCAATAACAGCAATGACATCACCGCTGCGTTCGCTACTGCGCTCAAAGGCTCGATTCAGTGTAACCCGTTCGGCCTCTAGTCCGATGGTCAATGTTTCGGCATCCTGCACCGGAACAATGCCGACGCGCAATGCTTCTAATGTCTGACGCGCCCGAAACTGATCCGTTCCCAATGATGCAGTACGTTGGGGAGTAGGCAATACAACACGTTGACCTTGAATGACAGCCAACGATTCTTGAGTGAATTCTTTCGCAGGTAAACGAAAACGCCGCCCCGACTCAAATTGCACTTCCCATTCGAAGCCACTCATGTAAGTCTTAAGCAGTTTTCCACCGCCAAATTGCGGATGATAGACTGTTTGTGATTCCACCAAATACCCCTAATACGGACTTTGTTTTTCGTCTGCCAGCTTATTGAGTGCTTCGCTTTGCCCTTTGATGACATCAGAAGCATATTCTGGCGGGACAACCGTTTCGCCATTTTCTTTCTGGCGAAACCACTCCGTCACTAATGCTTTTACGAACAACCGACGATGACTGATTGCCAAATAAGAATTACGCGCTGCTTCGGAGAACACCTGAATATTGGCTAATTGCGTATCCCGATCCAGCTTTACATCATAAGCAATTTCAAAAATAGACAGAAGTCGATAACCAATCTGTTCCAGCAATTCTTCATCTGGAACATCAAGATGTTCGAGATTAATCTGTGGACTGAAGGGATTTGCGCGTGAGAAGTAGTTTGCCGCTTGAATACGCTGCTGTAATGCCGGATATTTCGGGACAACGGTATGTAGAAAATCAGGCGGAACTGCGTACATGAAAAGCGCCCCGGGCAAATCTTCACGACAGCGATCAATAACTTCACGCAAGTTATCGGTAGCGACCTTTTCAGCCTTGCCACCGATACTCAACATACGATCACCTTCATCAAACAATAACACCAATCCTGTATAGCCCAGCGCTCGTACCGTTTGACATAAGGAACGCAGCATTTTAAAGGCGTTATTCTTATTGATCTTTTCCGTGACCCCAATCATGCGTAAGTCTCGCATATCTTCGGGACTTACTTCCTCACCATGCAACCATCGTTCCAATGACTCTACACGGCGTTCCTGTCCTCGCAGTAAGGCATTAAAGAAACCTTGTACAGCTTTATGAAAACTCAAGCTATCGGCATTACTGGTTGCGAGAGTATGCAGGAAAGCCCGCACTTCATGTATATTCTCAACCCCTTCATCTTGCAAATCCAAGCCGTGCGGGTTGACCAAACGACGTAGTGTTCCTTCAAGGAAACGACTCAGACCATGTTCGTCTTCATTCAGGCTTCCTAGTTCGTGCCACATCAGCGATGAAGCAACCGCCGCATAAACACGTCGTTGGTCATCATATGGACTTTCTTTAGGGCTTAGTTCTACTTTGCTCACGGCAAAATTTCGCTGCCACGCCCGATCCCGTACGCAATACAAGAAGTGCGATTTACCACTGCCGTAATCACCCACCACCAACTTAAATACAGCACCACCATCAGCAAGGTATGAGCCGAGGTAATGTGTGTCGATGGCATTCAGCAGCGACTCATTGCCTGCATTGTAATAACTTACACCCTTAGAGACTGGTGTACCAGACTGTCCTAATGTTTCAATAATTTGCCGAGCGAGACGGGGTTCTGGCAGCATAAGCTATTCTTTCTCCCATTCCACATCAGCGATATAACGACCATCGTAAGGTGTGTCACCTTCGACAACCCACATACTTTTTGTAGGATTATCCGTCTGTGATTTCATGGCACTGTGAGCTTTGACAACCAGCCCGTTGTGTGCGAGCCGTTGACGATCCACAAATTCATAAAAATCATAAATAAATTCGGCTCTGCTGTAATCTTTGAACGTGCGCTTGCTGGGTTCACTAAAAAAATTACGTCCTTGATTGAGCACTACAAATTCAACGTAACAGTCCACAATATTAATCCGCAAATTATCCCCACCTTGTTTACGTTGAAGGTTTTGATATGCTTCGTAAAATCGGGCAATCCAAGATTTGCCCTCTTGGTTACGTCCAACAATCAGTTTCGAGGCAGTCTGATAGGCTTTTAAGGCCGCATCTACAGTAACAGGCACACGAGGAACAACTACATCTTTACCATAGCGCAGTACTATAAAGCGCTTTGAGAAATTAGCTTCCAGTTCAAAGCGTCCTATCACAAACTTTGAACCACTCCTAGTCATTATGACACCTTCTTGTGCCAAGATATCACGTAATTTCTGACCGAATTCATCACTTAGTGCAAGCTGAGCCAGTTCAAGCTCAGTAGATAATTCTGGCAGCAAATCAACAAGGTTTTGCTGATTTGCTGCCCGCAGGAGCGAGACTCCTTTATCAAGTTTTATCACATCAACAGGTTCACCCCGTAATGCGACAGAAGCGTCTTTCAATGCCCCAATAACAGTTGTCACGGTCTTTAATTCGCGACGTAAATCGGGTACTAGAGGATCAATAACCTCTTCTTTTAGGCGTGATTGTGCAAATGCATCTTGTGCAGCACTAATGTCAACGGCGGCGTTGTAGTCCTTAAGTGCCTTAAGCGTTTTGTTCTGCGCATCCGTATTTGCTTTGAAAGCAGAGTGCACTGCTATAATGGCTTTTTGCTGTTGGACATATGAGTCTCGAAGTTCATCAAGCTGTGTAATTAAAATTTCATTGGGCATAATGAGCATTCATATAATGTGGTAAGTAAGAAATCAGATTGTATCAAGCACGGTTAAAAATTTCTACAATTGGTCTTGCCCCACTTTGGTGGAGGATGAATAAGAGACACTTTCAGGATAAATGGGCAGTTTCAAAGTCTGCCGGACTGCGATAGTCCAGCGACGAGTGTAACCGATGACGATTATAAAACACTTCAATGAACTCGAATACGGCGGTGCGCACTGCCTAGCGGGTGGCAAAGCGTTCTAAGTCGGTCAGTCCCGCCCGCAAGGTGCTGAAGAAACTCTCCATCATGCATTGTCGTACGGGTCGCCTTTGCCACTCATGCTCATCTGAATGTCATGTGTCTTCAGGCGTGCCAGATACTCATCGGCGGTGTACTGGCTGCCGTGACCGTATGCTAGATCAAATCGCTGTCTTCAGGCAGTTCTCGCCGGGCTAATGCCATCCGTAAGGCAGCCGTCACCAGCACTTCATCACGGTAGACGTTCATCGCCCAGCCGACTATAAAGCGTGAATAGGTGTCCAGCAAAGCGGCCAGAAACAACCAGCCTTCATCGGTTCAAATCCCCACGATGTGGCTCACCCATTTCTCGTTGGGTGCGTCGGCACTGAAATCACGCTGGAGCAGGTTAGGTACAACCGGACGGTTGTGCCGACTGTCGATGGTACACATGCGTCTTTTTGGACGGCGACGCGAGTGAATACCGTGCTGCCGCATGAGGCGAGTCACGCGCTTGCGGCAGCAGCGTACACCCTGTTGACGCAACACAGCGTAAATACGAGGGCTACCGTACAAGCCCCGTCCGGCCTGATACGCTGCCCGAATAGGTTCCAGTAGATCGCCATCCTGCTGTTGGCGCCGGCTCGGTTCTCGGCTGCGCTAGGCGTAGTACCCGCTCACCGACACGCCTAACGCGCCGCACAGCGTCTCGACATTGCCCACCTCATGGTTCGCCTCGATGATGGGGTAGCTCATGGCTGGTTTCAGCTCACAATGCTCATAGCCTTTTTTAAAATGTCGCGCTTCGCTTGCAGCACTTCCACCTCGCGCCGCAACTGTTCCAGTTCCGCTTCCATCTCGACCACGCCGCCATTGGTATTGGCTTGCGTCTGGTTGCTATACAACCCCGCCAGCGATACAGATTGTTGTCGTTGTTCCCCAGATCACGCGCCAGTCAGCAATCGGTTTGCTACTGCTTTCCATCAGCCGCACGGCTTCCCGCTTGAATTCTTCCGTGTACTGCCTGCGTTCTGTTATCATGGTTTTCTGCTCCTCGATTCAGGCTACCTGTCTCTTCAGTTTTCCTCCACTGAATCGGGGCAAGTTCATCTTGAAGTCTCAAGACAAGCGATACGGCAATTCGTAGCGAAAATTGTGATAAATGCAAAAGCGGGAAGTATTTTTTATACCTTCCCGCTTTCACATTTATTTAGGATATGTACTGTAGTCCCAACGGGACTCGAACCCGTGTCTTCACCTTGAAAGGGTGACATCCTAGGCCGCTAGACGATGGGACCAATAAGAAGCATTCTATCAATCGCTTTGGTTTGCGTCAAGGTCAAAACTTACTGGTGTGTCACTTTCATGAGGATTTCGCGCTGACCGGGGCGCAGTAAACCCAAACGTTCACGAATATTGATAAGCTGTTCAGTCTGCTGCTCACTTAGAAATGATTTTGGGCCACCCAGTTGCCGCACCATATACAGGATTTTTGCGGTGTGTTCTAGATTTTCTAGCCTTAAATAGGCATCCCATACGGTTTTCGCGACTGTTAGTGAACCGTGATAGGCTAACACCAATACATCGTGATCTTGAATAGCTTGACTAATCAGATTTCGATTTTCATCACTTGCTGGGGTTGCATAAGGAAGAATAGGAATAGGCCCAAGTAGAATTAGGACTTCTGGTAGCATCAGTTCCGTAAATAAATGACCTGAAATGCTCAGTGCAACAGTGGTCGGTGGATGAGCATGGACAACCCCGTGAATATCAGGACGTTGGCGATAGCACTCTAAATGCATAATGAGTTCAGATGTGGGGCGTGTGTTGGTATTGGAGGATGTTTTAACTGGATTACCATCTAGATCGACCACAAGCATTTGTTCGGGTTTCATAAACCCTTTGGCGATACCACTGGGCGTGGTCAGAATGTGATTACGATCAAGCCGAGCACTAATATTGCCGCCTGCACCATCTACGTAACCATTCTGATGCATCAGTCGACCGATGAGACACATTTGCTCGCGCAACTCGGCTTCCGTCATTCTGGACGTATACCCCCGAACACCGCTAGTTCAAACATTTTGAGGTAGCAAGCAACGTGTTGGTAACCGATTTCTCTCAACCAATCGAGTTGGGAGTCAAGTGGGGCGAGGATATTTGCATCTTTGTGTTCACGTTCTCGAAAGCGGCGATCAACTTCCTCAGGTGTAAGATCAACACCTTGTCGTTGATTATGAGCAATAAGCGTATCAACAAACAACTCATTGAAACGCTCCTCAATCCAGTGACTTTCGGGTTCGACATGCTCAATATTGATAAACACGCCACCCGGTTTAAGGAGGCTAAAAATCTCTTGATAGATGCTCTGTTTTCGATCATCAGGTTGGTGATGAATTGAAAAGCCAGAAACTATTGCATCAAATGGGGCGTATGTCTGAACAGACGCAGTCCATTCAGGCTCGCCATAATCTTGGGTGATAAATTGAAGCTGGTTGCGGTTTGGTGCAAGTTTGCGACGTGCTGCTTCAATCATGGGTTCAGAAAAATCGAGTAGTACTCCCGTTGCATCAGGGTAGTGCGCGAGAATGGTATGACCCAAGATGCCGTCACCACAGCCAATGTCAAGAAAAGTCGTCAACTCTGGCCGTGCTGCGCGAATGATTCGCATCATGACATCGAGTTGTTCGGCGGCTAACGGGATAGCGCCGCGCATTCCTTCTAGGTAGCCATGTGCGACCTCGACTGACTGCCATACTTGATCGGTTTGTCTAGTCGTCATCGGTATTCCCTACCGCCCAACCAATCTGCACACCAAAACGTGTACTTCCAATGAGAATGTCCATCACTTCGGCGTGAAGCTGTGGGATAACAATTTTACGGACAATTTGATCGGTTTTTAGAACCCCTGTCGCCATCTCGACGGAGGCCTCTACATCAGATACATCGCCGTTAAAGAATACGAGACCTTTGCCGTGTAACCCCTCGGCTAGTCTGACTTCAAGTAACCTTACTTCCGCACCTTTGATACCTGCATCGGCAGCTTGTATAGCGGCAGGGACATGATAGGTCTCGATAATGCCAAGCGCGTCACCAACTGGCTTTTTACGGTTACTGCCGATAGCACTGACAACATCGGGATGCACATTTGCTAAGAATAGACTTTCCGTTAGTGTGTCAGCGGCCATTTCTTTGGCAACCGTGATGGCCTCTTCAACTTCCGCGACAGGGCCACCAACCAAGATCAAAAAGTGACCGGGATGTACGGTGCCAGCATGTACCACCTCAAGGGCAGTACGCTTGACCATTGCATCGACAGTCAAAATCCCGATGGCAATGCTGCTGATTTCTAGCAGTGCAAGTGCCGGTTCAATGACTAAAGGTTGCGCTGGCGTGATTTCTTTTTGCGCCATAACGGTGTTTACCAATCCGCCACTGAGCCGTCTTTATGCCAAAGCCGGGGTGTCTCCCACGAACCATCATCGAGCTTATCGGCAAGGGCTTCTTCATCAAGCTCGATGCCTAAGCCCGGTTTGGTTGGCAAGTCGATATAACCATTTACGATCTTAAACGGCTCTTTGAGATAGCCTTCGCCCGTTGTAACGTGTTCTTGTACAAGGAAGTTGGGGATGCAAGCATCGAGCTGTAAGCAGGACGCTAGGGCAATGGGGCCAAGAGGGCAGTGGGGAGCAATCGCGCTGTAATACGTTTCCGCCATCGCAGCGATCTTCTTACACTCCAAGATGCCACCTGCGTGTGAAATATCAGGTTGCAGAATAACGGCGGCCTGTTTCTCGATGACTTCGCGGAAGCCCCATTTCGCGAAAAGGCGTTCACCTGTCGCGATTGGAATGGTCGTGCTTCGAGCGACTGTGACCATTGCATCCACATTTTCGGGTAACACCGGCTCTTCAATGAACATCGGGTAATAAGGTTCAAGCGCTTTTGCTAAACGCACTGCCATCGCCGGACTAACTCTCCCGTGGAAGTCGATACCAATGTCCACTTTCGGGCCAACCGCTTGTCGCAAATCTGCAAAACGCTGCACACAGTCTTCGAGGACGGCCTGTGTATCGACAATATCCATCGCCCCGAACAGACCGACTTTTAAGGCCGTGAAGCCCGCATTGGCTGAAACCTTCGCGCTGCTAATGTAATCGCCATAGGTTTCGCCACCGACCCACCCGTACATACGGATGCGGTCACGGGTAGCGCCGCCTAGCAACTTATAAACTGGCTGTCCCATCCATTTACCGGTAATGTCCCAAAGGGCTTGTTCGATACCGGAGAGCGCACTGCACAGAACCGGCCCGCCACGATAAAACTGCCCGCGATAAATCGCTTGCCAATGATGCTCGATTCTCAGCGGGTCTTGCCCGATTAAATAGCGACCAATTTCATGAACGGCTGCCGCGACTGTTTGGGCGCGGCCTTCAACAATAGGTTCACCTAAACCGATGATGCCCTCATCCGTATGAACTTTGAGAAAGAGCCAGCGCGGCTTAACAAAAATCGTTTCCAGTTTTGTAATTTTCATGTGTGACCTATTAAACGATGCGGAAGCTGTCTTTCAATGTACAGCGACGTAAGCGGCTAAAACTGCGGCAGGTTGTTAAGCCTTCGCCCGTTGGACTGGCGATGGTGAACGACGTATAACCTTCGCCACCCCAACCTAAACCTGCCAAACTGGGCGCATTTTTTACAAAAATTGAGCTGTCGATGGCACGCGCCATTTGCGTGAGGTGATCGATATTCTTACTGTGCATCACTGCGGTATGCCGGAAGCCATATTCCGACTGTACAGCGAGGTCAATTGCCGCGTCGACATCCGGCATCGGGACAACAGGCATAATCGGCATCATTTGTTCCGACCAAACCAATTGATGATCGGGTTCGACAACCGCGACGATTTGCCGCACTTCGCTGCCGACATTGACACCGATTTCTTTTAGAAGCACGCTCGCGTTTTGACCGATGAACGACTTATTCATCAGCGCTGCTTTACCGGGTCCGTGATCTTCTTCAAATATGGACTTCATCAAGCGTCGGAGCTGCCACGAGGTAATCAAGTAACCACCGTGGCGGGTCATCGCTTCGACCAGCGCATCCGCGACACTTTCAACCACTAAGCAGGTTTTTTCGGTTACGCATACGAGGTTATTGTCAAAACTGCCACCCCGTACCACATCGCGACCTGCTTGTTCGATGTCGGCGGTATCATCAACGACGACGGGCGGGTTGCCGGGGCCAGCGCAGACGGCACGTTTGCCACTTTTCATCGCTTGCCGAACCACACCAATCCCACCCGTAACAGCGATTAAGCGTATCTTTTTATGCACCATAAGGGCTTGTGCCGACTCAATCGTTGGTTCTGTTACACAGGTCAGGAGATTAGCAGGGCCACCCACACTTTGAATGGCGCGATTGAGGAGTTGAATGGTGTATGCGCTGCATTGTTTCGCACCGGGGTGAGCATTGAACGTAACGGCGTTCCCTGCACTAATCATGCTGATACTATTGTTGATGATCGTGCTGGTGGGGTTCGTTGTGGGTGCAATCGCGGCAATTACCCCGTAGGGTGCATACTCGGTGAGCGTTAAGCCATCATCACCTGTCCAAACGTGCGGCTCAAGAAATTCTGGGCCGGGTGTTTTGTTGGCCGTTAAGAGGTTCTTTTGAACTTTATCTTCAAAGCGGCCCATGCCTGTCTCTTCGTGGGCAAACTGTGCTAGAACTTCCGCATGTTCGCGGGCGGTTGCGCGCATCGCTGCTACCATCTGCTTACGAAGGTCAAGCGGTAGGTCACTGAGTTGTTCATAAGCGGATTGAGCCGCGTCCACTGCGCTGTCGGGGTCGGGAAATAAGCCATCGCCAGCACTCGCTTGAATGCGGATTGGCTTGCTCGCTTTTGCAGGGGAGGGTGCTGAAAATGAGGGTTCGGATAACTCGCGCATCACATTGTTGATGATGCGATTGATTTGTGAGTCATCTATAGGGTGTGAATCAGCCATGTTTAAAACCTTCATCGGTGGTTAGCACAGGTAATGTTATCTTGAATTGTGTTAATCCGGTAGAGGTATCACTCTTGGCATTAAAAGCGCCACCATGAGCATGGATCACCGCGTTGATAAACGGAATACCCATACCAACGCTCGAACGGCTGCCTGCCTGCCGGTTTTCCCATTGCGGGGCACGTTTAATGAGGGATTGCTCAAATTCGGGGAAGATCGGGCGGCCGGTATCCGTGAATGTGATTTCAATAGTATCTTTAATACGCTGCGCTTTGATCGTTAAACTGTCGTCCCGCACTGTAAATTTGATTGTGTTATCGATCAGGCCGCTAAAAACCCGTTCCATGAGTTCGGTATCGACATTAGTGATAAAGTTTTGGTCGGCTGGTATATCGAGTTCAACCTTTAGCTTTTTAATCTCGATGCTATAGGCTTCGTCTTCAACATTTTGTTCAAGTAGCGCTTTGAGATCACAGGGTTCACGGTTTAATTGGTATTGATTGAGTTCGAAGCGTGCTAGATCGAGCATATCGCACACCATGTTGTACTCGCGTCGTGCGGCCACTAATGCGCCACGCAGCAACCGTACCGTGTGTGCCATCTCCTCATCGTCTTCATGCAGCGCAATGACCATTTCTAACGTGCTAATGATGATCGCAGTCGGGCTTTTGAGATCATGTCCTAACAGCCATGTGGTGCCGGTAATATCTTTTTCGCCATCACCGAGTAAATGTTGGGTCGCGGAGGTGGTTTGCGTCATCAATATTCCATTCTTATGTTATGAAACGAGTTCTAGTGCTTCATAAACCATAACAGGTTCGATACGTCCTTTGACGCTGCGAGCGCCAAGCGGATTGACATGAACTTGCCCATTCAGTTGATCGTATGTTGCTTGACTTAATAGTATTTTTTCGTTGTTGCTCAGTGCTTGCAGCCGGGAAGCAAGGTTTACCGTGTCACCCACAGCCGTAAAGTTCATAATTCGGTTTGTGCCTACATTACCGACGACAGCGGTTCCAGTATTAATCCCAAAGTTAATTTTCATCCGGTAAATGGGTTCGAACTGTTGGGAGAAATTGACGAGTTCACGGCGAATGTTGAGCGCGGTACGGATGGCGCGTAAGGCATGGTCAGGTTGCGCCAGAGGTGTGTTGTAGAGCGACATTACCCCGTCACCGATGAACTTATCTACGGTGCCGCCTTCACTTTGGATAATGCCGACCACCAGTTCGTGATAGAGGTTGAGGATGCCGAGCAGCTTCTGGGGGTCTGTTTTTTCTGAGACGCTGGTAAAACCTTCTAAGTCACTAAATAACACCGTAATTTCTTGGAGCTTGCCGCCAAGCTGGACATCAGAAGGTGATTCGAGCAATTTTTCGACCACGTTCGGCGAAACATAGCGTTCGAAAGTTTGGCGGATTATTTCTTGAGTACGGCGAAGATTATCATTTTCACTTTTTGCGCGAATACGCGCTTCAACACGGGCGGCTAATTCACGTGGGCTAAAGGGCTTGCCAATATAATCATCAGCACCGAGGCCAAGTCCCGTTACACGGCTTTCGACATCGCTTTGTGCCGTAAGCATCAATACTGGAATATGCGCGAGTTTGACATCTGACTTAATAATCCGGCACACTTCAAATCCGCTCATGCCGGGCATATTGACATCAAGGATGATTAAATCAGGAACTTGAGACTGAGCAGCAGCAACCGCACTTGGGCCATCGACGGCAAGAACTGATTCATACCCAAGACTTTCTAAAATATCATGCACGAGCTGCCGTGCATTCGGGTTATCTTCTGCAACTAGTATTTTCGACATTATTGCTTCGCTGCCAGTAGTTTGGTGATCTTTATAAGTAATTCGGCGACATTTATTGGTTTGGTGACGTAATCATCACAACCTGCATTCAGTGCTTGCTCACGATCTCCAGACATAGCGTGCGCTGTTAAGGCGATGATAGGGATATTTCTGAGCGCAACGTTCCGTTTAATTTCGCGAGTGGCTGTCCAACCATCCATAATCGGCAAAGACAAATCCATGAGTATCAAATTGGGCTGCTCTGAAGCCGCTAGAGACACACCTTGTTGACCATCATCTGCCGAAATGACCGTGTAATCAGCTGCTTCGAGTATGTCGGTGATTAATGTCATATTATCGCGGTTGTCTTCCACAACAAGAATCCGCCGATTATTCATTGTGAATACTTGCTTCCCCTAAAGCGACCACTAGCTATCACGCTATCATAACATTAATTACGAGTTGCTGCTTCTCTAAAATTGAACGGCAAGCGTATTGAGAAGCAATGGAAAAGCGACTTTCTGGCAACTCAGCAGACTTTACACTTTTCCATGAGGGGATTTTTAGGTGCTTGTCATGGATGCGCTCGTTTTCTCGTAACGCGCTTTACCATCAATTTGCCACGTATCGATAATTCCGATAATGATGGCATCAATTGGTTTGCCATCCGTCATCGTGGTTTGGCGGGCAGTGCTACCAGAAGCGATCAACACATACTCGCCGGGAGCAGCGCCTAGCACATCAACGGCCACGAGATAGCTGTCGCTGATACTGCCCGTTGGATCGACTCGCTGCACAACGCGGAGGGGTAGGCCAGTCATGTTTTGAGTATGTTGGCTGGCGATGACTGAACCGGTAACCACGCCGAT
>Ga0209460_1000266_pt1 | contig 60132 bp, 49 predicted proteins | sample EBPBio132013_DNA_FD_185868 | JGI IMG/M metagenome (GOLD analysis project Ga0209460, IMG submission 185868) | Wastewater treatment Type I Accumulibacter community from EBPR Bioreactor in Madison, WI, USA - Reactor 2_5/13/2013_ DNA (SPAdes)... | ecosystem: Engineered > Bioreactor > EBPR >... | reverse complement strand
TGAGGATATACTTGAACCCCCCGGTCCACTCCATGTTATATTATACAACGGTGTGTTAGCTGTGGTTGATAATGTTATGGCTGAATTTAAACAGGTTATTACTCCGCCTGTGCTTGGAGTGTTGGTTGTTGTATTGTTAATTGGTGCAATAGTTATTGTTGTAAAATTTTTACAACCATTAATAGTAGATGTAACACTCATGTTGTATGTTCCGCCTACATTTACACCAGCATTAGCTGAATTAACACCACTAACAACGCTAGGCCCTGACCATGTGTATGTTACTCCACTTGAAGGAGTTCCGCTTAAAATTACAGTTGGAGTTGCACAATTTAATACTGTATTTGCACTAATGCTTAAAGGTGAAGGGATTGTTGTATTAATTGGAACAGTTACAGTTGCAACATTTGTAGATGTACAGCCTGCACCTGAAGTTACAGTTAAAGAAAAAGGACCAGGTCCATTAACAGTTGGGTTAGCTGTAGTACTGCCACTAACAATGCCAGAACCGCTCCACACATAGGTTCCACCACCAGACCCTGAAAGAGTACGAGTTGGATTTGCGCACGTAATGCTTGATGGAGATGTTCCTGCATTAGCTGTAGGGAGAGGGTTTAAAGTAATTGATCTTGTATATGTTTGAGTTGCACAACCATTTGGCTGAGTAATGCTAACAGTGTAAATTGTGTTACCAACAACAGTAGGAGTTGCAATAATAGATGGGCTAGAAGGTGAACTGCCTATAGCACCAGATGTACTTGCGCTCCATGTATATGTAGAACCTGCAACTGCATTAGATGTTACAAGATTTAAGGTTTGATTTTGACAAATTGCTGCTGATGATGGATTTAATGTTGCTATTTGAACTCCTGACATTGGCGTAACTGTATAGTCGCAGTAATTACCTGCAAAGCCATCAATCATTATGTAATAATCGCTCCCAACTGTTAATGGTGTGGAGGCACCTATAGTGAATGATGTAGGTGCTGTGCTTTGACTAACACAACTAGATACAGCTGAAAATGTACTACAATTGGAAGAATTTAATAAAGCCATTTGAATTCCACTTGTTGATGAGGAACAATTACTAACATTTACCGAAAAAGTAGGAAGAGGAGCGTTTGCTTTAAAAACAATCCAACTATTATTTTCTATTGATCCACAAAAAGGGCCAGTAGGAAAAAATGTATTTGGAAAATCATCAAATTCTCCATTTACTATTGCTATTTGTTCATTATCAGCAGTGTACCATCCCCCAGTGTTTCCACAATATTGGTAAGAGTCGCAGATACGCGTTGCAGATGAACATATGTCAGATGCTGGTGAGTTTCCTGCACAACCAACTGGCGGACAACCAATAATCGCATTATACCCATCTCCAACATTATTATCGGTATTAGTAGTAAATCTTATTGTTATAACTCCAGTAGCTGATGTAACAAAGTTGCCTAAGCTAGTATATGTATTTGTAAATGATGCTAACAGAGGACCACCTGTACCAACTCCTTGATAAACTCTTACAAAATCACCTGTATTTAAATCTAGATAAGTAAAATTAATTCTTATTGGTGTACCAGGTGTACCACTTTGAAATGTGTTAAAATGATCATCTCCTTGGCAATAGTAAACCATGCTGCAAAACGGAAAATCATAGCAGCATAAATCATTTTGAACAAAACCTTTACATGTAGTAAATACACTACCTCCTGGAGGTGAAAGAACGTAAGTTTGAGCATTAAAATTTTTATTCAAAAAAAATAAAAACAGAAGTAAAAGTGTTTTTGTAAATAAATTTTTCATAAAATAATTTATTAATTATTATTAATTTTTTCTAGGTGTTATAGATTTAGAATCATTTTTTTCAACAACAATAATAGTTTGATTTTTAATTTCATCTACAGAAATTTTTTTGCCATCAAAATGAATTTCATGTAAGTTTAAGAATTTCATCAATTGTGTTAATTGCTCTAAAGTAATTTGGTTGGTTGAGCTAAAATAAATTGAACCAATTTTATGTTCAAGGGAATACCCCTCTCTTAGTTTAGTTAATCCAACAAACGAATTTGACTTAGTGACATAAGAATTAAAATCTTGTTGATTTACATTTAAAATTCTAAAATAGAAACTTGAATTACTTTTTTGATTTTTAATTCTTGGACTAAATATTTCAGCTACATTTTGCTGAGCATGAGCAAACGAAACACTTAAAACAAATAATAATAATAATTTCTTCATAATGAGTTATTTAGAAGGTTAATTTGGTAGAACTAAAATAACAAAAAATTAACACAAAAGCTAAGAAAAGTGTTAAAAATGTTAAATTTAGTCTAAATGAAAAAGAAATTAGCCAGCAATTCAACGCCAACTTTAATTGAATTTTCGTCAACATCAAAATTAGATGTATGCACACCAGCACTTATTTTTTTATTTGAATTTGCTGTTCCAAGTCTAAAAAAACAGCTAGGAACTTTTTGAGTGATATATGCAAAGTCTTCTGCAGTCATTCGCAACGGTAGTTCAATAACATTTTCATGTCCTAAAACAGAAATTGCTTTATTTCTACAAGCTTGAGTTAACATGTTATCGTTTATTAAAAAAGGGTATCCATTTACAATTTCTATGTGCGATTGTATCTTGTATTTTTCAGAAAAATTATTTACAATTTCTTGCAATCTTTGATGCACTTGTTTTCGCCAATTTTCATCCATAGTACGAAATGTACCAGCAATATTAACTTGTTCGGGAATTACATTTGTTGCGCCATTGCTATTTATTTTGCCAAAAGCTATAACTGTTGGAATATTGTTTTTTGGCTCAAGCATAAATTCCTGATTAATTTTTAATAAAATTTCAGATGCTATAATTAAAGGGTTAATGTATTCTGAAGGCATTGCTGCATGCCCTCCTTTACCATTAATTGTTAAATACAATTCATCTGTACTTGCCATGTACATTCCTTCTTTAAAGCCAACTTTTCCAACTTCTAAGTTTGGAAAAACGTGAAGTGCAATTGCTTTGTTTACTTTTGGATTTTCTAAGATGCCTTCATCAATCATTAATTTTGCACCTCCTGGCAAAACTTCTTCACCGGGTTGAAAAATTATTTTAATAGTACCTTTTAAATTATTTTTTAATTGATTAAGGATAATAGCTGCACCTAGCACACAAGTGCTGTGTACATCATGTCCGCAAGCATGCATCACACCATTGTTAATTGATTTATAACTAACATTATTTGTTTCTTGAATTGGCAAAGCATCCATATCTGCACGTAACAAAGCGCAATCACTATTTGGGTTTTGCCCTTCTATGATAGCTACAATTCCTGTACCGGCAACGTTGGCTTTAAATGAAATATTATGCTTAGTGAGTTCTTCTTGAATATATTTACTTGTATTATATTCTTTAAACGAAAGCTCGGGATTTTGATGTAAATGTCTTCTTACATTAACTAAGTAAGGAAATAATTCCTCGGTTAATTTTTTTATTTCTAATTGTAAATTCAATTTTATTTTCCTAGAAGCATTTTAATTCCTATTAAAACTATTATGCCACCAAAAATTTGTTTAATTAATTTAGTATCTATTTGTACTAAAGTTTTACCACCAAAATAGCTTCCAACTATAAAAGTAACTGCAATAATTCCTGCGGTTTTAAAATCAATAAATCCGGCTTTATAATAATTATATGTTCCTAAAATACCTATTGGAAATAAAAACATAAACAATGTTGTGCCTTGCGCTGTTTTTTGATTAAAGTTTAATAAGTAAACCAAAAGTGGAACAATAATTACACCTCCACCAATACCTATTAAACCACTAAAATAACCAGCTACTAAGCCAACACCTAAAAGTATTAATATTTCCATATTTAAAAATCTGTTGCTAAAGATAAATGTATTTGTGCTTTGTCTGAAACTTTTAATTCATCAATTCCCCAACCAAAATCTAATCTTACAAAATAACCAAATAATTTAGAGCGCACACCAAAACCAGTACCTGCAACTAACGGACTTCTTGGGTTACTTATTTCTAAAATTATATTTGTGCCTTGTTGGTAGTATGTTTGAACATTTTTTGTGTTATCATTACTAAGTGGATTTATACCTGTCCAAGCCATACCAATATCTCCAAATCCTATTAATTGCAAATTATTTAAAAATTCTGATCTAAATGGCGTGCTAAATAAATATCTAACTATTGGAATTCTTAATTCGGAATTCATAACTAAAAAATTATTTCCATTTCTAATGTTTTGTGTAAAACCACGCATGTTAGTTGCAAGTGTTTGAAAACCGTATTGCTCTGGTCTTACTATATTTATATTATTATTAAACGAAGGAAGTAACCAATTATCTACACCTCCTAAGTAATAAATTAATTTTTGCGTACCTGCACTAGTACCACCAGCAATTCTATTACACCAAGTTATTTGTCGGCTAACTTTTAAATAGTGCCTTGCATCAAAACCTGCTGCAAAAAAATCATCACCATTAGTTTCTAAAAATTTCCAATACTCGGCAAAGGCTTTAAATCTGAAGCCATTTAAAATATTTAACATCACGCTTCTTGTATTATCAAAAACATATTCGGCTTTTGTGCCCGCCATATTTTGGTACAAGTTAGGTATTGGTAAAAATAAATCATTGTTAGATAAAAGTACAAGTCTGTCGTTTCTGTATAGAGCAGATAATTTAATTGCAGAAACTTCGCTAAAAGGTATTTTCATTGAATACCTTGCGGTATGTGTGTTAGATTTTCCGTAATACCCATCTACAATAGTTGAATATAATGGCACGCGTCTAAAAGTTTGACGGCCAACTACAAATTCATGATCAATTAATTTTTTTCTGTATTCGTATTGAAGCATAAATTCGTTATCGAAATTAAAATTAAAACGATAGCCCCCAATAATTCTATGGTCTTCAAACAAATCGCTTATTCCAATTTTGTTCATTATATTAAAACCAGGGTTTAAAAATATTGGCGAACCAGATGGATTAAAAAATTGATAATTATTATTTAAAAAAGAGTTGTCTAGTTGATTAACCACATAATCAGTATAAAAAGAGGTATAATAATTTTTTTGAATTGGAAATGCTAAACTTTTTTGTTTGTTGTTTGGTTTTATTTTTACAAGAGTATCTGCATTATTAATAATTTGTTTGTTTGAGTTGTTTTCAGAAACGTTTTCTTGTTTATTGTTTTCGGTTTTAAACGTGTAATTATCAAAATCTATACCATTGTTTTTTGTTTCTGATTTTTCTGCTTTATTAATTTCTTCAATTGGTTCTTTTAAATCTTTAAAATTTGTAGGGTCTGTAATTACTGGTCTTACTGATGTTTTAAACCATGTGTTTTTTGGTGTAGTTATTTTAGAGTTGATGTTGTATTTTGGTAATGGGCTTACCAACATCATATCTTTACCATTTGCAAAAATTAATTCGGAAACATGAGTGCCTAAAAAATTAATATTTTGTTCAAGTAAATTTCTATCGTAATTTGTAATTGGCTCTGATTTAAAAAAATAACGATAATGTTCGGTGGTATCAACAAAAGAAATTGTGCTATCAAAAGAGGCTATATATCTATTATAAACGCCATTATTGTCGGCTAAGTAAGTTACAATTTCTTTGTTGTATGCTTGAGGCATTGTTTCGTTAACATCTGGAGTATTGGTTACACGCACTAATACTTTGCTTGTAAAAGGATATGGAGCCATAAATAAATCCATATTGCGTTGTATTTTAACAAAATAATTGGCATCATCTTTAGGTTTAATAGTGTCTAACTCTCTATTGCTTTCAAAAATTATTTGTTTATTTCCTTTTACAAAAACAGGATTGTTGTCATCCCAAATATCGTTAGTTAATTGCTCTAATCCGCCAGAGTTTATACTGTAAACAAAAATATCACTTTGTCCTTTACTTTTTTTAACTGCACTTATTGCTAATTTTTTTCCATCAGGGCTATAAGATATTGAATTTATTTTTTCAAAACCTGTAAAGTTTTTTGTTATTTTTTCTTTTGTTTCAATATCGTTTAAGGTTAAAACCAATTGGTCTTTATAATCGTAAACCATTGCAATTAAATTTCCTTTAGGGTTCCAAGCTAATAAAGGATAATTATAATCTTCAATCATTTCTACTTTTGCTCCGTATTTAAGTAATCTTTTTTGTTTACCGCTTTCTAAGTCTTTTAAGTATACACGTAACTGGTTAAGTTCTGTACGAGCGTAAACAACTTGTTTACCGTCTGGGCTTACTTTAACTTGGTAGTAATGCCTTGTTGGTTTATATTTTTTTAAAACGCTATTGTTGTTTATGGGAGATTTTCTTGTAGAATCTTTATAAGCAAATAATCGTCTATTAAACGAATCATTAAAATCATAAACAAGATTATTTAAATTAATTCCAAGCACAAAAAGTAAGGCATTATCTGGGTTTCTAGTTGCGCGGGTCATGTGTAATAAATCTTTAATTGAAGTTTCGCCGTAAGTATCAACAATGTAATACCATAAACCATAACCGGCATTAATTGCTTGGCTGCCTGTTAATTTATTAAATTGAGAGTAATGATCGTTTTTTACTGCATCATATAATAAATTATCACTGTAACTTGTCCATCCTTCGGATAAATATTTAACTAAACCTTTTGTGTACCAATCTGGCACACTTAATAAAGTTGAGTTACGCCACATTTCGCCAATATTGCCACCATATAAAATTTGGTTTATAAATAACTCTGCAATAGCTGCTCTTAATTGTCTATCTAAATCTGCGTGTGAACCATTAAAATAAACAAAAAGTTTATCACCAATAATTTTTGTAACACCGCCTGTGTTGCTTTGTTCGGCAATACTTAAGCCAATGTTACTTTGTTTAAAATCGGTTTGATTATTGTAAACAATTATGTTTAATTTATCTTGAAGGCTATAATCTAATCTTTTTTCTAAAACTGATAAAATTTTATCGGTAGATACACTTACATATTTAGCTAACTCAATACCTCCTTGGTAATTATAAACTCTGTATTTATCATAGTCTAAATAAGTCCAAACAAAATCTTGTCTCTGAATTCTGTTTTTTCCAAAATCCATTTGATGGCCATAATAAAACTGAGCATTAATTTTTAATGTTATAAAAAGCAATAAAAGTAAGGGAAGTTTCCTCCTCAGCATAAGATTTGTTTACCAAATAAAGGTATAAATTTTATTTTAATCTAACAATAAATCATTATTAAATTCAAGACCTAAATCTATATTAGTACTACCCGCAATTCCATTAATAGATCCTTTAATATGACTGGCGTTAAGTAACACTTTTTCGAGTTGTTTTTCGCGTGCTTTCCAAAGTTTTTCCATGGCATCTCGCTCTTTTTGTATCATTTGTTTCATACTTAAAAAACCTTCTCTTATGGCTTGCCATTGTTCGTTAAACTCGTTACTTGTTAAATAATTGTAAAGCATAGTCATTTTTTCACCTTTATTTTCTTGGTTGGCACTAGCCGAATGAATTTTTATTATACCATCTCTTAATAAATAGGATAAAGATTTTATTTCGTTAAATCTACAAATCCAAACGCCATCTTTAAACCCAAACATATTCATATCTTTTGGCATTGCTTCGGTTACAATTACGGCAATATCAGCTTGTTGTAAGCGCATATCGGTTTTAGCTTTTTCAATCCATTCGTTAGCAAAGGCTTTTGTTCTTTTGCTTTCGTAACTAATTTTTCCGCAAATTTGTGCGGCATTATTTTTAACCGTTTGAATGCAATCTGACCCTTTTGTGCCTTTAGCAACTGGTTCAATTAAATCAAACGGATATGTTGCTTTAAGTAATTCTTCCAATGCAATTTCCTGCACCTCGCCTTGAAGCTGCATGCTGCCTTGTTCTATTTTGCGGCGCATTTCTTCAATTTGTTTTTTTTGATCGTCGAGTGCTTTTTTATATTCGTTAATGGTTTGTAAACTTTCGGTTTCTTTTATTTGTATTTTTTCTAATTCTTGTTTTCTAATTTGTTCGGTTAATTCTATTCTTTTAGTTTGAATTTCTTTTTGAATGGTGATTTCAATTTCAGCCTCTTTGTTTTTAAGTTCCTCTTCTTTTTTTAAAAAATTTAGTTGCGTTTGTCGCGCTTCTTCAAGTTTTTTTTCATTTATCAATTCTTTTTCGCGTAAAAGTTTAAGTTCATTTTCAAATTGTTCAGTAATGCCTTTTTTGGTTTCTTCTTGTGTTAATTTTTTTACGCTATTTATTTGATTTGTGTATTTTTCATTAAGTTCCTCTTCGCGCTTTTTGTAATCTTCCTCTTGTTTACGTTTCCAATCATCTAATTTTTGTCTAAATTCACTTTGAATTTCGGCTTTCATCGCTTTATTCAATTCAAATTCAGTATTACAATTAGGGCACTTTATTGTTGAATTGTTACTCATAACAAATTTATTATTTAAGGTAAAATTATTGATTTATTTTTTTTATTTGTAATAAATTATTTATTAATAATGAAAACATTAACACTTGTTAGGCATGCCAAAAGTGATTGGGGTGCCGATTTTTTAAAAGATATAGATAGGCCATTAAATGCCACTGGTTATAAAGATGCCTATTTAATGAGTGAATGGTATTTAAAAAATTATAATTTACCGCAATTATTAATTACAAGCACTGCTACTAGGGCTTTAAGCACATCGTTAATATTTAATCGCGCGTTTAATTTACAAACTGTGCCAAATTTAATACCAAGTTTGTACGAATCAACAAAAGAAAATGCTTTGCAGGTTATAATAGAAACAAATAACTCTGTTAATCACTTAATGTTATTTGGACACAACCCTTTTATTACAAACTTAGTAAATTATTTATGTACAGATTTGGATTTTGAAAACATACCAACTTGTGGTATTGTTGAGTTTGAAAGTAAATGCGAAAACTGGAAAGAGTTTGATAAAAGTAAAATAAAAAGAAAATTTCATCAATTTCCTAAACAGTTTTAAGTATGAAAAAAAAATCGTTACCGTTTATTAATCGAGAAATTAGCTGGCTATCTTTTAATGAAAGAGTATTACAAGAAGCTGCCGATAATACAACCCCTTTAATTGAACGTTTAAAGTTTTTAGGAATATTTAGTAATAACCGTGATGAGTTTTATAGAGTAAGAGTTGCAACAGTAAAACGCTTAACCAAATTAGGGAAAAAAGCAGTAGAAATTTACGGCGAAGACCCTAAAGATTTATTAGTTAAACTACAACGCAAAGTAATAGAGCAACAAAATAAATTTGAAACCATTTATCAAATTTTACTTGAAGAATTAAAAGCAAGCAATGTATTTATTGTTAACGAACAACACCTAAATCTTAGCCAACAAAATTATATAAAAGACTATTTTAATAACGAAGTTGTTTCGCTTATATACCCATTAATGATTGATGATAATAAGCCTTTTCCGTATATGAAAGATAAGGCAAGTTATATGTATATTAAGCTAGAATCAATTACTGGTGGCGGAAAAACAAAATACGCTTTAATTGAAATTCCATCTCGCACAACACGATTTGTTGTTTTACCTAAACAAGGAAATAAACATTTTATAATTTTAATTGATGATGTTATACGTTTTAATACTGATTTAATTTTTAAAGTTTTTGGTTACAAAACAGTAAAAGCATTTAATATTAAATTAACACGAGATGCTGAATTAGATATAGATAATGATGTTAGCAAAAGTATGATTGAAAAAATATCAAGTAGTGTTAAAGCGCGTAAACAAGGACAACCAGTTAGGTTTGTCTATGATGCAGCAATGCCAAATGATATGTTAAGATATATTATGCGTAAATTAGGTATGGATAAAAAAGATAATGCAATACCAGGAGGACGTTACCATAATTTTAAAGATTTTATTGGCTTTCCAAATTTAGGCGAATCAAAATTAGTATTTAATTACCCACAACCTTTACAACATAAATTATTACAAAACAATACAGGAACTATAACAAGCGTTATTAAAAAGAAAGATATATTACTTCATTATCCATATCATTCATTTAACCAAATTATTAATTTACTGCGCGAAGCATCAATAGATCCAAGTGTAGAAAGCATAAAAATAACATTATACCGCGTTGCAGATTCTAGTAAAATTGCAAACGCTTTAGTTAATGCAGTAAAAAATGGTAAACGTGTTGTTGTATTAGTAGAGTTACAAGCTCGTTTTGATGAAGAAAATAATATTTATTGGGCAAATAAATTATCAGAAGTTGGAGCAAAAGTTATTTATGGTGTTCCTGGATTAAAAGTACACTCAAAATTATGCTTAATTACTGCTAAAGAAAAAGGTAAAATTTTTCAATATGGACATATTGGAACAGGAAATTTTAATGAAAAAACTGCTAAAATTTATACCGATTTTACTTTACTTACAGCTAATAAAAATATTTGTTCAGAAATAAATAAGGTGTTTGATTTTTACGAAAATAATTTTAAAGTTACAGAGTTTAAACATTTAGTTGTTGCACCATTTTACATGCGAAAAACATTTACGCAATTAATAGAAACCGAAATTCATAATGCTAAAAAGAAAAAGCCAGCATACATTATTTTAAAAATGAATAGTTTGGTAGATAAAGATATGATTGCTAAATTATACGAAGCAAGCAAAGCTGGAGTGCAAATAACTTTAATTGTTAGAGGGATTTGTTCTTTAGTTACTGGATTAGAAGGTTGGAGCGATAACATAAAAGCCTTTAGTATAGTTGATAAATATTTAGAACATGCGCGTACTTTTATTTTTTGTAATGATGGTAATGAAAAAATGTTTATTTCAAGTGCAGATTGGATGAGTAGGAACTTAGATAGTAGAAGCGAAGTTGCAGTGCCAATTTATGACGAAGAAATTAGAAAAGAAATTAAAGACATTATAAATATTCAATTAAGCGGAAATACAAAAGTTAGAATTATTGATAAAAAACAAGAAAATCATTATAAAAAACAATTGCCAGGCGATAAAAAAGTTAGAGCTCAAGATGAAGTTTATAATTACTTAAAAACAGGAAAAACAAAAAACAAAATTTCAATTAACACTAAAGAAATGATTTTGAACTAATATGATATTTGCAGCAATTGATATTGGAAGTAACGCTATGAGACTTTTGTTTTGTAGAGTATTTGTAGTTGATGGTAAAGCGCATTTTTCAAAAGATGAATTAATCCGCATGCCAATTAGGTTGGGCGAAGATGTGTTTTTAAATGGAAAAATATCCGATGAAAAATCTATCCGATTAATTAATGCATTAAAAGGGTTTCATCATTTAATTTTATCATACGGTGTAGTATCATACAGGGCTGTTGCTACAAGTGCAATGCGTGATGCTTCAAACGGACAAGAATTACTACAAAGAATTAAAAACGAAACTAACATTAATCTTGAAATTATTGATGGCAAAACAGAAGCCGCTTTAGTTTTTAATAATCATATCGAAGAAATATTAAACCCTAATTCTGCATATATGTATGTTGATGTAGGCGGGGGAAGCACTGAGCTAACTTTATATTATGATAAAAAAGTTATTGTATCAAAATCGTTTAACATAGGTACAGTTAGAATGGTACTTGACAAAGTAGATAAAAATGAGTGGGACGAATTAAAAGCATGGGTTAAAAAAAATACCAATGGCATCCACCCATTAAGCGCAATTGGGTCTGGGGGTAATATAAATAAGATTTTTAAAATGAGTGGTAAAAAAGAAACCAAACATTTAAGTTTTGATAAATTAAAAGGGATTTATGAAATGTTAAATTCCTATACTGTTAAAGAGCGCATTGAACGGTTGGGTTTAAAACCAGATAGGGCAGATGTTATTATTCATGCAGCAAAAATATTTTTAAGTGTAATGAAACACGCTGATATAGAAAAAGTGTATGTTCCTCAAGTTGGTTTATCTGATGGTTTAGTGCATGATCTTTACGAAAATTATTTAAAAAATAAATGAACGAATTTTCTCTAATACAATTTGGTGTTATTGATGTTATTGATATTTTTTTAGTAGCATTGCTATTGTATGTGGCGTACACTCTAGCAAAAGGAACTAATGCTGTAAAAATATTTTTCGGATTTGGAATGATTTATGTGTTTTATTTTATTATAAATGCACTTGAATTAAAATTATTAAGTTCTATATTAAGTAAGTTTATAAATGTTGGTGTTATTGCTATAATGATTGTCTTTCAACAAGAAATCAGAAAATTTCTTTTATATATTGGTTCTAATGAATTTTTAAAAAATAATGGTTGGCGTAAACTTTTTAAACTCGGTTTTAATTCAAATAATAATACAGATTTTAATTTAGATGTAGAAAGTATTGTAGAGGCATGTTTTAAAATGAGTAAAACAAAAACAGGCGCATTAATTATAATTGCTCGAAAAACAGATTTAAAATTATATATCAATACTGGCGATCAGCTCGATTCGAGTTTAACGAGCAGAATGATTGAAAATATATTTTTTAAAAATTCGCCTATGCATGATGGCGCATTAATTATTGTGGAAAATAGAATTGTTGCAACGCGTTGTGTTTTACCAGTTACCGAAAAAGAAGATTTTCCAGCGCACTATGGTATGCGACATAGAGCTGCTGTTGGAGTAACAGAATCTACAGATGCAATTGCAATATGCGTAAGTGAGCAAACCGGTAACGTATCGTTAACTGTTAGTGGCGAAATTAACGCAGAACTTAGTCCCGAAAAATTAAGATATTTATTAGAAAAAAACTTAACAATTAACGATTAGAAATAATTTTGTTTATAAAATAATATTTTATCTAATGGCCTTTAACAATAGGGTTTTGAATGTTAGCAATACCTTGTTTTTTATAAAAGCGTTTAACCATTATTCCATACAAAGCTAAATAAGCAAAACAAAACAAAGTTACAATATAAGCATTATGCGGATTTGTTAAATCGGCAATGTAACCTTGTAATGGTGGTATTAACGCGCCTCCTAAAATCATCATTACAAGTAATGAAGAGGCTTGATTTGTATATTTACCTAAACCAGTTATTGCTAATGTAAAAATACAAGGCCACATAACCGAACAAAATAAACCTCCACTTAAAAAACAAAATAATGCAAACGTACCTGTTGTTAATAATCCAATACTCATCATTAAAACTGCTCCAGTAGCCAATATTGTTAAAGTTTTTGATGGATTATCGCCAAATAAGATAAATAAAATAGAAACTCCAATAATTGCAGGCAAATGATACATATATTCACTTACATCGCTCCCTCTTAAATAGTTTACGCTATAAATTACTGCAAAAGCAATTAGAGGAACAATTAGCTTTAATATTATTTTAGTGTTGTTTTTTAAATTAAATACCTCTAAAGCTCCAACCCATCTTCCAATCATTAAACTTCCCCAATAAAGTGAAATGTAATGCGATATTTTTTCTTTTGGTAAATTTTTTATTGATTCCATTTCTAATAAAGTACCCATATTACTTTGTATAGTAACCTCAACACCAACATATATAAAAATGGCTAACATGCCCCATGTTAATTGTGGAAATTTTAATGCTCCTAAACCAGCTTCCATTTTATCGTTATTTTTTAGATTAGGCAGTGAACTAAAAAACAAAACAGCCGAACAAATTAAGAATAATACACATAATATTATTGCCGGACTAATAACAGCATTTAAACTAATGCTTTTTATTTCTGGTGTATTAATATCTCCAAATAATGCATAACTCAGTAAAACAGGACCTATAGTTGTACCAAAAGAATTTATGCCTCCAGCTAAATTAAGCCGTTGCGAGCCTGTTGAAGGGTCTCCAAAGTTTATAACAAATGGATTTGCAACAATTTGTTGTATTGCAAAACCAAAGCCTATTATAAACAAAGCAATCATAAACATAGGAAACGATTCATAATTTGCCGCAGGAATAAAAAGTAATGCACCAACAGATGAAATTATTAAACCTAAAATTAATGCGCTTTTATAACCAATTTTATTTATTGGGTCGCTGCCAGATAACGAAAACCCACAATAAAGTAATGAACCTACAAAATAAGAAATGTAAAATGCAGTATCAATTAACTGCGATTGAAAATTACTTAATACAAATTTGTCTTTAAATAAAGGAATTAATATACCATTACTTGCAGCTACAAACCCCCAAAAAAAGAAAACTGTTATTAATGCAATAAATGAAGATTGATTTTTTGATGACATAAGGTTGAAGGTAAACATAACTTAAATTGTATAATTGATTTAAGAGTTGAATTATTAACATTTACTTTTTTACTAGTTTATGTAAATGTTATTAGCTAAATTTTAATTTTAAGTAATTTTAAATATGCAATTATTAACCCCTACAAATTTTAACGACTACGAATTAATTGATTGTGGCGATTTTGAAAAATTAGAACGATTTGGCAAATACATTACCATTAGGCCTGAACCCCAAGCTGTATGGAGTAAAAGAATGGCTTTAAAAGATTGGGAAAAATTAGCTCACGTAAAATTTATTCCGAAAAGTAGTAGTAGTGGCGATTGGCAAATGATTAAAAAAATGCCAGAACAATGGACAATAGATTATAATTTTAATTCAAATTCAAAAATAACTTTACGTTTAGGCTTAACCTCATTTAAGCATGTGGGTGTTTTTCCTGAGCAAGCAGTTAATTGGCAAAAAATTTATAATTTTTGTTCTAAAAATAAAAACACAAAATTTTTAAACTTATTTGCATATACCGGAGGCGCAAGTATAGCAGCAAAAGCCGCAGGGGCAGATGTTACACATGTTGATAGCATAAAACAAGTAGTTACATGGGCAAACGAAAATATGCAAAAATCTAATTTAGATAATATAAGATGGCTAGTAGATGATGCTTTAAAATTTGTAAAAAAAGAAATTAGAAGAGAGAATAAATATCAAGGCATAATACTAGATCCTCCAGCATTTGGGCATGGTCCAAATGGCGAAAAATGGAAATTAGAAGATAATATAAATGAAATGATGCAAAGTGTATTAGAATTAGTTGATGTTAAAAATCATTTGTTAATTTTAAATGCTTATTCGCTAGGTTTTTCAGCATTAGTTCCTCAAAATTTATTAGAACCCTTTGCTCTTAAAAATAAATCAAAATTAGAAATAGGTGAGCTTTTTTTAAAAGCAAAAAGCGGCGTTAATTTGCCGCTTGGAGTTTGGGGAAGTATAGAAAAATAAAATTTTATTCAACTTTAAGCATCCAATTCATTTCATCGGCTACTTTACCTTTTCTTATATTTCGTAAAGTTTCATCTACTTTATTTGAAAATTTACGAGAGCTTACCGGAGGCAATTCATAATCTTTGCCTTCAAAGCCAATGCCAATAATTTGAGCTATTGTTGCTGCTGTTCCACAACCAAAGGCTTCTTGCAAAGTGCCATTGCCATGTGCAGTTAAAACTTCTCTAATGCTAATTTTTCGTTCTTCAATTTTCATACCCCATTGTTTAGCTAATGATAAAACTGAATCGCGTGTTATACCAGATAAAATAGTATCACTTAATTCTGGTGTTAATAAGGTATCGCCAATAACAAACATTAAATTCATAGTCCCACTTTCTTCAACATATTGATTGGTTTTACTATCTGTCCAAATTACTTGTTGGTAACCCTTTTGTTGAGCTAATTTTGTAGGGTATAAGCTTCTTCCGTAATTACCAGCAGCTTTTACATAACCAACACCACCATGTACTGCTCTAAAATAATTAGTTTCTACTTTTACTTTAATTGGTTCGCTATAATATTTACCTGCAGGGCAAGTTATAATAATAAATTTATAAGTATCACTTGCTTTAACGCCAATAGCTTCATCAGTAGCAATAATAAATGGTCTAATATATAAACTTCCTGTTTCGCTACTTGGCACCCAAGCTTTATCTAACTTAAGTAATTCTAGTAAACCACCCATAAAAATTTCTTCAGGAATTTCAGGCATTGCCATTCTTATTGCGCTTTTATTTAAACGATTAAAATTTTCTAGTGGTCTAAACAATGAAACTTCTCCTTTTTCATTTTTATATGCTTTCATTCCCTCAAAAATGGCTTGCCCATAATGTAAAGCGCTGTTTGCATAACTCATTGGTACAGCTTGATATGGCATAATATAAGCTTTTTGCCAAGCACCATCTGCATACTCTGCAACAAACATATGATCGCTAAAGCATTTCCCAAAAGGCACGTTATTTACATCGTATTCTGTAATACGTGATTTGGCAATTTTGTCTATTTTAATTTCAACTGTACCTATCATAACAATTTTATTTTTAAGCAAGTAACAATAATATTTTAAATAAAGCAAACATATTGGTCTATAAATTAACGTTATTCATATAAAATACTTTAACTTTAACTTTGTTCTACTGTTAATATATTTAATTATATGAAAAAATTACTTCTTAAAAATATTAAATCTCTTTTGTGTACTTACGATGATGCTCCTATTAAATTAAGTGGAAAAGAAATGAGTATTTTACCTTTAATAAATAATGCTTGGTTAGCTTCTGAAAATGGTGTTATTGTTGATTTTGGTAGCATGCATGAGTTTCCTGGTATAACAAATTGGAAAGATTTAGAAATAATTGATTGTGAAGGGAAAATGGTTATGCCAACTTTTGCTGATAGTCACACTCATATTGTTTATGCAGGTAATAGAGAACAAGAATTTGTTGACAGAATAAACGGTTTAAGTTATGAAGAAATAGCAGCTAAAGGAGGAGGAATATTAAACTCGGCAGCATTATTAGCTAATACAAGCGAAGATGAGTTATTTGAACAAAGTAAACAACGTTTATTAGAAGTAATTGCGTTAGGAACTGGTGCAATTGAAATAAAAAGTGGATATGGTTTAAGTTTAGAAAGCGAATTAAAAATGTTACGGGTAATTAAACGGCTTAAAGAATTAAATTTAATTCCTGTTAAAGCAACATTTTTAGGTGCGCATGCTGTACCTGCAATTTATAAAGGAAATAAAGAAGGTTATTTGAATTTAATTTTAAATGAAATTTTGCCCGAAGTTGCAAAACAAAAACTAGCAGATTATATAGATATATTTTGCGAACAAAATTATTTTACAGCAAATGAAACAGCAACAATTTTAGAAAAAGGAGCAAAGTTTGGTTTACAAGGTAAAGTACATGCCGAGCAATTAAGCCATAGCGGAGGAATACAAGCTGCCGTAAAATGTAATGCTGTAAGTGTTGATCATTTAGAATTTTGTAATGATGAAGATATTGAACTATTAAAAAACAGCAACACAATACCAACTATTTTACCTGGTGCGGCTTATTTTTTAAACTTACAATTACCTCCTGCAAAAAAAATGATAAATAAAGGATTGCCTGTTGCTTTTGCTAGTGATTACAATCCAGGTAGTAGTCCTAGCGGAAACATGATGCAAATGTTAAGCATGGCATGTGTACAATATAAATTAACGCCCGAAGAAGCAATTAATGCAACTACTTTAAATAGTGCATTTGCAATGGGTTTGCAAAACGATGTTGGTACAATAACTATTGGCAAAAAATGTAATTTAATAATTACAAAACCTATAACATCTTATAATTTTTTACCTTATGCTTTTGGAAGTAATTTAATTGATAAAGTTATAATTAACGGCGAACAATTTTTATTCTAATGTTTTATCATTTGTAAATCTCCTCCATTTTTCTAATACAAGTTGCATATCATTTGGTATTTCGCTATCAAAAAATAATTTTTCGCCTGTATTTGGATGAGTAATACCAAGAGTTTTGGCATGTAAGGCATGGCGAGGCATTATTTCAAAACAATTTTGTATAAATTTTTTATAATTACCACTGTTAATTCCTTTTAAAATAAAATCGCCTCCGTATTCATTATCGTTAAATAATGGGTGCCCAATACTTTTAAAATGTACTCGAATTTGATGTGTGCGCCCTGTTTCTAATTTACATTCAATAAAAGTTACATAACCAAATCGCTCTAACACTTTGTAATGAGTTACTGCGTGTTTTCCTTGTTCGCTATCTGTAGGAAATACATCCATTACTTTTCTGTTTTTTAAATTTCTACCAACATTTCCAATAATAGTTCCGGTATCATCTTTTAAATTTCCCCAAACAATGGCAACATATTTTCTATCCATTGTTCTGTCAAAAAATTCTTTAGCAAGCTTAACCATTGCCATTTCTGTTTTTGCTATTATAATAATTCCGCTAGTGTTTTTATCAATTCTATGAACTAAACCAGGACGTTCCATTTTAACATCGTTGTTTAATTTAGTTGTTGTTGTAGGTAAATTTTGAAAACGATAAGCTAATGCATTTACTAAAGTGCCTCTGTAATTACCATAACCGGGGTGAACAACCATACCAGGTTCTTTGTTAACTAAAACAATGTAATCATCTTCATATACTATATTTATAGGTATATTTTCTGGCACAACTTCTACATCTCTTGGCGGTACACTTAAAACTATTGATATTTCATCAAATGGTTTTATTTTGTAATTAGATTTAACTGGTTTTCCATTTACAAGAATGCTACCAGCTTCGCACGAATTTTGAATTTTTGTTCTTGTAGTGTTTGGAATGCGAATATTGATAAATTTATCAATACGCATCATAACTTGCCCTTTATCAACTTTTATGTTGTGATGTTCGTATAGATTATTGCTAATGTCGTCATTACTTAGCTCATCAAATTCCTCATCTTCAAAAGAAAGATTCATTGTTAATGTTGTACAATTATTTTTTTACTTATACTAAAGTTGTTTTGCTTATTAATACAAGTAATTAAATAAATTCCATTACTAAAATTTGTTGTGTTAATGTTAATGATATCTTCTGCTGGTTTATATATTGTATTAATAACTTGACCAGTGCAATTGTAAATAGTTATTGATTCAAAATTTTGATTATGAATATTAAAATTAGTATTGCATGGATTAGGAAATAAATTTAGTTGCTCATTTGTTATATTGTTTTCGTTTAATCCAACATAAATTATTTTTTTACCAAATATTGGGTTCATCATAACAGAACCATAAATGGTAGATTGTTCCCAACCCGAACCACTATCAAAAAATAAATTTGTATTGCTGTTGTAATTTTTATCAAACCCAACAGGTATGCCACTTGCTACACCCTGCTGAAAACCAATAAAGTAATTTCCAGGAGATAATAATAAAGGGGTATTAAATTGGTATTCAAACATTGGTTTAAAGGGCGCATTAATGTATTTTACTGTTGTTGTAGTATTTGTATAAATAACATTACCAGGCGAGCCTGCGTTATCTCCCCAAACATTAATTGTAAAATTATATGTACTAAAGTTTTGCAAGTTGCCTACAGGATCAAAATAAATGCGTAAGGCTCTTAATGTATCTTGCACATTTAAAGTGTATTTTTGGGCTAATTTACCACCACTCCCTTGTACAACGTATCCACCTTCTGAACTACCATCATCATAGGCAAAATAATTTCTAAATTTTTGAGTTTGAATTACTGTATCATTTTCAGGAATACTATCAGCATTTGAACTGTTTTTAAAAATAAAATGTTTTATTGTAAAATCTGTACTATCAGTTAATGGCGCAAACGTATAATTAAAAACAGGGTTGCTATGACTGGTGAAATTACTCCAACCATTGCCTACAAAAGGTTGTAAGTTTCCATTGGCGCCTCCGTTGTATGAATAAAGTAAACTGTTATTTTGAAAAATTTGTAAACTATATGTCATGTTTAATCCAACTAAATCATTATTGCGGATATAAACATTGTTTTTTATTGCCATATCATTTGGAGTGTATTGGTTCCAAGGCATACAGTTATATTTGTAAAGTAATGTTGTAGGTATGTAACCAAATGCAATATCTTTAGCACTACTATCTGCTTTTGGATCTAAGTTTTTATTAAGCAAAATGTAATCAACGTGCCAATTATCAAAATCGCCACTTGTGTTTGCGTAATTTTTAAATCTAAATTGAAAACCATTTTGTAAAAAAGCTGTATCTTTTATTCTGACAAATGCACGTTTAAAAGCAGTATCTGATGAATTTGGAGAAGAATTACCTTTTTTAGACCAAACCCTTTGCCACAAATTTTGATTTGGTTTAAACATATCAACTATTAGAGAGTCGCCCACTTCAGGATTTTCGCCGCGCCCACGTGCTTGGTAGTAAAAAATTAAAGCAACACTATCGCTTGGTTGTAAAGTTTGAGAGGTTGCTGCAACAACTTTTAAATTTATGGGTTTACTCGTTAAATAATCGCTTAAATAAGCAACATTAGTATTTGTTAACGAAGGCATGTAGGGATAACCATTTTTATTTAATCCGTCAAAAGTAGCAACGCCAATACTTGGTGGAGCTATTGCATATGTTGTGTTTACAAATACATTAGAGTCTATCCATAAATCCATATTTGGATATTTAGATGTTGGTGCATACGAAAAATCATCTAAAAAAGGAATTTGTAAAGTTGTTGTGCTTAAAGTTTTAAAAGTGTTTTGATTATTTTTATCAATAGAGTTAAAAGGAGAATTAATTAAATTTATGTTTCCTCTTAATGGAACTAATTTCTCCTGACCTTTATTTAAAAAAGGGAAAAGAGTTAGGCAAAAAAACCAAACAAAAAAAGTACTTAATTTATTCTTCATTATTAAAATTTGGTTGTTCATTATTGGCATTTGTAGTATCAGTGTTAGTTCCAGAATAATAGTAATCTTTTTTTCCAACAACTAAGTTAATAACACTACCTTTTTTAATTGGTTTTCCTGCTTCAATTTCGTGCCCATTGTATAGTTGAGAAATAATACATCCATTACAATCGGCAGATTTTTCTGTTATTTTTCCAATTTTTAAACCATAGCTCGACAATATTAAACGAGCTTGTCTTTCACTTCTATCAATTAATTTTGGCATTTCAATTTTAGGTGGAACTAAACCAGTAACGTATAAATAGATTGTTCTATTGTGTTTAACTTTAGAATTATATTCGGGGTCTTGCCTAATAACCACACCTGCTTTTTCTTTTGGGTCGTAAATACTATCAATTATTTGATATTGAATTTTTTTATCTTGTATAAATGAAGGTAATTCCGAAATAAATTTATCTTTAAAATTAGGCACTAAAACATATTCACCATGCGAAGTATAAGAAGACAAAGATTTTATAGTTATAAAAAAAAGCAATAGTATTACGCAACCAATAATGGCTAAATTAATAAAAAAGTGTTTGCTTTTAATAAATTGGAATAAACTGCCCATAATTATAGCCTTGTAAAGATAGCTAAAATTAATTTTATGAAACTAAATAATACTAATTTATGCTAATTTAGATATTGCATTTTCTATATTATTTATTATATCTGTAACATCACTTAATTTACATGTGCCAACTGAAATTCTGTACCAAGTTGAATCTTGACTAGTGCCAAAGGCATAAAACGGAACAATGGCTAACTTTGCTTCGTTAAGTAAAAAACTTGTAACATCTTTTGTGTTGTTTAATTTTACACCAGTTTGCGTTGTTTTTCCTTGTAAATTAAATTGCACAGTTAAGTATATTGCAGCTTGTGGGGCAATTGCATTAACCAAAAATCCTTTTTCTTTTAGTTTTGTAATACCATTATATAAAGCAACCAACCTATCATTTATTTTTTGTTTTTGTTCATTTAAAAATAAATCGTATTCATTTAAATTTGATAAGTAATTTGCTGTTGCTATTTGCTCTGCCTTTGGAGCCCATGCACCAACATGTGTTAAAATGGCTTTCATTTTATCTATTATTGGTTTTGGTCCCATGCTCCAGCCAACCCTAACACCAGTTGCGGCTAACGATTTAGAAATTCCATCAACATAAACGGTATAATTTTTCATTTCGGGTCTTAAGCTAACGGGGTCGTAATGTTTAGTGTTACCATGCGTTAAAGCCCAATAGATTTGATCGTACATAAGGTAAACTGGTTTTTTATTTACATCACGTTTTTTATTTTCATTTAAAATTAAATCACAAATTTCTTCTAAACCTTCTTTTGTAAACACTGTACCTGTAGGGTTTTGAGGCGAACATAATGCAATAAAATTAGCTGAAGAAATATGAGGCTCTATATCTTTTGCGCTTGGCATAAAATTATTTTCTGGTGTAGCTTCAATAACTATAGCTTGAGCGGAATTTAAGTAAGTGTAATGGTTGTTATTCCAACTAGGTACAGCAAAAATTACTTTATCATTTGCATCCACTAATGCTTTAAAAATACTGTAAATTACAGGCCTTGCACCACCAGCAATTAAAATTTCATCTGGTTTATAATCAAGATTACCGCGTTCTTTTAACAATACACTAACCGCCTGTCTTAATTCTAACATTCCATCAGCAGCGGGATAATTTGTTTGGTCGTTATTGTAGGCTTCTATTATTAAAGTTTTAAGTTTGGCAGGTATTGGAAATTCTTTCGGGTTAAAATCGCCTATTGTTAAATTATATATTTTTTCGCCTTGTTTTATTTTTTCATTTACTTCGGCAGCTAGTTTAATAATTTCTGAACCAATAATGTTTTCGGCTAATTTAGATACAATCATACAATTTAAATTTTCTGTTTATGGGGCATTAAACTACTTTATTTTTTTTAATTCTTTTATGATTTTAGTAAATTGTTTAAAAAACTAAAGAAACCTCACATGTTCACTAAAACGTTTTAAAATTAGTCGATGAAAAACAAACTTTTATCTAAATCCATTTAAATTTTGAAACGCAAAACACATTTAAGCGTTGAAATAAAGAAACTAAACGTTAATTTAGTTAAAAGTTTAAATTTCTAAAAATAAGACCTATGAAAAGATTACAACTAGAAGATATTTCGAAACAATTAGGGTATTCAAAAACTTTAATTTCTATGGTGTTAAATGGTAAAGGAGACCATTACGGAATAAGTAAAAAAACACAAGAAAAAGTAATGCAAGCGGTAAATGAGTTAGATTATACACCTAATAAATTTGCTCGTGCGTTACGCACAGGAAAAAGTTTTTTTGTTGGGTTAATTGTTGCTGATATTAGTAATCCGTTTTATTCTTTAATTGCTAAAAACATTGAAAGTGTATTATTTGAAAAGGGTTATAACTTAATGGTTTGCAGTTCTGATGAAAACGAAAATCGTGAAAAAAAATTAGTTGAAATGATGCAATCGCAACAAGGTGTTGATGGATTGATTATTGCGTCGTGTTTTAAAACTGCAGATTTTTATAATCAACCTAAAATAAATAATATTCCTACTATTTTTATTGATCGTATTTTACCTTTATATAGCGCACACTATATTGTAATAGATAATTATGGCGGCTCGGCAGAAATTGTTGATTGTTTAGTGAAAAAAGGATGTAAAAATATAGCTTGTGTTGGTATAACTCCATTGTATTTGAGCACAATTGAAGATAGGATTAATGGTTATAAAGAAGTATTAAATAAAAACAATATAAGCATTGATTATGATTTAATTACATCTGTTACTTTTGATAAAATTGAAGAAGACACGAAACAATTACTTAAAGGCTTTATTGAAAAAAGAAAAAAACTTGACGCTATTTATTGTTTAAATAATAGTGTTGCAACTGTTGCATTAAAATTAATAAAAACAAAAGAGTTTAAAGACTATTTTAAAAACATACAAATTGCATGCTTTGATGATGTGGATTTATTTAACTTAATAGATACGCCTGTTATTTCGGTTTCACAACCAATTAAAGAAATTGGTAGTAATGCCGGTAATTTAATAATTGATTTAATTGATGGAAAATTAAACAACAAAACTAATTTGGTATTAAGTACTAATTTAATTAATAGAAATTAGAGGCCAATTCATTTTCTATGAGTTTAACTTGTGTTAATGGATTAAACAAATAAGTTAAACCTGTTGCTATTTCTTTACATTTAAATAATTTTCTGTTTTGTGATCCTTTAATAAAAATACGGTTTTCGTTATAAATAAATTTAGCCCCAAATGGCACTTTAATTATAAAAATAGAATCATCATCTTCATCATTCAATTTTAAAGCCCATAAAAGTCTTGTGTCAGAGCAGGTACTTGCAGCGGGGTTTTCCATGTAATTTTTTAATGCACTATAAATTTCTAAAGGAAAAATTTCTGTTGTTAAAAAACCGCGCATTAATAATTTAAAATTATTTTTCCATTCTTGTCCATGAGGTAAAACCTTGTTTTTATATTCATTATACGTTTTTAAATGAGCCACTTCATGTACCAATGTTATTAAAAATGAGTAACAGTTTAAATTATGATTTATTGTTATTACATGATTTAAACCATTACGAGGGGAAGTATAATCGCCTAACCTTGTTCTTCTTTCTTTAGTAATTTTTAATTTAAAATTAAATTCAACAATCCAATTGGCAATTATTGGAACAGTTTTTTCTGGTAAATATTTTTTTAATATTTCTGAGTTTTTTACATATTGTTGTGCGCGTAAATCCACTAATTAAAATTAACGATCTTAATAAATATTTTTAGGTTTATTTTTTTAAATTTACCAACATGAACCATTTAAAAATTAATTATAATGCTATAGCTAAACACATTGTTAGTTGGTTAAGCGATTACGCAAATAAAACAAAAGTTAATGGGTTTGTTATTGGTATAAGCGGAGGTATTGATAGTGCAGTTACATCAACTTTATGTGCTTTAACAGGAAAACACGTTTTAGTTTTAAATTTACCTATAAAGCAAAACAAACCCGAGTTTGATAGAGGTAACGAGCATATTAATTGGTTAATAAATAATTTTAAAAATGTAAGTTCAAATACAGTTGATTTAACTAGGAGTTTTGAAGCTATTGAAAACAGTTTTCCAAACGATGTTGCCAATGATTTTTTAAGTATGGCTAACACAAGAGCAAGATTAAGAATGACAACCTTATACGCATTTGCTTGCTCAAAAAAACTTTTAGTTGCAGGTACTGGAAATAAAGTTGAAGATTTTGGGATTGGTTTTTTTACAAAATATGGCGATGGAGGAGTTGATATAAGCCCAATTGCCGATTTGTATAAAACAGAAGTTTACGCCTTAGCAAAAGAATTAAACATTATAGATTCGATTTTAAATGCTAAACCAACTGATGGATTGTTTGCTGATGGTAGAACCGACGAAGACCAAATTCAAGCTACTTACCCAGAATTAGAGTGGGCAATGGAATACATTTTAAACAACAGCAACGATCCTTTATCGGAAAGACAAAAAAAAGTAATGGAAATTTACTTACAACGTAATAAGGCAAATCAACATAAAATGTTGCCAATTCCTGTTTGTAATATCCCTAAAGAAGTAAAATTTTATAATTCCTAAAAACAAAAGTATATGATAAACAATTTAATAAATTTAGTAAAAGAACATGCGTGTGATGCTATTATTAACAACTCTGCTATTCCTAATGAAAAAAATAATGAAGCAATAAGTAGCACAGCTAATTCAATTTTTGATACTCTGAAAAATCAAGCAATTGGAGGAAATTTAAATAATGTTATTGGAATGTTTAACAATTCAAGTACAAATTTAAATTCAACAATTTCTAATAATGTTGTTACAGATTTAATGCAAAAATTTAATTTAGATAACACACAAGCCAACCAAATTGCTGGTAGCTTAATCCCTAAAGTATTAGATAATTTAGTTAAAAAAACAAATGACTCAAATGATAATAGTTTCGATTTGCAAGATATATTAAAGAATATCGGAGGTTCAAATAGCGGTATTGGTGGTTTATTAGGCAATTTATTTAAATAACATTTTTGAAAAACTTTGTTGTATATAAATCAAGCGCTGGCAGTGGTAAAACTTTTACTTTAGTTAAAGAGTATTTAAAATTATCGTTAATAGATAAAAGTAAATTAACTTATAATTTTAAAAGAATTTTGGCAATTACGTTCACAAATTTAGCAGCTGCCGAAATGAAGGATAGAATAATTTCTTCTTTACAACAAATTACTGAAAACAAAAAAACAACTGATATTGCGAAAATATTAGCACAAGAATTAAATGTTTCGCAAGAAGAATTAATTTATAGATCTAAAATTGTATTAGAAAATATTTTACACAACTATTCGGATTTAGCAGTTGGTACCATTGATAGTTTTACGCATAAGCTTATTAAAACTTTTGCGTTTGATTTAAGATTACCTATAAATTTTAATTTAGAATTAGACCCTAATGAGTTTTACAATACTGTTATAGACGAGTTAATTTCTAAAATTGGAGATGATGAATATGTAAGTAATTTATTAAAAGAGTTCACATTAAACCAAGTAGATGTTGGTGGTAGTTGGGATCCTGAAAAAAATTTAAAAGAATTTACAAAATTACTAACTAAAGAAGATAGCGAAAATTATTTTAAAAAATTAAACGAATATAACGAAACTCAATTATTAAACATTAAACAGAAAATTAACGCTGACACCAAATTATTTATTAATTCAATAAATTCTATTGCTACAAAAGCATTAATTGTGTTAAGTAAATATGAACTTGAACTAGGTGATTTTAAGTACAATGGTGCAGGTAATGTTTCTGTTTTTCAAAATATAATTAAAACGCGTTATAATTTTATAAAAGATAAATGGGTAAGATTTGAAGATGCTATTGTTGATGAAGATTGGTTGAAAAGTAGTGCGTCAATAAGCGCTTCTGATGCTAAAAAAGTAGCTGAAGAACTTAGCCAAATTGGAACTGAATTACTTTTATACATTAATGATAATTACAAAACATATCGATTAAATGAATTATTATCAAAACAAATTTACTCACTCCTTTTATTAAAAAAAATACAAGATATTGCAACGCAAACAAAGCAAGAAGAACAAATTGTATTTTTAAGTGAGTTTAATAAAACTATTTTTAATTTAATAAATAATGAACCAACTCCATTTATCTATGAAAGAATAGGGGAGAAATATCATCACTACTTAATTGATGAGTTTCAAGATACAAGTAATTTACAATTTCAAAATTTAATACCCTTATTAGATAACACTTTAAGTAATGGATTTTATAATTTAATTGTTGGCGATGGTAAACAAAGTATTTATAGGTGGAGAAATGCTGATGTGAAACAATTTGAAACTTTACCAAATATATTAATTGAGAATAAAAATAAAATTACACAGCAACGCGAAGATAATTTAATTAGAAATTATTCTAAAAAAATATTAGATACAAACTATAGAAGTACAAGTACAGTTGTTAATTTTAATAATACGTTTTTTAGGCATATAGCCGAAAATTTTATACACGATGAAGACCGTAATATTTATGATGATTTAGAACAAAAATTAAATGTAAAAAACGAAGGTTTAGTCACTATTAGAAATGATGTTTTAGAAGGACTTACCTTAGATGAACATAATACACATTTAGTACACGAATACATTAATAATGCTTTAAGTAAAAACTTTAAATATTCTGATATTTGTGTAATTGTTAGAAAAAAAAGCGATGGACATACAGTTGCTAATTATTTAAAAAGTAAAAATATTCCAATAATTTCAAACGAATCTATTTTACTTAAAAACAGTATAGAAGTTAATACTATAATTTCATTTTTAAATTATTTAAGTAATAATAACGATCAAATAAGTGCAGTTGCTGTAATAAATTATTTATACCAAAAACAACAAATTAATTTTAATTTATATTGCGAATTGCTTTTAAAATCAAATAATTCTTCTTTGTTTGAATTATTAAATTTAACAGGTATAAATTTGAATGAAAATGATTTTTTATTTCAAAATATATTTGATAATTGTTTAACTATTATAAAGGCTTTAAATCTTAACTCTCATGGTTACAATTATGTTCGGTTTTTTTTAGATGAGGTTTTAGATTTTTTAATAAATAATAATTCAAACTTAAATGAATTTTTATATTGGTGGGAAAACAGAAAAAATTCAGCTTCAATTATAATTTCTTCAGATGCTAACGCTGTTAAAATTATGACTATTCATGCCAGCAAAGGCTTAGAGTTTTCTGTTGTAATTATTCCTTATTGTAATTGGAAATTATTTAGAGAAGAATATAAATGGGTTAACATAAGCAACTCTAATATTACTCTTCCTACTGCGGTTATAAAAATTAATAATCAAGTTAATGATGCTGGTTTTGAAATAGAGTATAATGAAGAAGAGAGTAATCAGCTTTTAGATCATGCAAACATGTTATATGTTGCATTTACAAGAGCAATTCAAAATCTGCATATAATTTGTAGTACTAATAAAAAAAGCCCTAAAAACAGTGTACAAGCATGGCTAAAAAGTTTTATTGAAGAAAACAAAATTCAAAAAAATGAAAAAAATGAATTTGCTTTTGGAATAGATAAAATCGCTGAAATTAAAGAAAAATCAAAACCTTTGGTTTATAATATTTCTCAACTTAAATTTGAAAATATACTAGATGTTGTTAAAATTAAATCTTCAAATAGCAATAAAGAGTTAGGAGATGCTAAAGAATATGGAATTATTTTTCATAACATTTTGGGTAAAATTAAAACACTTAACGATGTTGAAAATGTATTAACTAAAAGTTTATTAATTGGCGAAATTAATGTAGAAGACATTGAACGGTTAAAAGAGCAAATAAATATTTTATTTAATCATCCTGTTTTATTCAACTATTTTTCCGACAATTATATCTCAAAAATTGAACAAGAATTAATTACCAAAGATGGTTTAGTTTTAAGGCCAGACAGAGTTTTTAGTAATGCAAGTGAAACAATAGTATTAGATTATAAAACAGGTCAAAGAAACGATGCCCTATACTTATCAAAAATGACAAAGTATAAAAATGCATTAATAGATTTAGGGTATATTAATGTAAAAATAATGCTTTATTATATCGAACTTAATGAATTAGTTGAATTGTAAAAACACTAAACTCTTTTTTAAATTAGGTTAACATAAGGCGCTAAGCCATGTAATCCTCCTTCACGTCCAAATCCACTTTCTTTATAACCACCAAATGGTGATGTGGGATCAAATTTATTATATGTATTTGCCCAAACAACACCCGCACGCATTTTTGATGTTAAATTAAATATTTTTGAACCTTTATCTGTCCAAACACCAGCACTTAAGCCATAAGGTATATTGTTTGCTTTTTCAATAACTTCTTCAATGGTTCTAAATGTTTGAATGGTTAACACAGGACCAAAAATTTCTTCTTGCACAACTCTATTGCTTTGAGCAGCCCCAATAAATAAAGTAGGTTTACAAAAAAATCCTTTTTTAGGTAATGAACAATTGTCAGATTGATAAATTTCTAAACCTTCATTAACACCAATTTTGAGGTAGTTGTTAATTTTATCAAGTTGTTCTTTACTGTTAATTGCGCCTATATCAGTATTTTTATCTAATGGATTTCCTACTAATAAAGTTTGCATTCTTGCTTTTAATTTAGATATCACCTCTTCGGCAATATTTTCTTGTACAAACAATCTTGAGCCTGCACAACACACATGTCCTTGATTAAAAAATATTCCATTTACAATACCTTCAACCGCTTGATTAATTGGTGCATCATCAAATACAATATTTGCTGCTTTACCACCAAGTTCTAATGTTAGTTTTTTAGTTGTACCTGCTATTGATTTTTGAATAAGTTTTCCAACATCTGTACTACCTGTAAATGCAACTTTACTTACCATAGGATGATTAACCATTGCTGCACCTGTAGCTCCAAATCCTGTTATTATATTAACCACACCTGGTGGTAAATCACAGTCTTGTATTATTTCTGCTAATTTTAATGCAGTTAAAGGAGTACTTTCAGCAGGTTTTAACACTACAGTATTGCCAGTTGCTAAAGCAGGTGCAATTTTCCAGGCAGCCATTAATAGTGGGAAATTCCACGGAATAATTTGAGCTGCAACACCTAACGATTGCACTTTTTTATTTGGGAAAGCATACTCTAATTTATCTGCCCAACCAGCATAATAAAAAAAATGATTTGCAGCTGTTGGAATATCAAAATCTCTACTTTCTCTAATTGCTTTTCCTCCATTAAGTGATTCTATAACTGCTAATTCTCTACTGCGTTCTTGAATTACTCTTGCAATTCTAAAAATATATTTTGCGCGTTCAGCTCCAGAAAGTTTTTTCCAATATTTATCGTATGCTGTTTTTGCTGAAGTTACAGCTAAATCAACATCTTTTTCATTAGCATCAGCAATTTTTGCAATTACTTCTTCAGTAGCAGGGTTTATTGTATTATAACATTTTTTTGAATTGGGTTTTGTAAATTTTCCATTAATAAATAATTCATATTGTTTATTAATTTTTGCATGATCTGTTGCTTCTGGTGATGGAGCGTACTCCCACTTTAATCCAATATTTTCTTTTGTCATTTTATTAATCTATACTTATATAATCTTTACTATAATAAACACCTTTTTGTTCTTTTGCTAATTGTAAAATTAAATCGTTAGCTAAGCTACTTGCGCCAAATCTAAACCATTCGTTACTCATCCAATTCTGCCCTAAAGTTTCGTTAAGCATAACTAAATATTGTAAAGCTGCTTTAGCTGTGCTAATTCCACCAGCAGGTTTCATACCAATCATTTTATTGGTTTTTAAATAATGGTCTTTAATTGCTTCAAGCATTACTAAAGTTACGGGCATTGTAGCAGCGGGTTGTATTTTTCCAGTACTTGTTTTAATAAAATCGGCACCAGCAGCAATGGCTATATCGCTCGCTTTTCTAACATTATCTAAAGTACTTAATTCTCCGGTTTCTAATATTACTTTTAATCTTGCAGTGCCACAAGTTTCTTTAATTGCAGCAATTTCGTCGTAAACAAAATTATAATTTCCTTTTAAAAATTCGCCTCTGCTTATAACCATATCAATTTCATCTGCTCCATTTTCAACTGCAAATTTTGTATCTTCAATTTTAATTTCTCTTAATGAGTTTCCACTTGGAAAAGCTGTAGAAACAGAAGCAACCTTTACTCCACTATTTCCCAAAGTTTTTTTTGCAATAGCAACATAAGTAGGGTAAACACAAACAGCTGCAACAGTAGGTAAATCGTTTATTCCGTCGGCTGGTTGCATTGCTTTATTGCACATTTGAATAACTTTCCCTTCAGTGTCTTTCCCTTCAAGAGTAGTTAAATCAATCATGTTTAATGCTAATTTTAACGCACTTACCTTAGATTGTTTTTTTATGCTTCGAGTATTAAATCTCGCAACACGTTCCTCAATTCCAACTTGGTCTATTACCGGACTATTTTTAAAGTTCATAGTATAAAATTAGTTAATTTTTTGTTTTTTATAGTATAATATTATTTCAATTTAATGTATTTTTTACCTTTATGCCTTAATGGCTATTTTTTGTAAACCAATAAGCTCTAAAAAACGTTTTATACCGTATCGTAAACTATTTGAGTCTTATTCGTTTACGTTATATGAAAAAGCAGCGTTAATTCCTGAAAATGACTTATTGAAAATATGCACAGGCGATGTTTTTTTTAATAAAAACTTCTTAAATCTAATTGAAAAATGTAAAAACATTAAAGTTCAAATGCGCTATTGTGTTATTTATGAAAATAAATTACCAATTGGATTTTTATATTGCCAAATAACTGATTTTAATGCTGGCGTTTTTGGCGAGCTAGTTAAAAATGAAAACTCTGACAGGAGCTCCAAAACATTAAAACTATTTGAAAAATATTTAATTAAAAACAGACACGAAAATTTATTACGTTTATTTACTTGTGGAAATAATTTAGTATCGGGCGAACACGGTTTTTGTTTTATAAACTCTGTACCTGAAAAAATAAAACATCAATTGGTGTTACATACAATAGATTTAATAAGTAAAGAAGAAACTAAAACAGGTACAATTTCGGCGGTGTTAATTAAAGATTTTGAAGAACATTTAAAACCTAAACAATTATTTAAAACCTTTAAATATGAGGTATTTACTGTTGAGCCAAATTTAATATTAGAATTTCCTAAAAAAGTAGATTCGCTTGATGAATATATTCAATTGTTTTCTAAAAAATATAGAAATAGAGCAAAAAACATTCAAAAAAAATTTTTAGACATAGATATTAAAGAGCTAAATATTACAGAAATTAAAACTTACGAAACAGAAATTTATTCGTTATACATACAGGTTTTTAAAAGAGCTAAGTTTAAACTTCTTCAACTTCCAAACAATTATTTTAGCGAATGTAAATTAATATTTAAAGAACAATTTAAGGTTTACGGTTTTTTTAAAAATAATCAGTTAATTGCGTTTAATAGTTCATTTTTATTAAAAGATAATGTTTTAGAAGCCCATTATATAGGTATAAACTACGAGCTAAATAAAGAGTATGAATTATACCAAAACACACTTTGTAATATTGTAACATTAGCAATAAACCAAAATAAAAAAATTATAAATTTTGGTAGAACAGCCGCAGAAATAAAAACTACAATTGGAGCTAAACCTAAAGAGTTATATTGTTACATAAAAGCTCAAAATACAATATCTAAATTAGTGCAAAAATCATTAATTAAATTTTTAAAACCAGACGAATGGATTCCAAGAAATCCATTTAAAGAAGAATAGAAGATTATAAATAAATTTAAAATGGAAAGAAATATATTATTTATAATTAATCCTAATTCTGGAAAAAAAATATCTGATAAATTAATTGCTATTATAAATGAGGAGTTTCCTAAAAATTTAAAATATCAAATTGTACTTTGGAAAACAATCGATTATTTTGAAGAAATTAAAAAGTTAATTAATTCTCAATCTTTTACTGATGTTATTGCTGTTGGAGGCGATGGCACAGTTAATCAAGTAGCAAGTTCATTAGTAAATTTAAATATTTCATTTGGTATTGTGCCTGCAGGCAGTGGAAATGGTTTAGCGCGAAGTTTAGCTTTATCAATGGATATAAAAAAAGCCATTCAACAAATTGTTTTAGGTAAAACACAATTTATTGATTACGGAACAATTAATGGAAATCCTTTTTTTTGCACAAGTGGTGTAGGTTTTGACGCTCATATTGGAAAATTATTTGCCTCATCAAAAAAGCGTGGTTTTAAAAGTTATATTAAAATTACAATAAAAGAGTTATTAAAATATAAAGCTAAAAATTATACACTTGTGTTTAATGGAGAAACTATTAAACGAAAAGCTTTTTTAATTACCATAGCAAACGGAGGGCAATATGGAAATGATTTTTACATTGCACCACAAGCAAGTTTACAAGATAATAAACTACATGTTGTAATTGTAAAACCTATGGGAGTTTTTGGAGCTTTTACATTGCTTAATAATGTGCTAAAACATAAGGCTTACAAAAGTAAATATGTTGAAACATTTACATCAAACAAAATTACAATTAAAGGAGAAAACATAAACACAATACATTTTGATGGTGAGCCTTCTGAAATAAATGGCGACTTAAATTTTGAGTGTGTAAATAAAGGTTTAAAAGTTATTGTGGGCGAAAAATTTAAACCTAGTTTAATTGTTTAATTTTTTTCAAAAATAATTCTAGCCCTATTTTTTTGCCATCATCTAAGTTGTAGCTAATTTTATTTTTTAAATAATCTATTATAAAGTCTTTATTATAGTTTTTATTTAATTCGTTTACTGCACTATCAATATTATTAACTCCATATTTTAAAACTGTATTAAACTCTTCAATAAAATTATCATTTAATTTTTCGTTAGCAACCCAAGCTGCAAAAACAAAAGGTAAGCCTGTTAAATTAAACCATTCTGTAGCTAAATCGTATTCAAAGTTAAATTTGTTTTTTAAACCAAATGTTCTATCGCCTATAATAACAGCCGCAGTTTTATCTGTAACATTATTTTCAAAACCAACTTCGGCATTTTTATAATTTACTTTAACCTTCCAAAGTTCATTGCATAATACTTTTACAAGAGTTACAGAAGTTTTAGATTGATAATCAAGTAATATAGTTTCAACTTCGTGTATTGGAACTTGTGAGTACAGTTTAACGCTATCAACTAATTTATTTGCACCAATACAGTATTCTGTTATAATATAATAATTATTTAATTCAGGCAATAATGCAACAGGTACTAAAGCAACATCTACCTGTTGGTATTTAAGTTTTTGTGCACAAATACTTGGAATATCTTCTTGTAAATCTATCTTTTTAATAAAATTAGAATTGTGTAGCGCCCATCTAAAAGGCAGTGTGTTTGTGTAATTTACAATTGAAATTTTCATTTTTTAAGATTGTAGTACAAAATTTTTAACCCCTGTGTAAATTAATTCTACACCAATACACATTACAAAAAATCCCATTAACCTAGATAATGCCATTAAACCTGATGTGCCTATAAGTTTTGCAAAATATCTTGAACTTAATAAAACAACTAAAATAAAAGCACAAACTAAAAATATAGCTAAAAATACTATTAACATGCTGCTTAAATTTTGATCGGCAAAGTTTAATGAAACCAAGTAAGACATGCTACCTGGGCCTGCTAATAAAGGCATAGCTAAAGGGGTAAACGAAATATCTTCTTTTTCAATGGCTTCTATTTTAACTTTTTGATTTATTCCTTTATGTGTATCGCGTTTATTATTAATAAATGAAACACCACTTAACAACATTATTATTCCACCAGCAACCTTCATGCTATTAATTGAAATACTAAAAAAATCCATTATTAAATTGCCAGATACAAAAGCAACAACTAAAATTAAAAACACATAAAATGTACATTTAATAGATATTTTTTTAATTTCCTCAGGGGTTCTGTTACTTGTAAACGAAATAAACATTGGCACAGCGCCAATAGGGTTTAAAACTGATATAAGTGAAGAAATTAAAGCTAATAAAGACATTTTACAAAAATACAACTATTAATTTGTAATTTTTTAAGTTTTATAAATTTCCCAATCTCTTAACTTTTTTTTAATTTTAAATTCATATGCAATTAATGCAATTATACACCCAAAGCTATTGGCAATAAAATCCAAATAATCGGCACTTCTATGGCTAAAAATTAAAGCCTGAAAAATCTCTAAAATTCCACCATAAAAAATGCATATAATCACAAATAAATAAATGCTTTTTGCACTCATTTTTTTTGATTCGATTAAATTAATACACAAAAACATTAAAATAAAAAAGATACTTGCGTGTATCCATTTATCAAACCCTATAAGTTCAAGCAAATTTATTGAAGGGATACTTTGTCCAGGAAATGAACATAATAACAAAATTATTAATGCCCAACCAATTAAATATAACTTTGGTCGTTTTGAAATTACGTTAAGAAAATATACAAGTGTGTTTTTCAGTTAAACAAAGGTATTTACTTTTATTAGTTAATACTAGTTCGAACAAATTATCTTGCCAAAATTAAACGTATATTTGCAAAATGGCATATCATTCAGATAAAAGAAATTCAAACAAAGGAGATAAAAAACCTTTTAAAAAAGCAAGTTCAAAATTTTCAAAAGATAAAGGTTTTTCATCTGAAAGGAAAAAATCATTTGATAAAAAAGATAGTTATTCTGATAAACCGTATAAATCTGATAGACCTTATAAAAAAAGAGATGATGGCAGTTCTAATTATAAATCAAAAGAAGGAAAACAATTTAATTCAGAAAAAGATTTTAAAAAACCATATAGAAAAACTGATAATTTTAAAAAAGAGTTTAACGATGATAGTAGAGGTTCCTATAAAGTAAAATCAAATAAATTTGAAGATACAGAAAGGGAATTTAAAAAGTCGTTTAAAAAAACATTTGTAAAAGGAATTAATACAGGAGAAGAAACAAAGTCATCTCGAGATAGTTATAAAGCAAAACGCTCGTTTAGTAAAAATAAAGACTTTAGATCTAAACAATCTAATTTTGAAAAACCTTTGTTTTCTGATGATCAAAAACACTCAAGGCCATTTGAAAGAAAATATAAAGAGAAAAATAAATCATACAACGATAAAAAAATTAATAAAACAAATGATGAAAATTATTCTCAAAAAAGAGTAGGGTATGAGGAGTTTGGCGAAACAAAATCGTTTAACAAAGAACGATTTGATAAAAAGAATTTTAAAAAAGAGAATAATAAATCAAACAAAAAAAATAAAGACAGTTCGGAACTAATAAGATTAAATAAATACTTGTCAAATGCTGGTATTGCTTCAAGAAGAGATGCAGACGTTTTAATAAAAAGTGGTGTTGTTAAAGTAAATGGCGTACCTGTTACCGAAATGGGTTATAAAATTAAAGCAAGTGATGTTGTAACTTATGGCGATGCAAAAGTTAAAAGTGAAAGAAAAGTTTACTTGCTTTTAAATAAACCTAAAGATTATATTACAACTATGGAAGATACTCATGACCGAAAAACTGTTATGGATTTAATTTCTAATGCTTGTAGCGAACGTATTTATCCTGTTGGTAGATTAGATAGAAATACTACAGGAGTTCTATTATTTACTAATGATGGGGAACTTGCAAAAAAATTAACACATCCTAAAAATGATATTAAAAAAATATATCATGTTAGTTTAAGTAAAGCCTTAAAAACAGATGACTTTAATCAAATACAAGATGGTTTAGAGTTAGAAGATGGATTTATACAAGTAGATGATTTAGCTTATGTTGGCGAAGGTAAAAAAGAAATTGGTGTAGAAATTCACAGTGGCAGAAACAGAATTGTGCGCCGTATTTTTGAACATTTAGGCTACGAAATTTTAAAATTAGATAGGGTTACTTTTGCTGGATTAACTAAAAAAGATTTACCACGTAGTAAACACCGATTTTTAACACAAAAAGAAGTTGCTTTTTTAAAAATGATTTAAACGAAAAACTTTATGCTCCTTTAATAGTTGTTTGGTTTGTTTTATTAAAGGTTGGATTAAGAATGTTTTTAACCTCTTCAATTATTTTTTCTGGTGAGAATCCACACTCTTCGTATAGTTCAGCTTGTTCGCCATGTTCTACCCATTTATCTGGTATTCCTAATCTTGTAACTTTTGCAGCATATTGGTTATCAGCCATAAATTCTAAAACTGCACTTCCCATTCCACCCATAATACAGCCATCTTCAACAGTAATTATTTTTGAATAGTTTTTAAAAACTTCATGCAATAAGTTTTCATCAATTGGTTTGGCAAACCGCATATCGTAATGCGCAGGATTTATATTTTCTTCTTTTAATTTTGATATGGCTTCGGCAACTAAATTGCCTGGGTGTCCTATTGATAAAATAGCAACATCTTTACCATCTTTTATTTTTCGGCCTTTACCTATTTCAATTTTTTTAAATGGTGTTTTCCAGTTTACCATTACACCATTTCCTCTTGGATATCTTATACTAAATGCGCCTTTTGTTTCATCTAATTGTGCGGTGTACATTAAGTTTCTAAGTTCTTCTTCATTCATTGGCGCACTTACAATCATATTTGGTACGCATCTAAAATAAGCAATATCAAAAGCACCATGGTGTGTAGGTCCATCAGCACCAGCTAATCCACCTCTATCTAAACACAAAATTACTTTTAAGTTTTGTAAAGCTACATCGTGTAAAACTTGGTCGTATGCTCTTTGCATAAACGAACTGTAGATATTACAAAATGGTACCATGCCTTGTGTGGCTAATCCTGCGCTAAAAGTAACAGCATGTTGTTCGGCAATTCCCACATCAAAAGCCCTGTCTGGCATTGCTTTCATCATTATATTTAATGAGCAACCAGTAGGCATTGCGGGTGTAATACCCATAATTTTAGGATTCATTTCTGCTAGTTCAACAATGGTATGGCCAAAAACATCTTGATATTTTGGTGGTTGAGGATTTTTTGGAACAACTTTAATTATTTCACCTGTATCTTTATTAAACAAGCCTGGTGCATGCCAAATAGTTTCATTCCCTTCTTCACTAAATTTATATCCTTTTCCTTTTTTAGTAAGTACATGCAACAATTTTGGACCAGGAATATCTTTTAAATCTGCCAATACTTTTGTTAAACGTACAACATCATGCCCATCAACAGGCCCAAAATATCTAAACTTTAAGCTTTCAAATAAATTACTTTGTTTTAATAAACTAGTTTTAACTGCATTTTCTACTTTACTTGCAATTTCTTGAGCGTTTGGGCCAAACTTGCTTATTTTTCCTAGCATTTCCCAAACCATATCTTTTGCCTTGTTATAAGTGTGCGATGTTGTAATATCCGTTAAATACTCGCGAAGTGCCCCCACATTTGGGTCAATACTCATGCAATTATCGTTTAAAATCACTAATAAATTAGCGTTTTCAACTCCTGCATGGTTAAGTGCCTCAAAAGCCATACCGGCCGTCATACTTCCATCGCCAATTACAGCAATATGTTGCTTATCTTTTAAGTTTTGATATTTACTGGCTACCGCCATACCCAAGGCTGCACCAATACTTGTGCTTGAGTGGCCTACACCAAACGTATCGTATTCACTTTCGCTTCGTTTAGGAAATCCGCTTATGCCTTTATAAATTCTGTTGGTATGAAAAATATCTCTTCGCCCAGTTAAAATTTTATGACCATAGGCTTGATGACCAACATCCCAAACCAATTGATCATAAGGTGTATTAAAAATATAATGTAAAGCTACGGTTAATTCAACAACACCTAAAGATGCTCCAAAATGCCCACCTTTTACCGAAACCAAGTCGATGATATATTGACGGACTTCGGCACAAATTTGCTCTAGTTGTTCTTCTTTAAGATTTTTTAAATCGGCGGGCGAATTTATTTTTGATAATAATTCACCAGGTTCAAAACCATTACCTTTTACAATTTTCATGCGTAACAAATATACAAAATATTATAAAACGATTTTTGACATTTTTATTGTTTGTTTATACCTAAAAAGTGTTAATGATTGTTTTTAAAAACATTGTGTCCAACAAAATCTTAACTTAAATTTGTACTAAATTAATTTTTATGAAATTATATTCAATTAACGCCGGTAATTTTAAATTAGACGGAGGAGCCATGTTTGGTGTAGTGCCAAAAAGTATTTGGAACAAATTAAACCCTGCTGATGAAAATAATATGTGTAGTTGGGCTATGCGTTGCTTACTTATTGAAAAGGACAACAAATTAATTTTAATTGATACTGGAATGGGGAACAAACAAGATGAGAAATTTTTTGGCTATTATTATTTGCATGGAAACGATAGTATTGAAAGTAATTTAAATAAATTTGGTTTTACTTCAAACGATATAACAGATGTTGTTTTAACACATTTACATTTTGACCATTGTGGTGGCGCAATTAAACACAATACAAATAAAACTGGGTATGAACCAGCTTTTAAAAACGCTACTTTTTATAGTAATTCAAAACACTGGGATTGGGCAATAAATCCAAATGCCAGAGAAAAAGCTAGTTTTTTAAAAGAAAATATTTTACCAATAAAAGAAAACGGGCAACTTAAATTTATTGATGAATTAAAAGAGAATATTATACCAGAATTAAGTTTTATTAATGTTTACGGGCATACCGAAGCAATGCAATTACCAATTATAAAATATAAAACTAATACAATTGCCTACATGGCCGATTTAATACCAAGCGCAGCACATTTGCCTTTACCTTATGTAATGGGTTACGATATGCGACCTTTAGAAACTTTAAAAGAGAAAAAAGAAATTTTAGAAAAAGCAATTGAGAATAATTGGCTATTGTATTTTGAACACGATAAAGCAATAGAGTGCGTTAATTTAGAGCGTACAGAAAAAGGTATAAAGATGAAAGAGCAACTTAATATAAGTGAATTATAATTGAATTCCAATTAATTGCACATCATCTAATTGTTCGATTGATCCACGCCAATTTTCAAAAACATTATTAAATTTTTGTTCTTGTTCATTAATATGTAATAGGTTGGCATGCTGTATGGTTTCAACCAATTGTTTGTACTTAAATTTTTTTCCTTTTGGTCCACCAAATTGGTCAGTATAGCCATCGGTAAACAAATATAAGGTGTCGCCTTTTTCGTAATTTAACTCGTGTAATGAAAAGCTAATTGTATTTAAGCCTTTACCAACTGGCATTTTATCGCAATTTAATTCTATAATTGATTTATCAGTTTTTACTAATATTCCGCCGTTATTTGCTGATGCATAAGTTATTTTTTTTGTATTAAAATTGTAACAAATTAATGTTCCATCAAAACCATCTTGTTGCCCATCTTCGCCAATAAGTTCAATTAACCTAGCTCTAATGTAGTTGAAAATTAAATTAGGATCATGAATTAGTTTTTCATTAATAGCCTCGCTATATAAGGCCATATTTAATAAACTCATAAATGCACCTGGCACACCATGACCTGTACTATCGCAACAGGCTAAAAAAAATAAATCTTCGTTTAAATTATTTTTATTCATTGTAGTCCAATAAAAATCGCCACTTACAATATCTTTAGGTTTAAAATAAATGAAGTTATTTGGGAAGCAGCTATTTAATAAGCGTTTGTTTTTTAATAAACCTTGTTGTATTCTATTAGCATAATTTATAGAGTCTAAAATTTCTTTATTTTTAATTTCAATTTCATTTTTTTGAAGTTCAGTTTCTCTATTTTTTTGTTCAATTATGTTTTTTTGTTTTGTAATTAGTTTAAACCTGTTATACATAAAGTATCCAAATAAAATAAGTAAAATAGATAATATTGTTAATCCAATTTTTAATGTTCTGTCTCTATCTATTTGAGCTAAGTTAGCTTGTAATCTTGCTTTTGTTACTTTGTCTTTTTCAGCATTTTTTATACTATCTTTTTCTGTTTTACTTTTAAATTGATAAGCTAATTCATTTTTGCTTACTTCTGCAGCGTGAGATAGTTTAGAATAAGCATCATTGTTTTCAAAAAACTTATCCATGTATATTTTAGCTTTTTTTAAATCATTTTTTTGAAGATATAATTTATATAGAGCATTATAAGTGTCTTTTAATATTTCTATATCTTCATATTCTAAAGCATATTTTTCTGCAATTTCAAGAAATTTAATCGCAGTATTATAGTCTTTTTTAATAGCATAATTTTCGCCTAATTCGTTTGCCGATTTCATTAATTCTATTGTGTTTCCAGTTTCTAAGGCAAGTTCGTAACATTTTTCGTAATATTCTTTAGCTTTATCGTATTGCTTTAAACCATTGTAAACATTGCCTAGGTTACCGTAAGTACTGCAAATGCCAGATTTGTTTGATAAAATAGAATAAATTTTTAAAGCTCTTAAACCATAGCTTAAAGATTTATTTAAATCTTTTTTATTTGAGTAAATTAAGCAAATGTTATTTAAATTATTTGCAATTTTTAGGGAGTCGTTTAATTTTTCTGCAATTGCAATGCTTAAAAAAGCATACTCAAGTGATTTTGTTTCTTCGTCAAGTTCTGCGTATAGCGCACCTATGTTTCCGTAAGCTGTTAAAATTGCTTTTTCGTCATTATTTTTTTGTGCAAAGGCTAACGATTCTCTATAATAACCAATAGCATCTTTATATTTTTTACTTAATTGCGAAGCAACACCTAACAAATTATAAATTTTAGGAAACAATAAATGATTGGTTAATCGCTTTGCAACCAGTAAACTTCTTTTGCCATAATAAAACGAACTGTCTTGATTTTCAAAGGCATATTCCCAGCCTAATTCGATGTAAGCTGTTGATAAAATACTATCAGATTTTGAATTTTTAATTATTTTTAATAACGAATCTTTATTTGAAAAACCATTTAAAATTCCAAATACAGTTATAAAAAATACTGTTAATTTAAATTTACTTTTTAAAAACACAACTCTTAAATTTAAACAAATTAATTAATTCTATAAAATTACACACATAAATACTTATTGAGTTTATAGTTTATTTGAGTAAAGGTGTTAAATTAGGCATTTGTTTTATGAAAAGTAAACTCCCTAACATAGGCACCACTATTTTTACAAGTATGAGTGCATTAGCAAAAGAGCATAATGCAATTAACTTATCGCAAGGTTTTCCTGATTTTGAATGTGATAATAAATTAAAAGAGTTAGCCTCAAAATATATTTACGACGGTGCAAACCAGTATGCTCCAATGGCTGGTACATTACAACTTAGAGAACGCATAGCTGAAATTGTTGAAACTTGTTATAAAACAAAATACGATGTAAATTCAGAAATAACTGTTACAGCCGGAGCTACACAGGCAATTTACACGGCAATTGCTACATTAATAAATTTTGGTGACGAAGTAATAATTTTTGAGCCAGCTTATGATTGTTACAGCCCGGCAATACTAGTGCATGGCGGAGTACCAATTCCAATTCAATTAACTGCTCCCGATTTTAAAATTAATTGGCATGAAGTAAAAAATAAAATTACCGCAAAAACAAAATGTATTATTATTAATACACCTCACAACCCAACTGCTACTATATTAAATGAAACAGATATTACAGAGTTACAAAAAATTGTTTTAGAAAATAATTTGTTTTTAATAAGCGATGAGGTTTATGAGCACATGACTTTTGATAATGCTAAACATTTTAGTATTGCTCAATGGCCAAATTTAAAAGAGCGTAGCATAATTGTTTCATCATTCGGGAAAACAACTCATACTACAGGATGGAAAATTGGGTATGTTTTATCTTCGAATTTGATTTCAGCTGAATTTAGAAAAATACATCAATATTTAGTGTTTTGTGTTAATAACCCATTGCAATTAGCTTTAGCTGATTATTTAAAAGATGAAAATAATTATAAATCAATTTCTAATTTTTATGAAAGTAAAAGAAATTATTTTGTAGATAAAATTAAAAAATCTCGATTTAAAATTTTACCAAGTAAAGGTACATACTTTCAGTTGTTAGATTATTCAAGTATAACAGATGAAAACGATACTGATTACGCAATAAGATTAATTAAAGAGCATAAAATTGCATCAATTCCTTTATCTGTTTTTTATTCAAAAGAAACAAATCAAAAACTACTAAGGTTTTGTTTTGCTAAAAAAGATGAAACATTAATTAAAGCTGCAGAAATTTTATGTTCAATTTAAAGATCAGTATCAAATATAAATTTTTGTTCATCTCTTAAATTATATTTACTACTCATTACTTCGCCGTAGGCACCTGCCGTTCTTATGGCTATTAAATCTCCTCGTTCAGTTTCGGGTAACATTACAGCTTTACCAAAACAATCGCTGCTTTCGCAAATAGGCCCTACAACATCATATTTTTTATTTATAATTTGTTGCAAATTATTTTTAGTAATATTTTCAATTTTATGATAGGCTTGATACAATGCTGGTCTTATCAATTCAGTCATTCCTGCATCTAAAATAGCAAAGTTTGTATTTATTCCATTTTTAATATACAATACTCTGCTTATTAAATTGCCACATTGTGCAACAATACATCTTCCTAATTCAAAATGAATTTCTTGATTTGTCGAAGCATTTAAAAATTGTTTAAACACATTAAAATAACTTTCAAAATCTACAATGGCTTCCTTTTCTGGTTCTTGATAGTTAACACCTAAGCCACCACCAACATTTAAATGTACAATGTTAAAACCTTTATCTGTAAACCATTTATTTATTTCGTTAACTTTTAAGCATAAATTTTTAAAAGGTGTTAAGTTTCTAATTTGCGATCCAATATGAAAATGAAGACCATTAAAATTTATATTTTTTAAATTACTTATAATCGCAATTACTTGGTCAAACTCATAAGGGTTAATCCCAAATTTATTTTCTTCTAAACCAGTAGTTATGTATTTATGAGTATATGCGTCAACATTAGGGTTAATCCGCAAGGCAACATTTGCAATTTTATTTTGGCTTAAAGCTAATTCATTAATTACAATTAGTTCAGGAATACTTTCAATATTAAAACTAAAAATATTATTTTTTAAACCTAAATTAATTTCATCATCGGTTTTACCAACACCAGCAAATGCAATTTGATTACTTTTAAAACCATTATTAAGGGCACACTTTATTTCATTTCCACTAACGCAATCAGCTCCTAAACCAAATTGATTAATTATGTTTAATAAAGCAGGATTAGAGTTTGCTTTTAATGCGTAATGTATATGATAATTATTAGGTGCGGCTTTTATTAAGGCATTTAAGGTTTCTTTTAATAGCGTTGTATTGTAATAATAAAAAGGAGTTTTTTCCTTTTCAAATTTTTGTATATGTTGATTTGTAAACATAAAATAGATTTTAATATCCAAATAATCCTTTGTTTAAGGCTTGTAAGGCTTTTGTTTTAAATGAGTCTTTTACTAAAACAGAAATATTGTTTGAACTACCACCATAACTTACCATTCTTAAAGGGATTTCTTTTAAAGATTCTAATACTTTATAACCGTACCCTGCGCTATCTTTAGAGATATGGCCAACTACACAAATTATGGTTTGATTTTCTTCAACATCTACACTTGCAATTTCTTTTAATTCATTCACAATTTCTTTTAAAAATTTATTATTATCTATTGTTAAAGAAACCGCTACCTCGCTAGTAGTAATCATATCTATTGAAGTTTTAAATCTTTCAAAAACTTCAAATACTGATCTTAAAAAACCATGTGCCAATAACATCCTATCACTTTTTATACTTATTGCAGTTATACCATCTTTAGCAGCAACGGCTTTAATACCTTCTTTATTTGAGTCTATATTTGCTATAAGTGTTCCTTCTGCATTTGGTTGCATTGTGTTTTTTAATCTTACTGGTATGTTCTTTTTTTGTGCAGGTAAAATACAAGTTGGGTGTAAAATTTTTGCACCAAAATAAGCTAACTCTGCTGCTTCATCAAAGCTAAGTTTGTTTATTGGATGTGTTTTGTTTACAATTCGCGGATCATTGTTATGCATACCATCTATATCAGTCCATATTTGAACTTCGGGACTATTAATTGCAGCTCCAATAATTGAGGCGGTATAATCGCTTCCGCCTCTTTTTAAATTATCAATTTCGCCATATGCATTTCTACAAATATAGCCTTGGGTAATGTATAAATTAGATTTAGGATAATTTAATAATTCATTTTTTAACTGTGTTTCAATATAATGCATATCTGGTTCTTCATTAACATCTAAACGCATAAAATTAAATGCTGGTAAAAGAACCGAATCAATTTTTAACTCCTCTAAATAATAATGGAAAAGCGCAGTGCTTATTAATTCGCCTTGTGCTAAAATTGCTCTCTCTTCATTTGATGTAAACATATCAAGTGTAAACGACAAAATGTAATTAAAATGATTTTCAATTAAGCTTTTGCCTTTTAGTAAACTTTCTTTTTCAGAAAAAAGTTCGTTAACCACATTAAAGTATTTTTCTTTTAATGTATTAATTTGTTTTTTAGCTAATTCTATATCTTTATTGTAAAGTGAGTTGTTAATTTCAACTAAAGCGTTTGTGGTGCCACTCATTGCACTTAAAACAACAATTTTAGGCTCGGTACTTGTTGTTAGTTTAACTAGTTCTTTTATTCGTTGTGGCGATCCAACACTAGTCCCGCCAAATTTTAAGATTAAATACATTTATTTTAAATTTATTATAAAAATTGATTAATGATTAAATTTTATTACCAAGACCGTAGCTCAGTTGTTTGAAGGATTAAATGGCTAATGCCACTTATATTTAGATTTTATTTCAAACTTAAAATTCATTTTGAGGAACAAATAAAAACAAAGTTTTTAAATTGCACAAAAAAAAGATAAATAAGTTTTAAACCATGTTAACATTGCTTATTTTTGCAGTTGTTATTTTAGACAATAAATTAAACTAAAATAAAAGTATCATGAAAAATAAAAAATGGTTATTGTTACTTATTATTGCATTGCCCTCTGTTTTTTGGATAATATTAGAAACAAGCACAATAAATTCGAAAAAATTACCATTTTTTGGACCAAAACAACTTAAGGCAAATACAAAAGATACATTGTATTATAGTGCTCCAATTCAATTTTACGAAGATGTTTTACAAGAAGTAAAAACGGATTTATCTGCTCAAACTGAGCCAATAGTTGCATTAATGTTTGTTAAAAAACAATATAGAGATGATGCTTTTAGATTAGCTGGATTGTGGGAGTATATTAATTATAAAGCAGAGAAAATAAAAGAAATTCCAGTTTATATTATTGGAGAAAATGAAGGTGGAAGAGTTGAAATTGCAGATACTTTAAGTAAACTTAAAAATGCTGGGAATTTAAAATTTTTAAATGTAAACGTTTTTAAATTTGATAGTGTAAATAAAATTTATTTTAAAGATAAACCTTATTATGTAGATTTTAGTTTTGTTGTTTTGTTAGATGAGAACAGAAACATTAGAGGATACTATGATGCGCGTTTTGTTTCAGAAATTAAAAGACTTATTGATGAATATAAACATTTACGCTTAAAAGAAGCTAAAAAACAAATGCTCGAAAAAAATGAAATTAAAGTTAATAGTTAAATATGTTGTTGTAATTTTTTATTTTACTTCTTGTACAAATAAAGAAAAACATAAATTAGTATTACCTGTTTTTGGCGAGAAACACATAAGCAACTCTGATACTATATACCACACAGTTGGCGGATTTACCTTTACAAATCAATTTAACGACATAGTTTCTGAGTCAACAATAAAAAATAAAATTTATGTAGCTGATTTTTTCTTTGCTACTTGCCAAAGTATTTGTCCGCAAATGAGTACAAATTTAAAATTAGTGCAAGAGGCATTTAAAACTGACAACGATATTTTAATTCTTTGCCATACAGTTAATCCTATGCATGATACAGTTGAGGTATTAAATAATTATTCTCAAAATTATGGTGCAATAAAAAACAAGTGGCATTTTTTAACTGGAAATAAAAAAGACATTTATAAAACTGCACGTTATGATTATTTAGTTAATGCCTTTGAAGACGATGGTTCTGCCGAAGGATTTTTACATAGTGAGTTATTAATTTTAGTGGATAAAAAACAACGCATTAGAGGTTATTACGATGGCACAAACGAAACGGAAGTAAAAAAATTAATTGAGGATATAAAATTATTAATAAAAGAACTTGAAGAAGTTTAAAAAAATGATTAGTTTAGAATCTCAATATTTATTAATCTTTAAAAAATAAAAACATGAAAGTTGCATTAATTACAGGTAGCACCAGTGGTATTGGTTTGGGAATAGCAAGAGAATTTGCTAAAACAAAACAATATAATTTAGTTTTAAATGGTTTAGAGGCAAATGGACAAGAAATTGCTGATAATCTTGCTAAAGAATTTGGAATACAAACCATGTTTAGTAATGCTAACATGCTTAAGCCTGAAGAGTTAAGGAAAATGGTAGACGATGCAAACACTAAATTTGGGAAAATAGATGTTTTAATTAACAATGCTGGTATTCAGTTTGTGTCGCCTATTGAAGATTTTCCTGATGAAAAATGGAATGCAATTATTGGAATTAATTTAACTAGCGCATTTTATTTAAGTAAAGCAGTTTGGAAAGGAATGAAAGAGAGAAAATTCGGAAGAATTATCAACATAGCTTCGGCGCATGGCTTAGTAGCTAGCGAATTTAAAAGTGCATATGTTGCAAGTAAGCATGGTATTGTAGGTTTTACTAAAACATTAGCTTTAGAAGGAGCCCCTTTTAATATAACTGTAAATGCAATTTGCCCTGGTTATGTTAAAACACCTTTAGTTGAAAAACAAATAGCCGACCAAGCAAAAGCACATAATTTAAGTGAAGCCGAAGTTGTAAGTAAAGTTATGCTTTATAAACAAGCCGTTAAAGATTTTGTTAGTTTAGAAACTTTAGGGCAAACTGCTTTATTAATGGCTAGCGATCACGCAAGTACTTTAACAGGTGTTGCTTTACCTGTTGATGGTGGCTGGAATGCGCAGTAATTTTTAATTTTAAGTTTTAAAAGAATTAAAATTAATTCAACGGGGTTAATTTATTTACCTACATTTTTTAAAGAAAATTCAGGATTACTTATCCAAGCAACATCATAACTTTTATGGCTTGGAACTATTTTCACTGTTTTCACACCATTTATATAAGATGTTTTTTTACTTGTGCCTCCTAGGTTAGAAAGGCTTAATCCAATTTGCTTACTACTATCGTATGAAATTATTTTTTCTGAATTATAATATTCAAAACAAGACTTTGAAGATTTATTGTTAAATAATCCTTTTAAAAAGTCTAAAATTCCGTTATCCCAATTATTGGCATAATAGCAGCCAGCCCCCGATTTAAAAAAAGGTTCTGCATACCATTTTACTCTTTTTACAGCTTCATCATAAGAAATTTCGCTATCATCAGATGCAGATGACCCTGCACCAAAACAAACGGATTGAAAACAAACTACTGCATTTTTAGAAAGTTTTAATTCGATAATATCTTTTGTACTTCCGCCACTTTCGATATTTAAACCACCTCCGGAAGTACCATGTCCGTTATAAATAAAAAAATGTGCACCATTTGCTTCTTTTTTTATATCATCCCATTTTGCGACTTTATCATAAAAACATTTTGTTTTAACTCCTTTGTCTTTTAAATATTCTGCAATTTTATTCATTGATTGTATAGCAGAAGTTGTGTTGTCTTCTGTATTACCAACAACTAAAATAGCTTTGTATTTTAAGTTAGTATTATTTGGTTTAACCTTAGGTTTTTGGGCAACACTAATAGAAGTAAAAAGGAGTAAAGCTAATATTTTACTAAAAAAATTCATTTTTACTTTATATGCTATTAATTTAATTTTTTGCTAATTTTCTTGTAATTGGTACCCAAATTCTTTTGCCAACATCTTCAGCTAAATCCATTCCTACATCGCTAGATAAAAGCTTGGTTCTGTAAATGGTATTATCTTTATTACTACCAGATATTAAATCAGAAATATCCCTACTGTTTTTTATTTTTTCAGTTTTGTCTTTATTGTTTTTACAAACTATTGGCATTTGCTTATTATCACCTAATTTTGTAAGTTCAACCTCTGCACTACAATTTACTCTATGCAACTCAACTTGTTTGCCGTTAAATTCAGATTTTTCGTCATTAATCGTTTCAATACTACTACTTTCATTTATTATAATTTTTTTAATCCGTAGGGTGTAATTCGCTTTTTCTTCTTCATTAAAAACAAGTGTAACATTAGATGTAAAACCAGCTTCAAAATTAAATCCTTTCATAAATTTTAAAAAGATAGAATCTTGTTTATATGCTTGAATATATTTTGTGTAGGATAAATTAGATTCTATTAATGTTATAGTTTGGTCTTTAATAACATTTATTACTACAGGTTTTGATACTTTCTTTTTAAACAATATACACGATTGAAAAGAAACGGTAAGTATAAAAATACTTAATACTATTTTAATTAATTTTGATTTCATCTATAAAAATGAATGAGTTATTTGTTCTTCCTATGTGCCACTCTGGCAATTTACCAAAGTGTGAAATTTTAATTTTTAAATAACGGTATTTAATTATTGTTTCAGGTATAAATGTAAAAAATTCAGTTATTACATTTTCATCTTTAGGATCGGTTTTTGTTTGAAGAGTTGATAATGAGGTAAATTGTTTATTGTCGTTACTAAATAAATATTCAACTTGCTTAGGTAAAATAATCCATGATCTACTATCTTGTAAAAAATTTAAGGAGATAGAATTTAAATTTGTTGGTGTATTTAAATCTAACATTATTTCAATGTCTTGACCTTGATATCCAAGCCATTCGCCTTTACGCCAATCTTTTGGTCCATACAAACCATCAATTAAAGTTTGCTCACCCATAGCTGAATATTGTGAATTTACTTTGCCTGTAATTTTAATTTTATAATTATTGGGTAGTTTATAAAGCTGAGTTGTAGTTGATAAACTTGAATCGTTTTCTGTAAACACTTTTGCTTTTAAAATTGTTGACGAATTAATTGTTATTGGTTTAGTATATTCTATTGAATTTTTGTTAGGTTCTGTGCCATTTGTAGTATATTTTATTAATTGTTTTATTTTTGGATTAATTGCTGTAACAGTAACAGTTTGTTTGACAGTAAAAACTTTATCGTTACTTATTATTATTGGCGCAAACAAATGTGTAGTATTTGAATTTGATATAAAATTTGGTTGTTTTATATAACTATTATTTGTTCCAGTAATTTTATTCGAATTAAATTTTATGCTCCCTCCATTAATAATATCAGAATGATTTAAAACAAAATTAGTAAGTGTTTTGTTATTCACTTCTACTGACGAAATTTTTTCATTTTTTGATGTATTGTTTTCAATTATAAAATGTTTACCATTTTCTAAATTTATTTTTATAGAATTAAAATAGGGTGCAGCAATTTGATAATTATTATCGCCAGGACAAACCGGATAAAAACCCATTGCACTAAAAACATACCAAGCACTCATTTGGCCGCAATCTTCGTTGCCTATTAGCCCATCGGGTGCATTTTTGTAAAATTCATTACAAATTTTATGTACATAATTTATTGTTTTGTATGGTTTGTTAACGTAATTATACAAGTATGCCATATGATGGCTAGGTTCATTTCCATGTGCGTATTGGCCAATTAATCCTGTAACATCAGCTTGATCTCGCCCAATTGTTTTTTGTTTTGTTGTAAATAATTCGTCTAATTTTTTTTCAAAATTTAATGCACCCCCATGCACATCAATTAATTTAGAAATATGTTGAGGAACATAGAAAGAATATTGCCAACTATTTCCTTCGGTAAAATGATTATTAATTTGATTAGGGTAAAATGGGTTTAACCAACCACCATTAAAACGAGGTTGCATAAATTTTGAAGTAGGATGAAATAAATTATAAAAAGAAAGCGATCTGAAATAATAATCTTTATAATTATTTTCTGTTTTTAAAATTTCGGCCATTTTATAAATACACCAATTATCATAAGCATATTCTAACGATTTACTTACGCTTTCACTTTCATCATCTACTTCTAAAAAACTTTTTTTATTAAAAATTGGTATTCCAAATTTATCATGTTTTGAACTGGCAATACTACCTTCAAATGCCTTTTGATAATCAAATCCTGTAATGCCTTTACTCATTGCATCTGCAATTACCGAAACAGAATGAAACCCAATCATACAATCTGTTTCATTGCTAGAAAGTTCCCACATTGGATAGCGACCAATTTGTTGATATTGTGAAATAAATGTGTTTATAAAATCTGAAGTGCGTTTAGTGTCAATTATTGTAAGTAAAGGATGTAAAGCCCTATAAGTATCCCATAAACTAAAAACAGAATAGTGGGTGTAATTTTCAGCTTTATGAATTTTTTTATCTCTTCCTAAATAATTACCGTCAACATCACTTGCAATGCTTGGGTGTATAAAACAATGGTATAATGCTGTATAAAAAATGTTTAATTTGTTTTTATCAGTGTCATTTATTTCAATTTTTGAAAGTTCTTTATCCCAAGTGTTTTTAGCATTTAAAACATATTCTTCAAAATTCCAATGTGGCGCTTCTGTTTTTAAATTGTTTAATGCGCCCTCTTCACTAACTGATGATATACCAACCTTAATTAGCAATGGCTTTTCATTTAAATCTTTAAACTCAAAAATTGCACCTTGTGCTTTTTCATTTAATTTAATATTTAAGTATTTTGTAAATTGTTTATTTATTGCGTAATCAAAGCGAGTTATGTTGCTACTAAATTGAATTGCATAATAAATAATTTGTTCTTTTGCCCAAGCTTTACTAACTCTAAAACCTATAACTGTATTACTATCTAATAATTTTACATTTTGATCTAGTGTTTCATCTCTATGTAAAAGATCTAAAATTACTTGCGGTTTTTTATTTTTTAGGAAAGTGTATTTATGAATCCCTGTTCTAAGTGTAGTTGTTAATTCAACATTTACACCATTATTTAATAAAACTTTATAATAGCCTGCATTTGCATTTTCATTTTTATGTAAAAAAGTTGATGAATAGTTTTTATTATTTAAGTTAGGGAAATCATAACCAGGCATTAATAAAATATCACCCCAATCACTACAACCTGTGCCACTTAAATGAGTATGGCTAAATCCATAAATTATACTGTCGCTGTAATGGTAACCACTACAGCCATCCCAACTATCGTCAACTCTTGTGTCGGGGCTTAGTTGCACCATGCCAAAAGGCATAACAGCGCCAGGAAAAGTATGTCCATGACCACCAGTACCAATAAAAGGGTTTACAAATTGGCTGTAATTTTGAGCAAAGCAAAAATGCGCAAAAATAAAAAAACAGAATATTTGTATTCTGTTTTTTAAATTATATAAAATTATTTTCACTAATTAAAGGTCAACTTTTACTTGAGCTAATTTATCACTCATGTACTCACCATTTTTAAGTTTATTTACAATTTTGCTAAAGCTTTCAATAGTATAAGTAACATCTTTAAGTGTATGTACTGCAGTTGGAATTAAACGAAGAATTATCATTCCTTTTGGAATAACTGGGTAAGTAACCATTGAACAGAAAATCCCAAAATTTTCTCGTAAATCTTTAACCATGTTTGTTGCTTCAGGAATACTACCATTTAAATAAACAGGAGTAACGGGGCTATTTGTATCTCCAATATTAAAACCTGCCGCAGTTAATCCTCCTTGTAAAGCTCTAGTAATTTCCCAAAGTTTTTCACGATATTCTGGGTGATTGCGCATTAATTCTAATCGTTTTAAAGCCCCAACAACTAAAGGCATTGGTAAACTTTTTGCAAAAATTTGACTGCGCATATTATAACGTAAATAAGTAATTATATTTTTTTCTGAACTTATATAACCACCAATTAATGCAAACGATTTTGCAAATGTTCCAAAATAAATATCTATACCAGCTTGGCAACCTTGATGTTCACCTGTTCCGCCACCATTTGGTCCCATTGTTCCACAGCCATGTGCATCATCAACAAATAATCTAAACGTGTATTTTTTCTTTAAATCAATTATTTCTTTTAGTTTACCTTGGTCGCCGCGCATACCAAACACCCCTTCTGTAATTACTAAAATTGCACCACCAGTTTGTTCGGCTAATTTTGTAGCACGTTGTAATTGTTTTTCGCAATCAGCAACATCGTTGTGTTTAAACACATAACGTTTACCCATATGTAAACGAACACCATCTAAAATACATGCATGGCTTTCGCTATCATAAACTATTACATCGTGTCTATCAACAATAGCGTCAATAGCACTAACCATTGCTTGATAACCAAAATTACAAAGTATGGTATCTTCTTTTTGTACAAATTCAGAAAGTTCTTTTTCTAATTGTTCGTGATAATTAGAATTTCCGCTCATCATACGTGCACCCATTGGTAATGCTAAACCAAATTGTGATGCAGCATCGGCATCGGTTTTTCTAACTTCTGGATGATTTGCTAAGCCTAAGTAATTATTTAAACTCCAATTTAAAAGTTCTTTACCTCTAAAAGTCATGTGTGGCCCAATTTCACCTTCTAATTTTGGAAAAGTAAAATAACCGTGAGATTCTTTTGCGTGTTCGCCAATTGGTCCCATATTGGCAGTAACTTTTTGGAAAATATCTTTCATAATAATAAAACTAAATTATTGTGTAAAGATAATAAAATTATCGCATTTTTTTAAGTACAATAATGCTTAATATTAATGCAAAAATTGATAAAATTGAACCAATAGCAAATGAAATTCCAGGAAAATATAAGGTTGAATTAGATTTTGTAAAAAATGTAAACGAGGAGGTCATTATTAAAGGCCCTATAATTGCAGTTAAACTTATTAAACTTGTTAAACCACCTTGCAATTCGCCTTGTTCATTACTTGGTACTTTTTGTGTAATTATACTTTGAATATTTGGAATTGCAAATCCACCTAATGTGAAATTCCAATACAATCTATTAAAATTGTAATAAAAATAAATGTTAAAGAATTTTTGTTTACTATACCTTTCATGTTTAATTATGAAAAACTTTGCATGTCGCACAGTTTACGGTATGCCCCGTTTTGGTTATAAAGTGCTGTGTGGTTTCCACGTTCAATAATTTCGCCTTGATTCATAACAATAATTTCGTTAGCGTTACTAATTGTGCTTAAACGATGGGCAATTACAATACTGGTTCTGTTTTTCATTAAATTAGTTAAAGCTTCTTGCACCAGTTTTTCGCTCTCGGTATCTAGCGCACTTGTTGCTTCATCTAAAATTAATATTTCAGGATTTCGCAATATGGCTCTTGCAATACTTATGCGTTGCTTTTGTCCACCACTTAATTTATTACCTCTATCGCCAATATTAGTATTATAACCACTGGTTAGTTTTTCAATAAATTGATGAGCGTTGGCAATTTTAGCTGCTTCTATAACTTGTTCTTTTGTAATGTTTTCTAGCCCAAAAACTATATTATTTAAAATAGTATCATTAAATAAAATGCTTTCTTGAGTAACAACACCAATTTTACTTCTTAAACTTTTTAATGAGGCTTCTTTTAGGTTTATGCCATCTATTAAAATTTCTCCACTATCGCAATCGTAAAATCTTGGTAACATATCGGCAAGAGTTGTTTTACCGCTTCCGCTTTGGCCAACTAAAGCAATTGTTTTACCTTTTTCAATATTTAAATTAATATTTTTTAGTACATAACCTTCGTCGCCTTTAATGTATTTAAAACTAACATTTTTATACTCTATTGAACTTTTAAAATCAGTTATCGGTTTTGGGTTTGCTATTTCATGAATAACATTATCAGCATTTAAAATTTTATTTATCCTTTCTTCGCTGGCAACACCACGTTGCACAAAACCATAAGCAACAGTTATTTGTTTAATGGGTGGAATTAATTGCGAGGCAGCAATAAAATACATAATAAAGGTTTCGCTAGTTAAACCATCGGTTCCATTTACAACCATTGTTCCGCCCAAATATAAAATAACCATTAAAATAAGTATAACTATAGTTTCGGTAAGAGGGCTATTTAAATCTGTTTTACGGTAAAGTTTTACGCTTTCTTTGTAAAACTCTTTATTAACTGTTTCAAATTTATTTTGCAAAAAATACTCACCTCTAAAGGCTTTAATTACTTTTGAACCATGAAGGGTTTCTTCTATTAAAGCATATAATTGACCTAAAGTTGTTTTGCTTTTTAACGATGCTTTTTTTAAACTTTTATTTAAAAGAACAATAATTATTGCAGCTAAAGGTAATAATACCAAAACAAGTAAGGTTAGTTTAGCGCTAATACTAATTAAAGAAATAAATAATAAAATTATAGTTAAAGGCTCTCTAAAAATGATTTCTAAATTGGTCATTATGCCAAATTCAATTTCAATAACATCGTTGGTAATACGGCTCATTAGGTCGCCTTTTTTTTCATCGTTAAAATAACTTAAAGGTAGTTCTAATGTTTTTTTATGTAATTTATTTCGAAGTTGATTAACTACACCAATTCGAATAGGTGCTATAAAAAACATAGCAAAATATCTAAATAGATTTTTTAAAAATGTAGCTAAAAAAACAAGTGTACAAATAAATAACAATGCTTTTAGTTTACCGGTTTTAATACTTTCAGTATCAGTTCCATTTAAAAATATAAGCTGTGTTACTTCATAGTCAAATTTTTGAAACACATAACTTGTAATTTTTGTTATTGAAAAAGTAGGTTCAGGTTGAGACGAAAAACTAATTAATTCTTCGGTGGATTTACCTAATAAATTTAAAAAAGGTAAAACTAATGTTAATGAAATAACCGAAAAAACGGCATAAAATATATTAAATACAACATTAAAAAAAGCATACTTTTCAAAACCTTTAATGTATTTAAATGCAGTAAATAATTTCATTTTTATGCTTTATGACAAACAATAACGTCTTCAATTGGATCTAAAGCATAACGTTTTAAAAGCTTGTCTTCAATCCACTTATTTGTAAAAGGATTATCTCTATCAACTTTGAAACCTGCTTGTGTAAGTTTTTCAAAATAATCTAACCCAAATAACCTTACATGGTCTGTTTGTCCAAATTTTAATTTTCTTTCTTTGTCTGTTTTAAGGGTTGTATCTTCTATTGTTGTTTTTAAATCAATTGCTAAAGGAACTTGCAATACAGCAAATCCGCCCTTTTTAAGTACTCTATAAATTTCACGCATTGCTTTAGGAGCGTCATCTACATGTTCAATAACGTGGCAACAAACAACAACATCGTAAGTTTCGTCGGGCATTTTTATGTCTTGGATATCCATATAAACAGGTTTGTATTCTGAATACATTTCTGGCTCAATGGTTCCAACGGTTTGTTTAATTGTAGGCGCAATTAAAGCATTTGCAATTTCTTTATTTGGAGATATGTGTAATAATTCTGTTGGTTGTTTATAAACATTAGTTCTTAACTCAAAAAATAATTTTAGTAACCTAGAACGGTCAACTGAGTAACAACTAGGGCAATAGTTATTTTTTTTATAGCCGCCACCTGCAACTTTATATTTTAAAAATACAGGAGATTTAACACCTTCGGGCATAAATTGCCTAAATGTTTTGCCACAGTAATTACATTCTACATTGTTGCCAAAGTTTAGTAATCCAAATAATTTTCTTCGTAAAACCCTATCTAATCGCATATTTATTATTGTTTTCTTATTAATTAAATTAACTAAAAAGTATAATTATAATTAAAGAACGAATATACTACAAAATTTCTCATTACCTTTACATTATGGATAGTGTAAGACAGCAAAAAGTAAATAAATTACTGCAAAAAGAATTAGCCGAAATTTTTAGAAGTGAGGCTCGTAATCTATTTGGCGGAGGTTTTATAACGGTTACAGTTGTAAGAGTTAGCCCTGACTTAGGCTACGCTAAAGTTTATTTAAGTATTATGGGCAAAAACAGAGATGAGGTTTTTAAATTAGTTGAAATAAATAAAACGCCCATCCGCAAAAAACTTGGTTTATTAATAGGAAAACAAGTTAGGGTTGTGCCTGATTTAACTTTTTTTATTGATGATTCTTTAGATTATGCAATGAAAATTGAAGCTTTATTGAAAAAATAAATTTGAATTTTTCTACTTACATAGCTAAAAGGTATTTAATTTCAAAAAAAAGTAATAATGCAATAAATGTAATAAGCTGGATAAGTATTATTGCAATTGCTATTACAACTGCTGCTTTAGTTATTATATTAAGTGCAATGAATGGTTTAACAAGTATTGTTGCTAATTTATACAATACGCTTGAACCAGACTTAAAAATTACAATTAAAAACGAAAAAACATTTAATGTTACTAATGAAAAGTTAAATGCAATTAAAACTATTAATGGAGTTCAAAATACCTGTTTTTGCTTAACAGATAAAGCTTTACTTAAAAATGACGACAAACAAACTTTAGTAACAGTTAAAGGTATTGATAACAATTTTTCAAAAGTCACAAAATTTAAAACAGCAATAACAGAAGGACATTCAGATTTAGAAAACAAAAATAATGGTAATACTGTTATTATTGGAAAAGGAATAGCCAACCAATTAGGCATAAATTTAAATGGCTATGTAAATGAACTTATTTTATATAGTCCGGTTAAAGGAAAATCATCTGGTTTAACAATGGATGAGCAATTAAATCAAATTTATGTTAGCCCCCAAGGAATTTTTTCTATAAATGATGAATTTGATTATCAATTTGTTTTTGTAGATATTAAAACAGCAAGATATTTGTTTGATGACTCTGTTAAAGTTTCTAGTATAGAAGTAAAATGCGATGAAAATAAAATAGATGAAGTTCAAAATCAAATTCAAAATATTTTAGGCAATAATTATGAAGTAAAAAATAGATATCAATTAAACGATGTACTTTTTAAAACACTTGAAACAGAAAAATTAGCCACTTTTATAATATTGGCTTTTATTTTAATTATAGCTACTTTTAATATAATTGGTGCTTTAACCATGCTAATAATCGAAAAAAAGAAAGACATAAAAACTTTGTATAGTTTAGGCGCATCATTAAAACAAATTCGAGAAATATTTATGCGTGAAGGATTACTAATTACAGGAGTTGGAGCACTAATTGGATTGGCTTTAGGATTAATAGTTTGCCTTTTGCAAGTAAAATTTCATTTAGTAAAATTTGGCGACGAATTTGTGGTGCCATACTATCCTATAGAATTAAGATTAAACGACTTTTTTTGGATTTTTTCTTTAATAATGGTTATTGGTTTTGTTGCAGCATTTTATCCTGTAAGGTTGTTTACAAAAAACGATTTAGTTAAAGACATTAACTAAATTTATTTAGATTTAAAAACTGATTAAAACTAAGCTTTTTGTTAGGGAACCCATTGTTTTAATGAGTTAGTAATTTTTCTTTGTTGCTAATAAAACGTAACTTTATACAAATTATAAAATTATGTTTACAAAATTACTATATACCTTAATTTTTATTGCAAGTTTTAATTTTATTAAAGCACAAGCCAACCCAAATAGCAATGCGCCTAGTGATGCAACTACCGGATATACATATAATTACGATAAAGTTTTTACATTAGTTTGTAATGAGTTATTAAATAAAACTAATGCTATTATAGATAACGAAGCAGCTATCTTAATAGGAAAATCTAATTTCCCAAAAATTGGAAATGTTAATGTTTTAAGCTCTAATCAAAAAACAACAGTTGCTAATTGGATAGAAGCTAACGGCAACCTTGTTATTGAAGTATTTAAAAACAGAAAAGATATTGTAACTCAATTTTAAAAATTAAAGAAATGAAAAATTTATTATCAATAGTTTTAGTAGTTGGGTTAAGTTTAGGTTTATCTGCACAAACACAAATACCTGTTGGACCTCAATCTAGTCAATTTACAAGTATGGTACGTGGATATCATTTCACTTCGCCAACTAATTTTACAATTTGTCAATTATATATACCACCAGATGCTGCTGGAGCTGCTGGGCAACCACAACATATTAGGGTTGTTAGATTTAATGCTGCTGCTCCCCCTGCTTTCCCTGGTACAACAAATGCTTTTACTCAATTATTTACAATTACGGGCGCAGCGCCTACAGCAACTGTGGCTTGTAATATTCCTATTGCTGCAGGCGATATTATAGGGGTATATGGTGCAAGAGCTGGAAACTGCATTAATTCTTATGACGGAGTAAATTTTGTTTCAAATATTGCTGGTTTTCCTGCCACATTTAGACGAAGTGGAATGCAAGCTTGTATAGCTGGTGGAGCAAATATGGCTAATATTTGGAGCGAGGTAAACTTTAGTATTGGGCGTATTTTTATGTATTACAATTGCTGTCAAACGCCTACTATAACTACAGTTGCATCTGCAACTAACGTTTGTAGTGGCACTAGTTTAACAATTTTAGGTGGTGGAGCAACTACTTATACATGGATGCCAGGGAGTGCTAACACAACAAGTATTACAACAACGCCAAGTGTAACAACAACTTATACTTTAAGTGGTACACAAAATGGATGCGTAGGTTCTAAAACTGTTGCTGTAACTGTAAACGCAACACCAACTATTACTTCTATAGGCAGCAACGGGCCTGTGTGTTCAGGTTCTGCGCTTAATTTAACAGTTGCAAATAATACAGTTGGGCCTTTACAAGGAGGAACTACCACTTATAGTTGGACTGGGCCTGGAGCTTTTACAAGTAACTTACAATTACCTTCTTTAGCTAATTCACAAGGAACAAATTCGGGCACCTATAATTTATTAATAACAAATACTTTTACAAATGGTGCTATTTGTACAGCTAATTCGTCAACATCAGCTTTAGTTATACAAACTCAAAGTATTTCAGTAAGTAATAGTACAGTTTGTCAAGGCGCAAATGTTACATTAACTGCTAGTGCAAATGGCGCAAATACTTATAGTTGGTCTGGCCCTGCTGGTTTTACCAACTTAGGTCAAACTGCAAATTTAACAAATTTAATGCCTACCAATGCTGGTAATTATACCGCAACTGCAACATTTACTGCCAATACAACCACTCTTGTATGTACATCAACAGCAGTAAGCAATCTATCTGTAGTAGCCACAAGCCCAGTTGCAATAAACTTAACGCCAAACGTATGCCAGTTTAGTAATACAAGTTTGGTAGCAACAGCCCCA
>Ga0209460_1000263_pt1 | contig 60818 bp, 38 predicted proteins | sample EBPBio132013_DNA_FD_185868 | JGI IMG/M metagenome (GOLD analysis project Ga0209460, IMG submission 185868) | Wastewater treatment Type I Accumulibacter community from EBPR Bioreactor in Madison, WI, USA - Reactor 2_5/13/2013_ DNA (SPAdes)... | ecosystem: Engineered > Bioreactor > EBPR >... | reverse complement strand
ATATAGTCTTGCCTCATCACTGCAATCAACGTCTGATTACCCACAACATCACGGACAATTCCATCCTTGAGTAAGATCGTGTTGTATAAACTGATGATGTCACTTCGAGTGATAATCCCCGCAATTTGGACACCGCCGCGCAGAATCACAAGGTGGGTAAACTGGTGCTTACCCATCATTTCGAGCGCATCCAACAACGGCGCTGTCTCACCGATGTACTGAAAATTGGTTTGCATATAGTCACGAACACGAGCCATGAAGCCCTTCCTCAGTCACCACAGGTACAAAATAATGAATTTATATAAAAGGAGCGACAGTGTACCGCGATTTATGAAAGTATGCGATGGCTTGACTCTGCTCCCCGCGTTCGACTATACTGTCCCTCATGATTAACTGTAATGGTTCCCCCATGTGCATGATGCAGCGCTTACGTCAGGATAGACGCAGGCGATTGCCCCGTGCGTGGTAACGAACCCAACACCGGCAACCCGAAACCGTCTGTCCTAATAAGGCAGGCGGTTTTTTGTTGAAGTTGTCAGTTGTCAGTTTACAGTTAAAAAGCGAAGTCTGTGTAAGTCAAAAGGTCGTTAAAAAGCATGTTAAGCGAGACGTTTTTAGCCCAACTGGTTGAAGTTATTTTGACCCGGAGCGCATTTTCGGGTGTTGAGGGGCGCTGGATTCAGGCGGTCGGCTTAACGGGCAGCCACGCGCGGGGCAGCGCCACCCCCTACAGCGATGTGGATATTCACGTCTTTGTGCCAGCGGAAGACATACCCGCTTATGAAGTGTACGCTTTACGACGCTTTGAAGATCACCTGCTCAGTATCAGTATCGTAACGATGGCGGATAAACGTGCCGAACTCACCCGCCCCGAATCCGCCATCCGCACCGTGCCGGGGCTGCGGCAGATGCGCGTGTTGTATGAGGCCGAAGCCGGTGTCTTGCAGGGTTTGGTGCAAGCCGCGCATGACTTCCGGTGGGAACCACTTCAACCCGCAGCTAACGCTTTCGCCAGCCGTCACCTGTGCGGACTCGCGGAAGAAGCCCATAAAGCCCTCAGCGGCCTCTCGCGGGACGATGACTCGACCACACTGTACGCGACTTACGGCTTGGTGCTTGGTCTTTCGGATGTGATTGCGGTGGCGCATGGGCTGCTGCAAGCAACCGAAAATATGGCTTTCCAGCAGGTAATGGACTTTATGGGTGGTCACTCAACATGGACATATGCATTTCGCACAGCCGCCGGGTTTGATCCACAGGCATCAGTAGCATCTCGCGGTCGTGCTGGCGTGGCACTATATACGCAAACTGCCCGGCATTTACACGCTATAATTGAGCCGCAGCATCAGGATGTCATCAACAAAGCAGTCGAACTTATCGACGCATTTATCAGAACTGAAACCAACAGCTAAGGAACACTGACGAACATGACCCAACCCAAAACGATTCACGTTTCCGTCGCATGGCCTTATGCCAACGGCGATTTACACGTCGGGCATCTGGCAGGCGCGTACTTACCGGCTGATATTTTCGCCCGTTACCACCGCCTCAAGGGTAACCGCGTGTTGATGGTGTCCGGCTCGGACAGCCACGGTACTCCCATTTCGGTCGAGGCCGATAAGCGCGGCATTCCGGCGCGGGAAGTGTTCGAGCATTATCACGAACGCTTCTTGCTGACGCAGCAAAAGATCGGCATCAGCTATGACCTGTTCACGCATACCGACACCGAAAACCACCATAAGGTCACGCAGGACTTTTTCCTTAAGCTGCTGGAAAACGGCTGCCTCTATAAAGAAACCCAGCAGTTAATGTACAGTGAGTTAGAGAAACGCTTCCTGCCCGACCGCTATGTTGAAGGCGAGTGCTACATCTGCCACTACGCCAACGCGCGCGGCGACCAATGTGATAACTGCGGCAATTTGCTGGACGCGACCAAGCTCATCAACCCGCGCAACAAGGGCAATCCAGCGGATAAGCTGATCGTGCGCGAAAGCGAACACTTCTTCCTCGACTTAGGCCGCTTCGAACCGGAATTGATCGAGTATCTGAACAAGCACGAGTCCCACTGGCGGACGAACGTTGTGCGCTTCAGCCGCAACTTCATTATGGATGGGCTGCACGGTCGCCCCATCACCCGCGATATTGATTGGGGGGTGGATGTGCCGCTGGAAGGCTGGGACAACAAGAAACTTTACGTGTGGTTCGATGCGGTCATCGGCTACTTCTCCGCCAGCCTCGAATGGGCGAAGAACAACGGTCAGCCCGACGCATGGAAGGATTGGTGGTATAACCCCAACGCCGAGATTTACAACTTCATCGGCAAGGACAATATCCCCTTCCACACCATCATCTGGCAGTCCGAACTCTTGGGCGTGAACGGCATCTACAACGGCGACGAGGACGGCATCGGCAAGCACTACGATGCGCCGCTGCAGCTGCCCTATGACGTACCCGCTAACGAGTTCATGAACATCGAAGGCGACAAGTTCTCCAAGAGCCGCAACTGGGCGATCTGGCTGCCGGATATTCTGGAGCGTTACCAACCGGACGCAGTACGCTATTACACCGCCGCCACCTTCCCCGAAAGCGCTGACAGCGACTTCAACTGGGACGGCTTCTTGAACCGCGTCAACGGCGAACTGCTGGCTGCGTGGGGCAACCTCGCCAACCGCATGTTGAGCTTCGCCTACAAGCGTTACGATGGCAAGGTGCCAACCATCGACCTCGCCAAGCTGACCGACGATGATAAAGCGATCCTCGAAAAATCCGAGGCGGCCTTTGAAAGCATCGGCGCGTTGATCGAAGCCGTGAAGCTGAAAGAAGCGCTGACTCAGGCGATGGGGCTGGTGCGCGAAAGTAACGCTTACCTTGATAAGCGTGCCCCGTGGAAAGCCATCAAAGAGAATCCCGACGATGCTGCGCTCTCGGTCTATACGGTGCTGCGCGTCATCGACAACCTGAAAACTATTCTCTCGCCCTTCCTGCCCTTCACCTCGCAAAAGGTGTACGAGTTCCTCGGCTACGATGGGCAGTTGTTCGGCGAGCAGAAGATCGAAACCTATGAGGAAGCTACCCGCCCGCACAAGGGGTTGATCTACGACGGCAGCAAGGCCATCGGCACATGGACCAAGAGCGACCTCAAGCCGGGTCAGGCGCTGCGTGAACCCGCGCCGTTGATCGTCAAGCTGGAGCCGGAAATCGTGGATAAGGAACGCGCTTACCTCGGTGCGCCCCGCGAAGAACATGACATCGTGGTGTAAGGCGGGGATTTAACGCAAAGGCGCAAAGACACAAAGGACGCAAAGGGGTGTATCCGAAAGGCTACGCCTCTTTTTAAAAGATTTGGAGGGCGCAAGGATGACCGATCAAATAGCTATTCCAATCAATTATATTGAACGCAAACCTCAATCCGATTACTATCGCATCATCGGCAAGGGCGTTACCGTTGAGTTTCTTTCGACCCTGCTCGATAAGCCTGAATGGACGATAGAACGAATCTGCGCCGACTATGATCTCACACCCGCAGAAGTTCACGCAGCGTGGTCATTCTATTACGATCATCGAGAAGAAATTGACCGCCGATTGCAAGATGCTGCTATCCGTTTCGACTCCAAACGTGAGAAGAATGCTGACAAGTACAAAGCGGTGAAGAAGCGGATCTGATTACGCAGAGACGCAAAGCACGCAAAGGGGTGTATCGGGGGACGGTATGCTCCTTTTTGTTTTGGGGAAATAGGAGGCGAGAGGTGTATTAGAGCAAAAGAATAAACAACTCTAAGGAACACGTCGATTGCGAACGATAAATGTGTCTCGCTTTCGCAAGTCTGTCATGGTATATGCCATTATCTTACTGGTGATTGCCGATTTATTCCTCGTTATGGCGCTGATACCAGACATATTTAACGGGTACTCTATTTACCCCTTCATACTTAATTTCGACCGCTTACGATCACAATTAGCTTGTTTCATGATTCCAATCTCAATCGGAATCATTATTAGCGCAGCATTGCTCTGGAAAGTGGAACATGCCATTCATCCGATCATCGTTGTAGCCCTTTTAGCAGCCAATATGATCGCATGTTGTGCACGTTTTACTGGATTGGGTTTAGCAACTAGAGAGCAAGCGAGTATCCAATTTGGGACTCATATTTACAATGTTATAGCGACTGAACAATACGCTGGACCCGGTGATGCTCGTTGGATAACACTATATGAATGTGACGGAAATAATTTTTTATGCCGAATTATTACTCATAAATATGTCCTTTCCACCGATGCAACCCTCATCCCCGACCCCGCCGCGCACACGGTTACGCTGGCGATCAACGGCGAGGCGGTGTACGTGCATCAGGTGAAGTAAGTGTTATTTGCACTATAATGGTTGCAAAAGCGAAAGGAATTGAGAATGGCGCAGCTTTTTCTCCTCGACACACCTGTAAGCGAAACCGAACGCGAACAGCTTAAAACACAAGCACACGAACGTGGTTACAAAACGGTCGGTGAATATTTACTCGCACTTGCTAAAGCGGATGCTCAACTAACCTCTGTTGATGATGAAAGTGATGACGAGGTTAATGTTGTAAGCCAACTACGTCATGCCTTGGAGGACGTAAAAGCTGGTCGTATTTATCCTTATGACAAACTACGTGAAATGATAGAAGATGACGAAACCAGCGATTAATGTTAGCTTCGCGCAGAACTTCATCAACGATATTAAGCATCTTAAAAAGAAATATCGGCATGTTATAGATGATGTCGACACACTTGTGGATCACTTACGAAAAGGGGAAACCCCCGGCGATCAAATTCCAAATGTGGGCTATAACGCTTACAAAGTTCGGCTGAAAAGTAGCGATCTCACAAAAGGCAAAAGTGGCGGTTTTCGGATTATCTATTATCTCGAAACCAAAACAGATCGCATATTACTAACCATTTACGTTAAAAATGAGCAAGCAGATATAAGCTCGAATGAAATTGCCTCTCTAATACGCAAAGTCCTATCTTCTAACAACTAATCTCTTATTGCTCCTCCAAATCAACCGCGAAGCCGTGTACGTGCATGAAATGGAATGAATCAAGAAGCGCTTTTAACTCGCTCTTTTTCACGATTGCTCTGTATCTCGCTTACTTGATCTACAGCTTCTTTGTCTACTATTTCTAACAGACGCATAATCGCCTGATCGTTGGTTAATGCCCGCCCCATCCTTACACCTTCTTTGGCTGCGAAAATATCAAGAGCAGCTTTTGTTTTTATGCCAAGTCGTATGGTTATGTGGTTCATTTTGCTTACCTTACGCGCTGTATATGCAAATGCATAACAGTGTACATTTGACTCTTATGCATAAGTGTTCTAGTATTTATAAAATTGCACTCCTTTAAGCATAGCATATAACTATTTAGCACCATATTGATGGAGGATTAACCATGTCTCAGTTTCTCGATTCAATTTCATCGGATAAAGATCATAACAGTCAATTACCATTGCCGCTTGTAGTTGCCCAAAAATGGAAATTTTCACTTTCGTTCTTAACTGATGATCATGAAAGATTTTATGCAGTACAGGACTGGATTCAGGGTTTGACTGATACGAAAGAAGTACGCAAGATTTGGAATGATATTCAACGTAAAGGTAATTTACCTGAGTTGTCGGACTCAATCCGACAACTGCCTTATAAAGCGAAGGATGGCAAAACCTATCAGGTAGATCATGCAACCGATAAAGGTTTATATCTGATTGCACAACATTTACGCAGCACAAAAGCGCGTCCAGCTTTGGCAGCAATCAAACGTTTTCTCGCAGAAGCAGGTGTTTTCACCGACGAAATCCGCCGTGCGCCTGAAACAGCGCTGACATCTGGCGCGATGACACCTGACCAAGCGATTGATGCGGCCATTGCGATGTACCGCGCTCAAGGCAAGGACGATAAGTGGATTCAAGCGCGGATACAAGGAAAAATCAAGCGCAATATGTTCACCTCGGCACTCAATGCGGCTGTCGCCGAAGTGCTAACCCCGCGGCACTATGCTATAGCTACCGATGATGTGTATACCGGCTTATGGGGACGCACAGCGGCTTACCTCAAAGGCGAGCTTAATTTACCTAAAAGTGCCAGTTTACGTGACCACCAACCCATGCTGGCGCTACATTATCAAGGCATCGCGGAAGAAGTCGCCGCACACCAGTTAGGACATCGTTCTGAACTCGATTGGGATGAAGCCCGAACGATTGTGAAGACAGTAGCTAAGTTTATTGGTGAGCAAGCACAATCAACCAGCCATCTGCTTGATATGGACATCGCAACAGGTAAGCCATTATTGCCAAGCAAATAAACACATCAATGGCAAAATGATGTACGTGCATCAGGTGAAATAGTTCATCACGACTATCGCTTCATCAATTAAATATCCCCTGTAAGGCCGTTGCAACGCGCATCCGCTAACCTTTCGTTGTAAAAAGCGTTATGATTTCACAAACTACAACTTACGAATGCTTTATATTGCGAAAGGTTCGAGATGGGACACCGTATACGCCGCCTACTACCTGTACTGATGCTGCTCTTAACGCTCATGATCGCCTTACCTGTTCTTGCTCAAGATGACTTAACCGAAACCTTCACCTTTGACAGCGGCGCGGCCTTCCAGTACCCCGAAGCGTGGCTGCTCGATGAAGGCAATGACCCCGTGAAAATCGCCAGCGAGCAAACCGAGATGCTGTTCGTGGATTACGCGGGATTGCAGGCCATCGGCGTGGATGCCAATGAAGCCGCGCCAGATGCGATCCTCGAAATGTACTTCACTGAGTATCATCCCGCACGTTCCTTCAAAGCCATCAAAATTGAACCGTTTGAAGTTGGCGACCGCAGCGGTGTACAGTACGACTACAGCGCCGACGACGGACGCGCCCGTGTGATGGTCATCCCCTTCAGTAACGGCAGTGCGGGCGTGGTCGAGGCCGTTTCGCTCGCCGGAAAACTGCGCGAAGAAGACACCATCCTCGCCATCGTTGAATCCTTCGACAACAGTGATGAAGTCACCGGCACAACTGCCGTCGTCGAGCGTGTGGTCAACTGCACCATCAGCACCAACCGCGATGACACCGTGCAGGTGCGCGTCGGCCCCGGCGAAAACCGCAGCTCGATTGTATTCCTCAGCGCGGGTCCGTCGTTCAAGGTCTTGGGTAAGGCCGAAGCGTCGGACGGCAGCCTGTGGTGGAAGCTGGATAAAGAGCAGGTCGCGCCCGATAAGGCGGTGAACGAAGTCTGGGTCAAGCAGGATGACGTAGCGCCCAAAGGCAACTGCGAAGATGTGGTGGATGTCAACGCCCCGCCCATCGTCCCCATCGTCAACAGCGCCCCGCCCGCCAACACCAACAGCGGCTCGGACAACCCACCGCCAGCAGGCAGCGTCCCGCAGGCAGGCGCGTGGTTCATCGTCTACAGTTCCGGTAAAGGTTCGTGCTTCGGCACCGATACGATTGACATCGCGGTTGATTTACCCCCCCAAGCCATTTCGGTTTCAGTCAATGGCAGCACGATCAACCTCGATGGCGATATTCTCAGCCGGATCAGTGGCAACACCTATCAGGGCATCGGGCAAATTGTTGAAGAAGGTCAGGTTTACTCCACCAACATCACCGTGCAGGTCGTCTCACCCACGCAAATCGTCGGTTCGCTGGCCTACACCGCTAACTATGGTGATACCTCGTGCAGTGTGACCTATCCGTTTAGCGTGAATAAGAGCTAATCGCTTGTCGGCGAGGGTGTAAAGATAAATACACCCTCGCCCCTGTTTCATCCCCTCACAAATCAACAATCTCGATGGCGAATGTGCTAAGGTACAATGTAATGTATTGCGCTATGTAGGGGATTTTGTTATAAAACCATGTGGAAGGTCGTCTATCATTGGTTTTTCAATGGTCGAGTTGATGAGTTTGATGAGATGAGTACTGCACCAGTTAATCTGTCCCTCTTGCGAGATGATATACGCCGCGCTTACGATGCGCTGGTGCAGCAGCGGTTCGGTTCGCTTTCGCCGCGCCAGCAGCAGCATCTCAGAGAAATTGATTTTTCGGTGGAACGGGTTATGGAGTCGATTAACGAGTATTTAGCGAACAAAGCGTTACCTGATGGTGACCAAACGGCTGACCCCCGCTACCGCCTGATGTACGCTGCCCGTACCCCAATGGAAATGATTTTGCAGTGTGCCTACTTCCTCCACATCAACAGTATGCGGAAGACGGAGCCGCTGAACCATGACCAGCTTGAAGCCGTCTGGCTGCTCGAACGCAGCGGGCGCAAGTTCGTGCTGGAAATTGAACGGCTGTGGGCGGAAATGCGCGACGAATGGGCAGAAGCGCAGCAGACATGACCGAACTGTTCAATTTTGGCCCGTTTCCTATACTCGAAACACCACGCCTCGTCCTCCGTGAACTGATCCAAAATGATGCCGAAGCCGTGTTCGCCATCCGCAGCGACTTTGAAGTCACCCGTTATAACACCGGCCTCGCCTATGAACGCCTCGATCAAGCCCGCGACATCATCCAAGCTATCCGCACCGGTTATGTCGATGGTGTTGAACTCCGCTGGGGTATCACGCTGAAAGACAACCCGCGTGTGATCGGCATGTGCGGCTTCAATTATTGGGTGCGCCACGACCGCCGCGCCTCCGTCGGTTATGACCTCGCCCGTGCTTATTGGGGGCAGGGCTTGATGACCGAAGCCGTGAACGCGATGGTCAAGTTTGGCTTTGAGCAGATGAACCTCAACCGCATCGAAGCCGATGCTGATGGGCGCAATCCAGCCTCCGCCCGCGTGCTGGAAAAAGCCGGTTTTAAGTCCGAAGGCGTTCAATATGAACAGTTCTATGAAAATGGTGGGTTTTATAATCTGCACCTATTCGCCCTGCTGCGCCGGAAATATTTAGCTCGTCAAAGCCTAAATGCAAATCTTGTTGAACTTCTAAATAATATTGTTCATTCAGCAGAACTGTTAGCCAACGATTTAGGGGACAAAGACTCCAGCTTTTCCCTACTTGCAAGACGTACAAGAGATGTCCTTGAACTACATGAGTTGAATCAAACTGAAATCAGCGATCCAATTCACTTCAAGAAAATAATGCCTAAATTGCATTCTCCTATCTCTTTTGTCCACAAAAATTCCGAATCACATCTGCGACATGATGGATTATCCTCAGCACATCGCCAGCTTGTACAAAGCATTCACGACAATGCTCAATCTTATTTGAAGATCATTGATGGGCTTGCCTAATCATCTATGACCGCCCCCCAATCGACACCCTACCTCACACCCGCTAAACTCGCCGGGCAGCACTTCCCGCGCGATACCTCTGCCAGTAAAGACTCCTCTTGCGGCGATAGCTCCTCTCATAGAGGCCACGGCAGCACTACTGCACGACTATCCGAACGGTCTACTATATAACCCCTCATTAGCACGATGTTTCAAACCCTCAGTAAGCATATAGTAATGACAGAAACGTTCGAACAATCAACAAACACATGGAGGATAAGCTCATGTTGTGGACGATTATCAGTGTTCTTTTGGTCTTGTGGCTGTTGGGTTTGGTCGCGAATGTGGGTGGTGCCGTCATTCACGTGCTGCTCGTCTTGGCAGTGATCGCGTTCCTCTACAACATGATCACCCGCCGCAGCAGTGTATAAACCCGCGTCAGTATAAAAAAGGAACGGTCAGTGACCGTTCCCTACGGGTTTATGCAATTGTAGTTTCGAGGTTGGTTGTTAAGCCAGCGATAGCGATAATTTAATGCTCACGAAAGCGCTACATCAGCGCCCGCCACCAGCCCCATCCAATCGGGGTGTTCTGCTGGCCGGGCGTGCGGTATTTGTAGCGTTTTTGCTTCCAGAAGCCGTAGAGGAGCGCACGCGCACCCCTACCGGCATCAAGACGTTCAGGTCGAAGGACAATACAGCCCCCCGCAGGGAGTAAGGTCGGACTCAATCTCCATATTCCTTTTCTGCGTCACGCGCAGCTTCGATGCGGGATAGGTCAGCCGCCCGTATCTGGGCATCCGGCTCGATGTGCTGCTTCCACAACCGTTGGGCAATCACGTCGGCGTTTTCGGCCTCGCGTACACCCTGCGATGCGAAGTAAGTACACACGCGCTCAACATCACGCTTGAGGATAAAGTGTGATTGGCTGTTGCCGTGGCTGCTCGTTACCTGCGGGAAGTCGATCAAGGTGATCTTGCCCTCCCAGTACAGGATGTTATAAGCGGAAAGGTCGCCATGGATCATGCCGTGCAGCAGCATCAGCTTAATGTTCCGCATGGTTTCCTTGAACAGTTCATGAGCCTCGTCGCGCTCCAGTTCCACCGTGCTTAACGTCGGCGCGGCCATCTCCTCATCGCCGATATAGCCCATCAGGATCGCGTTTTCAGCGACCGCGTACGGTTTCGGTACGGCTGCACCGATGGCGTACAGTTGGTTCAGGGTGTTGTACTCGTACATTAACCATGAGGTATGTTCCACCTGCACACCGAAATCGCTCTTTTTGCCGATGGCACGCATCAAGCGGTGGTCGGTTTCCTTCGCCTCTTTGCCGTCTGCCCGTAAGATAGCACGCCCTTCGCGGTACATCTTGTCGTTACGCAGTTGGCGGAATTGGCGCGGGCGGTAAACCTTCGCCGCCAGCAGGTCCACGCCATGCGCCGGACGTGCCGCGCAGCGGTAAACACTGGCTTCCTTGCCGCCTCTGACCATCGCCAGCACATCCGTGATGAACTCTTGACGATAAAAGTCGGTCAGCGATTGCAGCAGCCACGTTGACTCGTAGCGCGAGGGTTGGTAAGTGGTCTTATAAGGTGTGTCGCCTTCGAGCGCATCCGGCTCGGCCAGCGACTCGACGATTTGAGCCTGTGTCTTCTTCGGGGTATGTTTGCCCTTCTGCTTGCGGACGCGGCGTTCCTGCCGGTCTGCGAACATATCGTTGTAATCGTCATCCAAATCGAATTGATATTTCAAATTCAAGATCGTTATCCTCAAGATAAGCAAATTGCGTTATAGCGTTTGGTAAAGTTCGCGTGGTGAACGCATAGGCGTGACCACAACAGCGTTGTCAAACGTGTTTCGGTGCTAAAACGGTTTGTTGAACTGGAGGTGTATCGAGCCGATCACCAGCAGGCAAACACAAAACAAGCACCCCGGTATGGGCTGCCGTTCGACGTTGTACCTGTGGCCTAGAGTGGGTTAGCGAGACGGAGATAAGCCGTTACTTGAGGCACAACCGAACGGTGGTTATGTTTTTTCCAAATTCAGCCATCTTTACGTGCCTCCTGATAAGGATAGTTAATCACTTTGCCGACTATAGCACAGGTTCATTGTGGTTGTCAAAGGACGAGTATCGCATTGAACCTGTATGCGGGAACAACCAATTCACATCCCCGATTATGAACCATCATAAACGGGTTTACCCGTAAAACCATCCGACTTTCGGCGGAAATTTATGACTTCTCACAACGGACACTCAAAAAACCGGATGTACTGCTTCAAGTTGGACGACAGCTCTAAATACGGTTCAATCGGGTAAAAGCCCAACGAACGGTAGAGGCGTTGGGCGCTCTCCATGAACCCCAGCGTATCCAACCGCACCGTCGTATATCCCAACTCCCGCGCTTGCTTTATCGCAAACTCGGCCAGCGATTTCCCAACCCCCGATCCTCGGCACGTTGGGCGCACGAACAACGTCCGCAGTTCGCAAACCGTCTCACTCAGCCGACCCACCGCGATACACCCGCACACCTGCCCGTTATCGGTGGCGATCAGCAAACAGCCATCCGGCGGCAGGTGGTCGCCGGGGAATTTCTTGCGGATGTCGTCGTAGGTGTGTTCACTCGCGAATGCTTCAATATCGAGCTGCGGGTAATGCTCACGGATTTCCGCCAGCATCCACGAGACATACTCCTGCGTCAGCGTGATGAAGTCGTCAAGTGCCTGACCGCTGTAAGCCGTGACAATCTCGGTCATTGTCTTTCCTTCCATCAAAAGACTTTGAACTTATTACGGTAACTCTACAACTTGATCCATAAAGTTTTAAAGTCCCTCCCCGTAGTAACAGGGAGGGGTTGGGGTGGGGTCGAATCTAGTAGATATTATTCTAAATAAGCATCTCCCCACATCATAGCACCATCAGTCGCCAACCCCGCTGCCCTTCGCTACACTCTAACATATGGACGGACTGCTCAACAGAGAACGGAGACACGCATGATTAAAACCAAGAGCCTCGACCTGTTCGCAGGCATACCGGTGTCTACCTCTGCGGCGCGTGTACCCACCCCGGCGGTGGCGTGGTCGCCATCAACGGTCGCAACGCCGCCATGACAATCCTTAGAAAATAATCACCCATCATAGGGATATATTTCCCAACCACCCTTTCTTGTAGGGGAGGGTCACAGGCTCCCCGTTTTCCGTTATTAAAATTGTTCATGCTATATCATCTCTTACCGTCCCGTAACGGGGGTTTATCCGCGGGCAAATTTCAACCACCTCACTCGTTTCACCCGACCAGCGGGCTTCAGCCCCCTTCGCATGAACTGGAGCCGGATGCTTGAGCATCTGGCGGCGCTGTTGCCCAACCCACATTGACGAAATCCGCGATACCCTGTAAATTAATCCCCATGACAAACAAATCTCAAGTGGTGCGAGTCCTCTAAGCTAGGCACCAACAGCCTAGCGCCCCTTTCATGCTCATTCCAGCCTCGCGCTGGCGGTGTTCTTTTCGCGTCTCTCAAAACCAACCGATAAATAATCACTGTTCTCACGAACGGAGAACGGCTTTCGCATCCACGAAAGGCATGTGCCACTGTGCTTACACCAACAACCCCTTATACCCGCCACTTGGAAAACGGCCTCATCCTCAAATCCGTCCGCGACAAGGCCGATGCCGAACGCCTCGCCCTGTTTAACGGGCAAATCTTCGGCGAAGGCGTAACCGGAATGACACGCTCGCTGATCTACAACCACCCCCATACGCGCCTCGAACACTGGCTGTATATCGAGGACGAGGCAACGGGGCAAATCATCTCCGCGCTCTCGCTCATCCCGTGGCTGTGGCGCTGCGAGGACGTGCTGCTCAAGTCCGGCGAAATGGGCGTGGTCGGCACGCTGCCAGAGTACCGCAAGCGCGGCCTCATCCGCACGCTCGTCACCCGCCACAGGGAACTGCTGCGCGAGGGCGACTATGACCTCAGCAACATTCAGGGCAACCCTTACTTCTACCGCCAGTTCGGCTATGAATACGCCATCCCGCTGGAAGCCAATTACCACCTCGAACGCCACAACCTGCCGGATGCACCCGGCGAAGCCGCTGCCGCCTTCCAAGTCCGCCGCGCCACGCCGAGCGACATCCCTGCGCTGATGGAACTCTACGACGAGGCCGCCAAGCAGCTCGACATCAGCGCCGTGCGCGATGCGGCGACGTGGCAGTATCAACTCGAAGGGGTAAAAGGCGATACCGAAAGCGAGTTCTGGCTCGTAATCGACGCGCAGGGTGTGACAGTCGGCTACTGGCGCATCGCCTTTCACGGCTTTGGCGCTGGCCTGATCGTCTGCGAATCCTCTCGCCTAACTGTCCCTGTCGCCGAAGCGGTCGTCGTCAAGCTCAAAGCCCTCGCCGTCGAACGCGGCAAACCAGACATCCGCTTGAACCTGCCCGCCAACAGCGATCTGATCCAACTCGGCAAAATCTGGCATGTCCACCATGAGGGCGCGTATGCATGGCAGATACAGATTGTCGATGTCGCGCGGTTGCTGCGGAAGATCGCACCTGTCCTCGAACGCCGCATCGCCGCCAGCCCCTTCAGCGGCTTAGACGAGCATGTCATCATCAACCTCTACCGTGAAGCCTTTGACCTGCACTTCAGCCACGGCAAACTGGTTAGCGTCACCGCGCTCGGCTTCAGCGAGCGGGGCGAAATCAACATCCCGCCGCTGCTGCTCGCGCCGCTGCTCCTCGGCTACCGCAGCCGCGAAGAACTGTCCCACATGTACCCCGATGTAAGCTGTTGGCCTCGTGCCAAAGTGCTGGTCGATGTCCTGTTCCCCAAAATGGAATCTTTCATCTACAGCGGCTACTAACCCACTTCTCCTGCTCAATAATTTCTCGTAGGGGAGGGTCACAGACCCTCCCGTGTATTTTCCCTCCCTCGTTTACGGGTGATCTGCGACTGAGCTTATCGCAAGGTAGCAGATCGGTGTCGCGTCAGCGACGGAGGGGGTTCTTGCGCCGCATTACCTCCAAATGAACCGAATGAAATACAGGGTTTAACAGACTGCAATTTTAATCTTGCCCTTATCTAATCTGCATAACTTCTGAATAGCGATCACCTAAATTATGGGCAGTGTGATAAACACAGACCGCCGCCAATGGATCGGCGGCACTTACAGGGATTGAGGGGCTAAAGATCATGAACAAGAAAATGGTTGTAATCGACGAAGAAGATGATGACAAACCCGTAGGCCGCGTGATGACCCGCCGCGAGGTGCTAACGCTGTTCGGCGGCGCGGGTGCGGCCTTCTTCATCGGCACGGGCTTTAAGAACCTGCGGATCGGCCAATCTACAACCGCCACACCCACCGCAACCGTTGGCTGCGTGGTCAAGCCGGAAGTCACCGAAGGCCCGTACTTTGTGGATGAAATGCTCAACCGTTCCGACATCCGCATCGAACCGACCGACGGCAGCATCAAGGAAGGCATTCCGCTCCGCATCAAGTTCAACGTATCCGATGTCAGCGCCAATGCCTGCTCGCCCATCGAAGGCGCACAGATCGACATCTGGAACTGCGATGCCGTCGGCGTGTATTCCGGCGTAACCGACACGGGGTTTGATACGGTCGGCCAAAGCTGGCTGCGCGGCTACCAGGTCACCGACGAGAACGGCGTGGCCGAGTTCACCACCATTTATCCCGGCTGGTACTCCGGTCGTGCCGTCCACGTCCACTTCAAAATCCGCACCGAGCCAGAGTCCGACAGCGGGTACGAATTCACATCACAGTTCTTCTTTGACGATGAACTGAGCGATGAAATCTTCAAGCAGGAACCGTATTCAGCCGTAACCGGCGAACGCGACACCCGCAATGACACCGACATCCACTATGCCGACGTGGGCGACCAACTCTTGCTCGCACTGGTCGAAGATGAGGACGGCGGCTACAGCGCTACCTTCGACATCGGCCTCGACCTCACCGACGAGGAAGTCGGCGCATCCGACTCATTCAGCATGGGCGGCGGTGGCGGCATGGGTGGTGGCAGCGCACCCGGCGGCACCCGTCCGGCGGGCGGCCCACCCGGCAGCACCACCGCTACCCCCACCACCAGCGGCTAATGTGAACGGTCAAATAACAGTGTAGAGATGAGGCGTGCCTCATCCGTTTCTCTGCTTCGCTCCCTCCCTGTTACCACGGGGAGGGTTGGGGTGGGGTCTAAATCCCGCTCCCACATAACGCATTTCCCGCCTCTGTTCCCCTCGCCCTGAGGGAGAGGGGTTAGGGGTGAGGGCTGAGGGCAAATCGAACCAACTAGAAAGGTACAACATGGCAAAAGACAAATTTGTAATCCACGACGACGACAAACCCGTAGGCCGCGTCCTCACCCGCCGCGAGGTGCTGGGGCTGCTCGGCGGCGCGGGGGCAGCGTTCTTCGTCGGCACCGGCTTCAAAAACCTGCGTGTCAACCAGACAGCCACCGCCACGCCCTCCACCTCCGTTCCCGGCTGCGTGGTGCGCCCCGCCAAAACCGAAGGCCCATACTTCGTGGATGAAATGCTCAACCGTTCCGATATTCGCATCGAACCCAGCGACGGCAGCATCAAGGAAGGCATTCCGCTGGTCATCGTGTTTCAGGTACAGCAGCTCGACGGCACAACCTGCCGGGTGCTGGAAGGCGCACAGGTCGATGTCTGGCATTGTGACGCGCTCGGCGTGTACTCGGATACCACCGACCCCGGCTTCGACACCACCGGTCAAAAATGGCTGCGCGGCTATCAAGTGACCGACGAACTCGGTACCGCCCAGTTCACCACCATCTACCCCGGCTGGTATCAGGGACGCGCGGTGCATATCCACTTCAAAATCCGCACCGAGCCAGAGGCAGAGGATGGCTACGAGTTCACCTCGCAGTTGTTCTTCAACGAGGATATGACCGACATCATCCACGCCCAACAACCCTACGTTGAGAAGGGCTACCGCACCCTGCTGAACGAGGACGACGGCATCTTCGCCGATGACGGCGACATGCTCACCCTCGATGTGGTCGAGAACGACGATGAGGAACTCGGCGGCTATAAGGCCACCTTCTACATCACCCTCGACCTCAACGCCGACCCTGTAACCACTGGCATGGGCGGCGGTGGCAATGGCGGCCCCGGTGGTGGACAGCCTCCCGCTGGCGGGAACGGTGGCCCCGGCGGTCGTCCTCCCGGCGGTGGCAACGGCACGCCGCCCAACGGAACCCCGCCCAACAGCGCACCTCCCGCTCCCCCTTCCGGCGGCTAACCCCCAAACCCCACGTCACTGTAGGGGCGCACGGCTGTGCGCCCTCACTTCCCCCCATGACATCGCCCTGATTGACTTCGCTCCCTGCCTACTCGTTCGCCTCAAGCATCTGCTTGACAAGTTTGATTAGGCTGTCACGATTTTTAAATGTGATAAGTAATAATGCCCATGCAAATATGCCCATGCCAAAAAAGATTAAAGAGACACCTACAGTCTCGTCGCTAATATTGATGCCAATATAAAAAGATCCAAAGGAATAGAGCAGTGTAAACAAAAATATAGATAACCGTATTCGCCCAAATCCACTTACAGTTACAGTGTTATTCTGATTTTTTCTGAGTTGACCGTGAACCTTGGCATATAAATTTCGACCCCAATCACGATCTAACGTAAATGCCTTGCCATCTACCTTATCCGAGATACTTACCAGTATGTCTCGTCTTGAGGCAAAGAAGCCTGTCCCCCGTTTTGACTTGGCCTTCAACCGCGCAGCACACTCGACCATCGAAAGACTTGTCGTGAACTCAAAATGCTTTTCGAGAAAGGCGACCAAGTTAAATTAACCCTCATCATCATCCGCGAACGATAATTCAAGTTCAGCCGCAACTTCCTCAATCGGGCGGGAACGAGGATCGCCTAATGGGGCATTTTTCAGTAACGCTTGAAATTCCTCGTCCGTCAGCTTGCGCCCTTCTTCTTCAACCCACTCATCATCCACAATGACTTCACGCTTTTTACGTTCGAGGTCTATTTTGGGTTTTGGGGTCATTCTTACTCCCTTTCACTCCATGAGATTATAGCATTGGAAGATAATAATGTTGTCTATCTTTCTCCGCATTCCTCTCTAGGGTTCAATTTGTCTTTGCATTTACTCAGTACTCGGCACTCAGAACTCAGTACTATAAAAAAGGTTTATTTTCGGTTAACCCGACAAACCGTTTACCAACCGTCCGCCAACCCGCTTAACAATCCGGTTCCCTCAAAATGGTTAACGCCAACCTCACTTAAAAGTGACCAAATGTTCTGACAAATGGTCACCCTTAACGCCTCAACCTCTGCTATCCTGCTTATAGGACGACCTATATCTCGGCATTTGCTCCCCTCTCCTAGCTGTACTCAGCGGTCGGGAGAGGGGCTGGGGGTGAGGGCTTTCCGCCGCATATTAACAACCGCATCCACCCAATCTGCACATGGCATCTTTGCCGCTTGTTCCGCATATTGTGCTTTTTGCATTGAACTATCAACTGAAAACTGTTGACTGATAACTCTCTTTGCTGCAAACGTTGCTATAGTCCCCTTGCGGGGCAGCAGCGAACCGTCCTTCCGCTGCTGCAAATAAAATGGCAAATCGAGTACATCAATTGCCATTTGAAATTGCTGCCTTTGCTGCCAAGATTGCCAACTGACAATACTGACACTGACGACATTTGCGACAATTGAGGGAGAAAAGATCACTGCACCGCCGACATTTGCGACATAACCGACATAAAATCGCCAATTCTCAACAGCATTAACAACAGCAACAGCATGATTGGAGCCAAAAGCCAATTGCTAACCGCCAAAGGCCAATTTTCACTGTGAAATTGACGAATTTGAAGAATTTTGCGAATTTTCAGCACATCGCTCCCTCACAGCCGCCGTCAAAAGCATGTTGTAACAACAACATCAACAGCATCAACAGCAACATTTCGCTTTTGTCTTGAAGGATACCTGTTGACTGACAACGGATAACTTCTTGTGGCATCCGGCTGCCGCCGCCGCCGCCAATGCCGCCATAAAACTTTCGACTTTTAACCTTTAACTCCCTTGGCCTTCTCCGTATTCCTTGGCGTTCTTGGCGACTCGCATTTGCATTTGCCTTGAGCTGGAGACTGGCGACTGATAGCTGACGACTTCCTATCCCTACCGCGAGAAAAAGCCCTTCGCGAAGAACCACACATTCGCCGGACGCTCGGCAAGCCGCCGCATAAAGTACGGGTACCACGCCGCGCCGAACGGCACATACACCCGCACAGGATACCCTGCCGCCGCCAGCGCATCCTGCCGCGCCGAACGGATGCCGTACAACATCTGGAACTCGTAGCGTGTCGGCTTCAACGTCTTAATATCGTTCTCCGCCGCTTGAATCATCTTCTCGTCGTGGGTTGCGATGCACAGGTAGCCGGGGGTTTGTAGGTACTGGTGCATAATCTTGGCGTAGTTCGCGTCCACATCCGCCTTATCCGGGAAGGCCACATCCGGCGCTTCCAGATACGCGCCCTTGCACAACCGGATGTGCGCCCCTTCCGCGCCCAGCGCTTGCATATCGGCCTCGCTGCGCCGCAGGTAAGCCTGAATGACCGTCCCTACGTTGTCGAAGTCGTACTCGTCGCGCATCGTCCGGTAAATTTTGAGGGTAATGTCGGTGTACGGCGTGTTTTCCATGTCGATGGTCACCGGAATGCCGAAGTTCTTGGCATCTGTCAGCACCCGCCGCAGGTTCGTCTGGCAAAGTTCCTCGCTGATGTCGAGGCCAAAGTGCGTCAGCTTGAGCGAGATGCTCGCTTGCAAATGCTGATTGTGGATATGGTTGAGCAGGCTGCGGTAGGTTTCCACCACCTCCTGCGTATCCTCGGCACGTTTCACACTCTCGCCCAAGTAGTCGAGCGATACCCACAGGTTGCGGGCGTTCAGGGCTTTGGTCGCGCTGATCGCCTCGTCCAGCGTCTCGCCCGCCACGAAACGCAGTGCAACCCGCCGCGCCACGCCCCACCGGCTCATGATATTCCGCGCCCAGCCCGCGACCGATAAGTAAAGGAGTATGCGTCTGAGTAGGTTTTCCATTCGGTCATTCCCTATTCATCAATTTATGGAGTAGAGGTTATATCGTCATGATTGCAATGTAACTGATATTTGCCTTGGACTCCCCTCGCCCTGAGGGAGAGGGGCTGGGGGTGAGGGCTTACCCCCCACCACCATTTATTCTAAACGAAACATCGAACGGAGTTTAGCGTACCGCCACACTCTCGCACCACATATGGTCGAGTAATGGTTCTAACGGCTTGGGCAGTGTTCCTTGATAACTCATCACCAACCGGTAGCGGGCGCGGGTCATCGCCGTGAACAACTTCCGGCGGGCAGCCGATACCGCGTCGGGGTCATCCGCGTGGGGGAACGCATCTTGCAGATGGGGGACGAATACCACCATGAACTCCAACCCCTTCATCTTCTCGAAGTATTGGACGTAAACACCCTGCCGCGCCCATGCCGCCCATTTATCCACATGCCATTTCGCGTGGCATAGGATCGCGATCTGTGCCGGATCAGCACCACCCGCCAGCAGGTCACGGATTTTGTCGTCGATGAAGCCCGTTTCGCTGGCCGAATCCGCACACGCCATCAGCGCGGGCATCGGGCCGCTGCCCAGTTCGTATGAGCTAAAGTCCGGCTCGGCACGTTCTTCGGTCGCTTTCAAATTCTCGTCGGCTTCGATCAAGCTGTGTGCCGCTTGGCTAATCTCGCGGGTCGAGCGGAACGGCACACGCAGGATACGGGTGCGCCCGACCACTGATACGCCCTTCTGCGTCCAACTGTACGAGCAGAAAATACTCTGCGAAGGGTCGTCGCAGATGAGCAGGTCGCCGCGCGGCTTGAGCAGTGCCAGCGCCACCTGCATCCACGACGGGGCGAAGTCCTGCCCCTCGTCAATGAAAATCGCGTCATACGCCTGCCGCATCGGGTGGTCGTCACGGTCGTTCAGGGCTGCCAAAGCCGCAGCCGCCACATCATCCCAATCGTAACCGTGCATCGCTTGGTAAGCGCGGTAACGATTGAACAAGGCATTCAGCGTTTCGCGCTTGGCTTTATCCAGCCGCTGCCCGCGTCCGCTGCGGTCGGCTTCAAGGTACTGCTGGTCATCAAGCAGCGCCATCTCCTTGCGCCACGCGAACTCGGTCGAGATAAACTCGGCGGACAACCTCAGCGCGAGCAAACTCTCACGCTCGTACTGGCGCAGCCACTCGCGGGTTTTGAGGGGTTCGCGCCACGCCTCGCCGAGGATCATCCGGCAGATGCGGTGGAAGCTGGCGACCATCACCTGCTCGTCGGGTAAACGCATCCGCCCTTTGATGTCCCGTGCCAGCTCGACGTTGAAGCTCATCACCAGCAGCCGTGCTTGCGGGTACTGCGCCACCAGATGCTGCGCCCGCCGTACCAGCACCAACGTTTTCCCGCTGCCCGCCACTCCGCGTACCAGCCGTACACTGGCGCTGCCGGGGATGTCCGAGGTTTCTTCGGACATTGGCTCGTATTCAAAGAGAGTCAACTGCTGGGGATGCGCCGAACGCAGCGGTTCGTTAATCAGGCCGTACTGTAACTGCGTGAGGGTACCGACCGGTAAGCCTTCCTCGTTCTGTACCACCAGCGAGGGGTTGAGTACCTCGCGCACGATGTCCAGCATGTCGAGCGAAAGCGGCTGCTCCAGCACGAACTTCCACGGCAAATTGCTGATCGCCTGTTGCAGGGTTTCCGCACTGCGTAAATGCTCTTTCCCGATGATCACGCCGCGCGGCCAGATACCCTTTTTCTCGAACTGCTCGATTACCCGTTGGCTAATACGGGGCAGCGCGACCATCACCTGCCACGGGAACTTGAGCCGCTGCCGTCCTTTATACTGCTCCCAGAGTTCAACCCGCTGTTCAAACCGCCGGTTGAGGTCGTAGGCGTAACGCTGCGCCGTCAGCACCGGATTTTCGTGGCTCATCGGTGCGCCGTTACTGCGTACAGTATGGATCAATTGTTGGTCGCCACCCGTGAGCTTGCCCCAGTCCTTCACCTCAACGACCACCACGCCCATCAGCGCCGCCACCAGCACAAAATCCGGCTTACTGCTGCGTCCGTCAGTGGTGTTCAACTGCGGTTCGTAATGGTGGAAGTACTGCTTGCGTGGGAGGTCGCGCAGGAGTTTATTGACGAGTTTTTCACCGTAGGTCGGCGTAGGTGCAAGCGGCATAATCGGATACAGGTCTGAAAGTTATAAAACGGTTTGTTGCACACCAGTATAGCAAATATTTTCGGTTCTACACATGCGTTCTATGCCTTGCGCTGCTTACCGCTAAATTGTGGCTTGAAAACCGATTAAACTACGCATACAATTTGTCATGGTTGGCCCCGTAGTTCAGCGGCAGAACACTTGCCTTTTAAGCAATGGGTCGTAGGTTCGATCCCTACCGGGGTCACTTAGTTGGATCTGTGTCGAACAATCCTCAGAGGTGCAAACATTATTTGTTTGCGAGAGAAGAGCTTTCGTATCCTCGCTTATCTTTGAGCTAACATTCATAAGATAAGCGAAGGGTGGAAGTAGATCCACCTGTATTATTTCCCCAGTGCGGTTGACAATAATCCTCTCAATGATAAGCTGCAGTAACTCTTTTTTGTCACAAAACTCCAGCTTACTGTAAAGTATACTAATTTTTGCAATTATAGCGAGTGCACTATCCAAATTATCAATGTGAACCTGTTTTTTCTGTTGTAGCAATTGAATGGTTTTTTGAATAGTTTGACGACGATCCTGCCATTCGTTCCAAAGTCTATCCCAAACTACCTCACTGATCTTTTTTGTTGCTAACAACCTAGCCATTCGTGCTTCTTCATCATCAATATCTTTTAGAATTTGACTCATATCTTGTAATTCATTGGGACTTGTCTTCCCATATTGTTGAGATATATGACTTTTATACTCTTCGCGAATTTTGGGCAAATGTGCCTCACTAATTTGAATCGTACTTAAGATTGTGAGAATTTGTTTCTCAATTTGTCCGCACATGATGTTAATGTTACTTCTGGGCACGCTATAGTATGGTGTCCCTCCACCCTTACGAGATGTATTTGGAGTTGAACCAATCATCTTTACTAAGCAATTGGAATCGGGATTCACTACGTATAATAGTCCACGCAAAAGATATTCCCGCGTGCGCCGAACGCTGCGGTGTTCATTTCTTTTCGCTAGTATTGCTATTCCTTGTTCAAATTCTTCAGTAGTAACTAACGGTGTCCAGTTGCCGCGAACTGTCTTAGGTAGGATATTCGCGGTTTCACTTACCACCCAACCAGCATAGAACCAGTTGTGAAATATGTGCCAAAGTGCATTAGTAGATGCTTTTCGCATACCATATTTGTTAGTCGTAACGAATGGACGACCACTTCGAAGCGTGTGTCCACGAGAGTGAAGGTTTTCAGCGATTTGTTCTAAAGTTAATATTCCATCAAGTAACATATCCCAAGCATTTCGCCATATTTTAAACCGCTCATGATCAGGCTCTATCCAGCGTTTATATTTTCCATTAGACATTTTCTCCTCTGGATTGGTTCTTTCCTCTTTATTGATATATCCATCTGGGGCGCGCCCAACAAATCCACCGCTTCGCATCTTAGCGCCCAATCCACCTTTCACACGTAACCCTAGAAGCATGGATTCGCGTCGAGCAAGAGTAAAAGTGAGTGCCACAACAACACGGTGATCAGGATCCATCGGATTAAGATCTGGTTGATTTGCAAATCGAACTCCCACACCGAATCTATCTAGCTCATCAATTGCTCGCAGCGCTTCTGTATCGTTTCGCCCGAAACGATCTGCGCGTTCTACTACAACACATGAAAATAATCCTGCACGAGCATCTTCTAACAAGCGAAGATAGTCTTTTCGCAGTGGAGATTTACCGGTTAAGTTGTCAATATATTCTGCATATACAGGCATATCTGAATTATCCAGAAAGGACTTTTGTATCGCGAAACGCTGGCGTGCTTGAGATTGTTCAGGATTCTGTGCTTCTTCATCACTTGTGCGAAGATAAAGCGCCCAACCTTGTTTAGCAGTTGTTGGTTTAGAGCGACGTGTCATTTGTTATTTCCAGAGATTTTGCTTGATGGCAAATAGTTTAAAGTTTGTGAAACTTCATTTAGAAGAGATAGGCCAATAGCTAATTAGAGCTTGATGTAGGCAAACTACTTGAAATGCTAACCAGTAAGTTGAAAATACAATACTCCATAATCCCTATTTGAGGGGGTTATGGGGGTCTTCTTTAGCTGCGGCTATGTTGGTCTCTTTTATATCTTTTTCATAACTAGATACTTTCACAGTCGCTAGGATTTGGGCGACTTTTAGAATTCGTCTTAGCATTAGTTTGGTGTCTTCTTTTTTCGACATGGTTGTTCACATTGATGAAATATGTGTTCACAACGTTAACAGCAAAACATAGTGCGCTATTGAGTAAACATGCCCTAAAGTAAGGTCAATAGATGATATTTAAGTTGGCAAAATAGGACATTAGAAGTCTTAATTTTTGCTTTTTATTCCTAAATTACCCTAGAAGTAAATCTATTACATTTGATATACTTTATATATTAAGGTTTGTTACGGGAGAAGGTGTAAGCATTCGTGGCAAATGTTTCACAGCGCATTCAATCTGTAATTGATGGTCTCCATTATGATTTCAATCAATTTTCATTGGATGGTTTTATTCAACATTTAGAAGTGTCGCGCAAGCGCGCGATTGTTCAAGTCGCATATGAATTCAATCCAGGCTTGACAGGTCTTTGGATACCTGCGCAAACTGCGGATTACATTTTCTATACTCGCTCTACACATCCCATTCATCAAGTTCATATTGTTCTTCATGAAGTGGCTCACATGGTCTTAGAACACCCCTGTAAACGAATTGACCAAATCTTGCCAGCATCATTGGTACAAGCATTACATTTGTCAGACGCCGTATTAACACGAATCGCAGGAAAACCAATTAGTGAGGTTGAGGAAGTTGAAGCGGAAGCATTTGTGTACCTTGTGCAGCAACATATTGTCTCTGCAAGACGCTTATCGCAACTGACGAACGGGCAATCATCCATTGAGGGGCTAAACCGTTTCACCGATAGTCTAGGACTTTTGGAACGACCCAAAATATGAAATCACTCAACCTAGCGTTACTTATTGTGGCATGGATTATTTTTGGTCTGCGCTTATGTCGAGCGTTGTGGATTGGTCGCTTCAGTGAGGTTTTGACCCGTCGAATTTGGTCACAAGTATTCCTAGGTATGATCGCGTACACGTTATTCGGCCCGGATATTGAACCAATGGTCGATGATTATTTTGGCGGAAAACCAATCACTCTATACGTTAAATCGATGGCTGTGCTAGGAATGGTTTACCTCTACTATCTAACGTTACGCGATATCGACCCAAATGCAAATCGATATGGATATTTAAAACCGTTAGGTCAGAACAGCGCTGTCATTTTTACAGGTTGTTTTGGATTATATTTCTTGTCGCCAGTTGTCGCCGAAGATGATTTTCGATATTTCATGCTCGCCTTTCGTGAACTTGTGATCAGTATTTTTATCTGTATGGCTATATTGCCCAACAGCAAAATATTTTGGCGGCATGAACAGGTAAGCTCAATGAAAATAAGACACGCTGCATCAATCTTATGTTCGATTGGTTATCTCACAACAGCTAGTGGAACCATTGCTATAGGCATTCTTGCGCTTTTAAGGCACCATGAACCGCTAGATGGACTTATCCGTGCATTCATGCAACCTATGTACTTGGTCGCAATTGGCTTTCTAATTATGCTGCTGCCACATCGTGTATTTGCATGGGCTAGTTACCCAGCGCAGTTATGGATCTATTGGCGCATTAAGCGAATCGAAAGACGCATACGGAAGCTTGCCAATATCGAAAACACTTATCGTGCGAAGCATTTAGTAATCTTAAATCCACAAAATCTAGAATTAGCTATCTATCGATCTTTAATTTTTGTATTAGATTTCCATGCCTTTGTGCCAGAGACGATAGAAGGAAAAACATTATCTAAACAGATTCAAAACGTAATCTGTTCCCCCAAATCGTATCCTGAATTAGTTAATGAGATTGCTGCACTCGTATGAACGACATTCTTCCTGATAATCGCAATTCGGCCGCTAAAATTGTAGGCCTAGTATTTCATCCGGCTGTTGTTGGTGCTCCAACATTAATGGCAATCCTGAGTGAAATGACACTTATAGAAAGCCTCAGTTGGATTGGCCTCATGCTGACAGTGTTGTTGGTGCCTAACATTATCCTTCAGATTTTTCTCCAGCAAAAAGGACGTTTCGTCTATCAGCGTCAGACTCGTTTACCCATGTATGTCGTTGGTTGGTGTAGTGTACTTGTTTGCCTGATTATTCTGGCTCTCTTGAATGCTCCAAAAGTATTGGTGGCTTGTTTGATGGCGTTGTTGGTATGGATACCTTTTCAACTCATCATCAACCAAAAGATAACCAAAATTTCAATTCATGTGGCGGTTATCTCAGGGTGCTTGACGGGTCTGCTTGTCCTCAACAAATTGGATAGCCCAGAATTGAGGATTCTTGCTCCAGTCATCCTGGTTTTAACGGCATGGGCACGTATTAAAACGAAAAACCATACACTCCTTCAAGTCGCGTTGGGAGCGATTTTAGGTTGTTTACCCGTTTTGATCGTATTTCCAATTGTCTTGCGTTAGGAGCCTTGACTTAACTCAAGCCAGTGCAGAACTTGAAGTACGTTGTCTTGAGCGAGTGGCGATAAGCGCATTGACTCTAGATTGATCTGATGCAGTGTGTCGCCACCGATTTCAATTGACCACTGAGCCAGATAATCTTCGCATTTCGATTCATCTTGGCAATCAAAGTAATCAAGCGATACTTCAAATAGGCCACAGATATTTCGGATTGTCGTAAGGCGCGGATGAGGCGTAGAGCCATCCAATATATTTGTTAGACCCTGTGACGTAATACCAGCAGCATCTGCAATTTCACTATAGCTATAAGCACGATGCCAGTGTTCCCTTGCCCATTGAATCAAATAGTGCAATTGTTGCCCAACTGACATCGCTGATCCATTTATGCTCATCAAGTTATTCAGTAGCAGCGTTGTCTAAGCCGGGTAAGGGCGGGACATCTACACCTTCTTTTCGCAGCCGTTCTGCGGCTTGTACCCACTGGATGACCTTCAGAATGTCCTGCTGCGCTTGTGGTGACAGATGTGTAGCGCGAAATGATATTTCATTCAGTGCATTCGCATTAGACTGGTCGTCGTTCGTGAGAATTGCATAGCATTCTTCACGGCTATGGGTCTCAAAATAGCGAAGTGGTACATCAAAAAATCGGCATAACTCCCGCAGTGTGTTGAGTTGAGGGTTCTTACTGCGTCCAGACCGCAGTTGACTGAGCGTAGGTAAGCTGACATCTATCGCCTCACTTACTTCCAGAAGGGTATAGGGGCGATTGTCGGGATGAAGCACTTCTTCAAATAAAATCTGAAGCTGCTCGGCAACAGATAAATACTCTGTCATAGACCATCCAAATTATGATATATCACAATCATTTGACTATTTTACCAAGTTTTCTATAATTAGTCATCGTCAAGTCTGTTAAGCAGAAATGATTATGCCATAGATTATTGATTCAGTCTTGCTGTCCTATTTGGGACATTTGATGGAGCAAAAGTGTCTATGCGCCTTGTGAAGCGGGCTTTATACAAACAAACTTTCATTGGATGTAGCACAAGGATTGAAAAATGCAGAGCATCAAAACTGTTGTTGTAGATCACCATGTTGTAAGCCGTTATGGCATCACGTCGTTGGTTTCGAATTCGAAAGACGAGGTACATGTGTCGGCGATGTTTGCGGATATAAAGTCGGCTGAGCAGTATTTAAGCGATCATTCTGTTCACGTGTTATTGATTGATGATCAACTTCCACAGGCTGATGGAATCGAGACCATTATCGCTCGCCTACGCGAAAAATACATTGGTATGAGCATTATTGTCATTGGAAATAAAATCAATTCGCGGTATATCATGCGACTTTTTGATCATGGTGCGCGAGGCTTCGTATACAAACAGGATCAGCTCGAAGACAATTTGGTTTTAGCCATTAAAACGGTTCGAAATGGCAATGTCTATCTATCACCACGTGTTTCCACACTGTTTTATAACATACGGCAAATTCAACAAAAAGATGACTTGAACGGTAGCGATTTCTTAGTGTTGCAATCTATTGAGCAAGGCTATAACCCACAAGAAATTGCGCGTCAATTGGACATTACCACACGCAGTGTTTACCGCATCTATGGACGTTTGAGACATGTTCTAAATGTGCGTACTAACGAACAAATTGTTGATGCAGCACGCAAAAAAGGATTATTGGACGAACTCCAATAAATTTAAAAACGAAAAGCCATTGACACCATAAAGGTTTTGCAACATACCAGCGAAGAAGGACGCATGTCAATAAAGATTGTGCTAGCAGATGACAGTGATTTAGTAATGGTTGGTTTGCGTACGATTATTGAAAATGACAACAGATATATCGTTGTGGGTAATGCTCAGAACTTCAATAATTTACTGAAGCTTATTGAACAACAGCAACCATCAATTGCCATCTTAGGGGAAAATTTGTATGACACGGATATTTTAACAACGGTCGATGTCATCCACCGGCTGTCACCAAAAACGCGAATAATAATCATTGGAATGACCATGCAAGGGTCACTGCTGCATGTTTTTTTCATGAGGGGCGTCAAAGCATACTTGTATCGAAGCGATCCATTGTGTGAATGCTTATTAACGGCTATTTACACCATTATAGAGGATCGTCCATTTTTATCCCCAACAGCCAATGCTGAATATCTCATAGCACTTCAATCCGGTCATTTAGTTAAACCATTGGACGAAAAATCAAGAAAGGTTCTCACTCAACTCGCCCAAGGCATTTCGATTAATCAAATTGCACTACATCTAGGACTACCTCCCCGTCGTGTATACGCCATTCGAGATCGCCTTCGCCGACGTTTTGGTGTAGATACGAACGAGCATCTCATCAGTCGCGCGGTGGCCGAAGGTTTCACAAATGTGAGCGCGCTGTGAATTCCCATTTCATACGGAAAATTCCCTACTACCACACGTAAAATTCTGCTTTCGGCTCATCCTCATTTGCTACTCTGAACTGGAGGAGCGGATGAGGAGGTCACGATGCGACGACGGATACTCTGGATATTACCGATGGCCTGTGTGGTAGTGTGGGGCATCGTGGCTTTCCTCTCTGTGCCTTCATTCCAGTACAATGCAGCAGATGACTTACCAACTCTAATGGTGTTGCCTTCGCTCACACCATCTGCGCGGCCCACAACAACACTGTTACCAACACAGACATCTACAGCGACGCAAACGTTTACTCCAACGGAAACCGTAACACCAACAGCCAGCCCAAGTCCTACATCGACGGCAACGCTTGCGACTCGCGTTCTAGCCTTGAGTGCTATTATGCCGGGCGTATATATCTCTCCTTCGTTAACGCCGTTCCCAGCCGGAACCATCTTACTTGCGGCACCGCCTGATCCAGTCGAGCCTCTACCTGATGCAACCTTATTACCACCGCCATATCCCGGTTGGTACAGTTTTGAGAGCGACAACCCTAATGTGCATTATTCATTGCCGTGGGAACCTCGATTGGTTCGTGAAGCAAGCCGAGGACAGTATCATCGTTCTGATGACCGTCACAGTACTATCGCCTTCGATTTTGAAGGAGAAGGTTTGCGGGTACGTTATGTGGCTGCTCGCAACATGGGTCTCTTCGAGTTGGTGGTCGATGGCCTCGTTATCGACACCATTGATGCCTATGCCTCAGACTTATCATTCCCCGGAACAAAAGTCTATTTCTTTGGACGAGGCTCGCACCAGCTCATAATCCGTAATACGGGGCGAAAAAATAATCGCAGCGAAGGTAACAGTGTTGCACTCGATGCCATTCAGGTTTTTCGCGGTAACAGTAACACTTTAATTTTCCCATCAACGCAAAATACCGAAACCGCGACTGCCGTCCCAATACCTGTGGAGCGCATCGAACTTGTCAGCGCCCCACCTACTATGCTGCCAACTTTAGTACCTACTGTATCTCGATCAACACAAATAACGTTCATTGTCGGTTATGACGAAAACCGCAATCGAGCAATTGATCCCGCAGAAGGAGTGGAAGGCATTCCGGTTCGGATCGTAACAGTAGGAACAAATCGCGTAATTGCTCAAGGTTTTACAAACAGCAGCGGCTTTGCGAAGATTACCGTGTTGTTGGACGTGGATGTACGGGTTGTCGTTCCCTACTTTGGTCGTGTCTGGAATTTGCCTCGCGGTCGGAGTACTGACATTCCCCCATTCACGTTGCTGCTTACGCCGGGTAACCAACCGAGTCTCATTCCTTAGGAAGTTTGAATTGAACACAAATAAATGCCGTTGTAATCGGTTCATTCGTATTTTGCTTTTCCCCATGACGATTATAGTCTCCGCGCTAGCGTGTACAGGTGCGCTGACCGATATGCTCGTTGTTGGGCAACCAACCTTCCAATGTCCGACAGTAACTCCAGTTGTACAAGCAACTGCACCTGTAGGATCTCCAACCACCATTCCAATTCCAACTGTGACACCCATTGTCATCCAATCCCCTCATCCTTTCTATTTGGATGATCCTATTGATGTCGGTGGAGTTGTATTTCGCCTTTCAAACGTTGTAACCATTTCTAGCAATACCATTATCGCCACGTGGCAGCTTGAAGTACGAAATAAAAGGCCGACAGTCTATGAGTTCTTTCCAGCAGGGCAAATGATTGTAAGCGCTTTAGCAGATGGGCAGTCAGGCGAATGGGGTGCTTCTGAAGCCGCAGCTCATGATGCGGGAATTCCTTTTCGCTATGAAAGCTACCGACTGAATCCGGGAACTATACAAATCGTATATATGGCAGCATATCTACCAACCAGCACACCACAAGCGTTCGTTTATCGCCTCGACCCAACATCATCGTCAGATACAAATGTCATTTCGTGGGTTAATCAAGCTAACCCATACTGCTAGGAGCAATTATGCCGTTCATTGCGGATATTCTGCGCGGAATGCAAATCCAGATTGATGCCTTCTATTACAACTTACTATTTTCACTGGCATCTATTCATTGGAGCATCCTTCGCGCTTTCATTATGATGGGTTATGCCATTGAACTCTTTAACCGCTGGTTGGCGGATAACGCTTTTGTTCCACTCATTCAACAAACGAATGCGAGTTTAAGCCTTGCTGTAAATATCGCTTTGATCGTGGCTTTACTTGTATTGGGCGTTACCTACTTGCTTTCAGCATTTGTTCGATTAAATGTAGTTGAGCCACGCAGCGCTTTATTGTGGTATCTAGCGGGCGCAATGTTCTTTAGTCTGGGACCTTCCTTATTTCAAGGCATGAACAGTGTTCGACAGGGCATCGCTCAAATTTTTTACTTGAGCGCACTTAATGGGTTGCAAGTCAATTCTGGCGGTGCATTTAACTCCTTAAGCAGTGTTGAAACCGATGAATTGGGACTGCTGCCGCTATGTGACAACTTAGGCACTTACTTGCCACAAGTCAGTACAGCTCAGAGTATTGATGGTTTAGATGTAGCTCTATCCTATCTACGAGCCGATGGTATCGACATCATGGGTTACCATCCTCCATTTCGGGATTTCAACTGCCGTCCTCACCCACCGGATCCAGCAACAGGTCGATATACAGCGAGCGCGTTACCTGATGAATGGGATTGGGAAGGGTCATTTTTCGATAACACACAAAGTGGACAGTTCTTTGAGTTATTGAGTGATGAAGAACGCCAGCACAGCCTTGAGATGGCCTCTGCTGCTCAAGGGCGATTGCTCACGGCGTGGCCACTGGTTTTGTTTGGCTTATGCGAGCAGTTGGTATATCTGCTGTTGACGATTGCGCAGGGATTGACCTTCATATCTTTTAGCTGTGCCATTCTGTTCGCATTTTTTAAGCGCACAGAGATTATTGCTCGTTCCATTTTAGAGTTATGGATCGAGCTGATAGTCCAAACGGTTGTCATTGCTTTAATTCAATCCTTGGTCGTGACCTTCTTTTTGGTGGGAACAGCAAGCGGTAATGGCCTTGTCGTTTTAGGCATCGGCCTTATATGTCTCGTTTTTATGTTAATTGTCTTGTGGTCTGGGATTAAAGCGGTATGGAGCAGCTTCAATCGACTTTTCCGCGCATTTGGACAAGCGAGTGGTGGTGTATTTATTACACCAGGAGCGGCAACGGCGATTGCCGCTGGTGCAGGTGCAGCAGCCGTTGGCGGCTCGGTTGCGCTGACATCGAGCGCACTCTCAGGGATGAATGCACTCGTTCAAGGCGCGACTCCTGCTCAAGCAACTGGATTGGCGTTGGGTGGTGTACAGCAGTTGACTAGCGCGGCGCGAACTTTAGCCTATTTGCCAGGTGTACGTAATACATCACTCGGTGAAGCTGCTGAACAATTCACCGAAGGTGCCACGATGCGGCGAGTTATGGGGCCACTCATAGGTACAGCATTATTGACAAACCGTGATCCCGATGTGGCTCAGTACGATGATCAAGGCAGGGTCGTTGGAAGACCGATGCTCTTTCCTGCTGTGGGCGATGCACTCGAAAGTTGGACGGTTCCGATTGGAAAACGGCCAAAACGCGATGTAACAGGTAATCAATCGGATGAGGGTTGGTATGAAGATGAAGATGGGCAGTTTGTCCCTGTTTACCCTCAAAGAACCGGAACATTTACGCCGCTTCCAGTAGCGAAAGATCAACAAGAATCAGAATCAAAAAAACTGCAAAGTGATTATATGGCTGAGATGAACGAAGAAGAACTTGAACAGCACCTCACAAATACATTGGGTAAAGGTGACACAGCATCGAATACAGGATTGGAGGGCGCAGCGACGCAACTTGAACAGGCTGCGGATGCATTAGGAAACAGCTCTCGATCACAAATGATTTCTGGACAGTTGAAAGTAAGTGGCGAGGAGAATGTGGCTGGAGTGTTAGGCAATGTCATTCGACAGACATTGGCTGAAAGGAGCCAATTGGGTCAACCACTTACAGGTGGCATGGATCATTTGATGGTAGCGAACGCAATCGCAAAAGCGATGGGGATGACATCCGTGCAAGGACAAATACCTATTAGTGAAAATCTCAGTCGTTTTGGCTTATTCACCGATCAGGCACTCAAGATGGGGTTATCAGGCGACCAGACAGAAACCGTCATTCATGAGGTGAAAAATTCGCCTGAAGGAAGCATGGAATCGGACACTCGTGAAACGCTAATCGGACAAGTCAAAGAGGTGAAAAATCTGTCACGGGAAGATGCGAACAGCGAAGTCAATACCATCGAAAATCGCGCTCGGTTACTACCAGAACTGATTGTTGCCGTTGGTCAAATGACTATACCGGTTGATGTGATGGTACACGCCAAGGAGGTACAACAATATGAGTGACCAACTCGCATTCCACACTATTGAAGAACTGCGTGGTCTCCCAACTGAAGCATTGATCGCCTTATGGGAACTTGTACCGACAGATCGGCAAAAGACTTATAAGGGGGCTTACGACGGGGAAGTTAGAGCGGCAGGTGCAGCGGGATCTGATATCCTCGAACGACAGTTGGCCGGAGAGCTGCTGCGTCGCTATGTGGAAACGGCGCTTGTACCCATTGGTTCACGTTGGGCGCGGACACCAACACGGGTACAAATTGCTGCGAAGGCGAATGATGGGTTAGAACAAACAGATAGCATTCTCAATCAAAGGCGGTCGTCATTTAAGTTAATGATTCTTTGTGGCGCTGTCGCCATGATTTTTGTGGGTGTGATGACTATACGGCTTATTGGCAGTCGGTCTACAGCGATTGTAGTTCCTACTGCTACGCCCTCGCTCACACCAACCATATGGGTCAGCCTGACACCGACACCGCTTGCATTGGAAGAACAGGACATGATCATCCAATCGGGTGACACTGATCGAGCAGCAGCGTATCCAGTAAGCCTACAAATTACATCTGCTGAGGGCGAACCACCGTATGTCTGGGTCGTGCAGCGACGAACCATCCGCGCTGCTGAATGGAATTACGACCCTAATCCTGATACAGCATCATTTTTGAGTGGCATGTCCGTGCGACCGGTAATTGGTATTCCGTTCGCGCCAGAGAATGCGATTTTGTTTCGTCGATTGGCTTCAGGATCAGCATTCACAGTCACACTCAATACCGGTGCGGTTCTCAAATTTGATTTTGCCAACAAACGATCTGTCCGACGTAGTGAGACGGATATATTTCGACAACTCAATCCGGGTCTGGTACTGCTACTAATTGGTGAGACAGACGAAGATGGATTACCCACTGCTACACGGGTATTGGTGACAGGTAGTTACTCACCCGACCAAGAACTCTCACGCACTGGAGAACTCATCGGTGTGAGTTTGTATCCACCACCCGAACCAACATTAGTGCCTTCAGCGACTGCGTTACCCCCACGCTTTGCGGGCGTTGATGTACAAATTATTGCTATCACGCAAATGGAGGGCCAGATCACGACTCAGTTTCGTCTTTATAACGGCGGTGTGCAATCCTTACTCCTGACAGCGGATGATATCTGGTTGACATTGGGTTATGAACCCAATCCTCCCGGCCCGAGGGTTCCTGCCGAAAGATTGATACCTTTAGATATATTGCCAGAACAAGCACTTGATTTGACACTCACGTGGCTATGGACAGGCGAACCCTATTCCGCATTGGCCGTTGGCGACTGGACATGGTCAATATCCTTATATTGAACCACCCGCTTCGCGGGAATAGAGAATCATAGTCCAGAATTCAGACAATCAGAAAACAAAGCTATGATTCGGATGAGCGGGCACAGCGAAAACCATAGGTAACGTATTCGGTATCGGCAGTGGCTCTGTTGCGGGCAGAAGCGCGAAGATAGTCTGCATCATCGCTATACCACGAGCCTCCTCGTAACACGCGCAGAACAGTTGAGTCGTTTCCCGTATCGGCCTCGCGGCCATCTCCCGCTTTATAAGGATAGAAATTGTAAAGACTGCTGACCCATTCCCAGACGTTTCCACTCATATCATAAGCTCCGACCCAAGAACGCCCCGCTTCGCGTACTCCCTCGCCCACATCGGTAGTTTCTCGTTGGTTGAAAACGGTATAGTCTCCAATCTTAGAATGAGGAAATTCTCGTCCCCATGGATAAGGATAACTATCTGGACCGGACGCGGCATATTCCCATTCTGCTTCGGTCGGCAATCGCGCAGCCATTCTGGCATTCTCACAGTAATCACGTGCGTCGAACCAATTTATCTGTTCTACCGGTTGCTTATCTCCTTTATATTGACTGGGTGGAGTCTGACGAGTTAACCGCTTATACTGCTCGTTGGTCACCTCATAGATGTCAATCCAAAATGGTTTATCAAAGCAAACATGGGTCACAGGCACTGCATCGCTTAGACTACCTGAACCCATCATGAAACAACCTGCTGGGACTTGTAGCATCCCAACATCGTCATCAAAGATTTTAATCATATCATCTTCGTGTTCGTAAGCGGTGGCGATTTGAGTAGCGGTAGCGAAAGCATCCAGTGGTGCAATACTAATTGCAGGTGTAGGTGGGATTTGACCCAAGCCAGGAATCTGAGTTGAAAGCCGCTGGGCTTCAAAGGCGCTTAAAGTGCTGTTGAATTGTGCGGTTTCCACTTGCACCAGTGCTTGGCCTTGTACGACGGTCGCTGTCCCTAATTGATTTACCGCTTGGCCTTGCGCTACCGTCGCGGTAATGGCCTGTGCGACCGCAGTTCCTTGGTCATTTTGTGCTTGATTACTGCGTTTGGTTGCATCAGTAGCGGTTAGGAGCGCGGCGATAATACCGATCACCGCAATGGTGGCTAATCCTCCGGCAATGCGGGCAGCCCACTCAAACCGAGTGGCGCGGGCGATTTCGGCATGTTCGGCACGTTGAGCACTAGCTGCTGCTGCCTCGGCCATACGTAGTTTTTCAGTTTGTTCCCGCTCTTTGTGTGTTTTGAGCCGTTCGACTTCCGCAATACTGGCGATTACATAGTCGCGCTGAAGGTCGCTGGCATCCGCCCGTTCTAACCAGAGTTGCGCTTCGAGGATACGGCGATCCCCTTGGAATAAGAATTCCGTGTCTCGATCATGATTGAGCCAATCCTGTGCATCTTTGAGGATTTCACTGCCGTACTGCAAATCTGCGACATCAGCTTTGATCCAATCGCGCAGTTTGGGCCATTCCCGCACAAGGGCTTCGTGGCTGATTTCGACCATAATGGGTACGTTGTCCGATACAGCCGTCACGTCACGGTTGGCAATCAAGAGGCGGTTATCCCAAGCAGCCAACACATCAATGATATTGTCGACCTGCTCGCTGCTCACCCCTTGAAACGTCAATGTGCTACGGTTCACTCGACGACGGGTAGCTTCTCCTGTTTTGCTGACTTCTATCAAGCGCACCAACAGACGCCGCATCAGGTCTTGTTGTTTCGCAGATAAGCTGTCATAGATACCATTCGCATGACCAGCTAAGGCACCGAGTACCCCGCCCATTGTTGTGTAAGCTTCAGTTTTTAGCCACCGTCCCTGGCGTGCCTCAAAAAGCTGCTTGAGAGCATATTGTAAAAGCGGTAATGATCCGGGCTGTTGGCGCACATCTTCCAAGATGGTATCGACAAGACCGTGTTCGTAAGCTAAACCCACTGCTTCTGCTGGCCCTTCAATGCTGCGCCGCAGTTCGTCGGGCAGCATTTCAGTCGCGATGACCAGATTGTCTTGCTCAAATAAGGCCGCTAGTTTCGGATAACCACTAAGGCGATCAAAAAAATCTGCCCGCATCGTCAGCACGATTAATGTCCGTCCGTCGGTTTCGGTGGCTGCTGTGACCACCAAATCCAGAAAATGTGCGGCATCTACCGTTTTTGCGCGTGTGAAAACTTCTTCGAATTGGTCAATAATCAGTACTAGGCGAGTCGTGCGGGGCGCTTCGTTTAGCACAGACTCGGTGATGACGTGCAAGCCTACATCGCGAATTTTCAGAATATCAAGAGCTGAGGTTGGCAAGCCATAACTACTGATGACAGGCAGTAATCGCTGGCTCAGCGCGTCTGTAGGCAATGGGCCAGGAGCAAATATGACCAACGGCCAACTGGCTGATTCTGGTAGTGAGGAAGCACGGATTTTAGGAATGAGACCAGCACGTACCAGTGAGCTTTTGCCACTGCCGCTGGCTCCAGTTATTGCCAAGAAGCGATCCGCACGCTCATCTGAAAGGTGCTTCAGAAGTTTTTGGACGAGGGCTTCACGACCGAAGAATAAATGGGCATCGGTTTGTTGAAAAGCTTCTAGTCCTTTGAAGGGGTTGAGAATATTCACAGGATCAACTTCTGCGGTTGAGGGAGCTGCCGCTAAAACGGATAGCGTTCGGGCGGGTAAGGCATCCAATAGCATTGGGAAGGCGCGTTCGTAACCGTAGCGCTCAAAATCCACCATCTGGATATCGGGCAATTTACGAGTTTCCTCGTAGTCCAAGAGCAATTTCAAGGTTTCGAGGACTCCGGCGCTGGTGTCGGCTTGTTTCTTGACCAGTCGAAGCATAACTCGCCGTTGGTTGCGGCAGCGGCTTGAACGGAGCAGCCAACTCCGCCTTGTATTCGATAGTCTCCGTCCACGAAATCGTCCGGGGATAGGGACGCTTGCCCTGATAGTGCGTCGGGTAGTGATTGTCGCCCCAGCGGTATGCATACCGTTCAATGAGGGAGCGCCAGGTCATGGTCGGGAAGGCTTTCAGAATCTCGACCTGATCGACGTGCCCATCAATCATCTGCCGCAGTTTCTCCAGATCAGCCTCATCCCAGAAGTAGCCCCGACTCAGGTGGCCGGAGACTCGTTCCGAGGTGCTGCCATCCCGCCAGTGGATGACCAATCGCTTGTGATGGCGGGAGTGTTTGGTGATCGTCAGGTGGGTAGCGAACTGCTCGAATAGCGACCGCTTCTCCTCGCGGGGGACATCTGCCCAGCGGCGGATGATGGTCTCCAGCACCGGACGGGCATCCGCCAGCGACCGCGCCTGCTGGTCATCCGATTGCAGCCGGGTCAGTTCCTCGTGCAGAGTCGCAAGTTCATTCTCTGCCGCTTCATAACGAGCTTGCGCCCGCGCCACCATCTCCCCGTTCGAGAGCAATCCCAGCGAGGCGATCAGGTTATCTTTGGTTTGCTCCGCCTGCCGGATGGCGGCCTGCACCCGGCGGATGTCGCCCTGATCCACCTGCTCATGACTGGCGAGAGCGGCTTGCCAGAGGGCTTCATCAATGGTGGTCGCTTCCAACCGTTCCAGCAGCATCCCATCCACCAGGCTGTCTACGATCTCGGCGCGGATGTTCCAGACATTCGAGTGGTAGGGGAGCTGCGCCAACTGGTACTGATACTTCCCTGCATAGGTGTTCCAGACACAGGCCAGCCGTTTGTGCGGCTGCTCCGGCAGGTCATCGCTGTAAGCCAGATAAGCGTAGGTGGGCGGCGGCTGATTGCGCTCTTCCTTCGGATGCCGTATCCAGGGGCGGTAGGGGACATAATCCGGGTTGGGTTGCCCGTAGAAGTCGGTCGGGGAGAGGCGGTTGTAGGCATACATGAACAAGTCCAGCGGGACGATGGCCTCGTGGTTGTTGAACTGGACAATCGCGCCTTTGTGGATCCAGTGACCGATATACGCCACGTTGGTCATCATCTGCGCGAGGCCAGTCTCGGAGGGCGTCAATCCGCCGGTGAACGGCGAGCGTCGTGTCAGATGATCGGTGGCTTTGAAACCTTCTGGAACCGCTCCGGCTGGAATCTCCGGGAAGACCGGGCCATCGTGGTCGATCTGCTGCCAGGTCTTCTTGAAGTTACCCTCGTTGGCGCGGAAGCGTTCGTAGTAGACCAGCAGCACATCGGCGTACAGGTCGAAGCGTTTGTACTTGCGGAAGTCAGGGTTGAGTGAGCCATTCGGCAGATGGCTGCGGGTATCGACCATGAAGCCGGGCAGCACCTTGCGCCCTGTCCACAACCCGCTGGCATCCCGCCGCTGCCGCGCTTTCACCAGCCGCCCGCGTATCTGGTATTCGAGATAATCAGCCGCCCGTTGCGATTCCTCGCGGAACATCTTGATGTGGGACTGCCCCATGATCGGATGGGCGAAGTCGTAGATCATCATCGGGGTCATCACCTTGACGTTGTTCCGTTTGCAGGCATCGATGAAGATGTTGGTCTCGATCATGGTCACATCGCGGAAGAAACGATCCACATCCTGTGCCGCCACCAGCCCGATCTGCCCGCGCTCGATCAAATCGTAGAGCATGGACATGCCCCGCCGTTCCTTGATCTTCTTCTGCCCGCTGACCCCGGCATCCATGTCGATCATGTGGACGCTCTCGCGCACCCAGCCTTGCCGCAGCAGGTGTTCGATCATGTCCACCGTTTGCAGGGTGGTCGAGATGTTGCCGATCTGACCCTCCGACGACTGGCGGTAGTAGACTGCCGCCGGACGACCGACCGGCAGGGGTTCCAGCTTGTAGGGATCGACCGGGGGTTCCAGGCGTTTCAGCGGGCGTGGCATGGACTACCTAATCTCCTGATGAACGTGCCAAACAAAAACGCCCTGCAAGCCGCGGGTGGGGACGGCAAGAGCAGAGCGCATGGGTTACAATGCGATCTAGCCCTGCGACGTGCTTCTACCACTCGCGGGGTGAGCCGGATCGTCGGGCTGGTACCCGGCGGTCTGGCGTGAATTGCCGTCAGTGTACTCCTGATCGTCCAGCCGCGCAACAATCCGCAGGAGCGAGCGATACACCCCCAACAAGTTGATGGGTTCGGCGTCGCCTGGTGGTGCGTCGAGGGTTTGAATAGATGGCTGCTTGAGAGTCACGCTGACCTCCGGTGGTTGGACACGTCTGACCCTCACAGGATAGCAAAGTCGAGGGGGCAGACGCCGGGAAGATTTCAGGTTTGGGAAGGGAAGATTCCGGGTAGGGGAGACGGGATTTCAGGCAAGCGCCAAGCTACAGTCATTGCGCCGATTGTCGAACTATCGAGAAATGAGCAGATCAATCCCTCCCGTATATGGATCGCTTTCTTTCTTCAAGTCGAATTTCATCGATTTGTTGTTGACAGTGCTGTTGTCCGAATGTAGCAATTTGGCGAATGAGATCATTTTCATGATTGGCAAAACTTGAAAAAGTATCTCGCAATTGTTGCCATCTATCCGCTTGCTCGCTTTGAGATAGCAACTCAATAAATAGGGGACGAGTTGCTACTAGGGCAATCTCTTCTGGGGTGTATCCAGCTTCAGCAGCAACCAGCGCCATTTCTGGCCACAAATCGTGGGTTATTCTTGGTAAGGCGATTAGGTGCATTCGACTAAACTGATTTTGCCGGATTAGTTCTTTGTACAACTCTACATCGCTGTCAATTAGCTGGTCTATCAGATCACCATGCCGAACCCCGTCGCATGATTGCTCCAAGAGCGATCTCTTCTGAGCAAATTCTAGCCTCTGAATAGCACTAGGTACGGCCCGTCGAAAGCGATAGAATTCAGGATGCTCTCGACTTGTTTGCTTCAAAAGCCACTCAAAAGCTAGTTCAGCGTCATCTTCAAAAATCCTACTGAGCATCCAATCGTCATCCAAATGCTGAATGATTATCCCCCTCCATAGAGGATGGTAGTCAGAGTCTGCTCTAACGTTTTTATCCAGCCGATGCCATAGTCCCTTTGCTGCTGCTACTGCAACCCGTATATCAACTGATTGGAGTAGTCTCAATATTGCCCGTTTCGGCACCGCCCCAAATCCACAAATGTCCTCAACCAGTCTTGGAGCATCTTTCAGCCTTGGTTGAACAATCTTGAACGCTTCCTCATCAAGCTGAGATTGTTGCAATACGAAGGATATAGCGAGCCCTGCTGATTTCTCACTTTCAAGGCAGCGCTTTACTCGCGACATCCAGATATCCCGATCATAACTGGATAAACGTCCCATAAATGGACCAACCAGATCGACCGGCAATTCAGACGCCAACATCAAATCAACCCAACTCAATGGATCGGCACACAGCTGTGCAATTTCATGGCATACCAAAGTGCTGTATCTCGGATAGCGAAGATGTGCCTCTTGTGCTTCACGTTCAAAGCGTTCCAGTTTTTGAACTACATCCTCTGGCGGAATCTTTATCCATGCGTTTGCGAGGTCCGAAACAGCAGCCCTCTGAGCCACCTCAGCTAGTTGATAGTTCTCCCAGTCATCTGTTGGGTACACTACATTGAACTCTGGTTGTACAGTTATCTCCAACTGGATATCTTCTCTCTTGGTCAGGTTTTCCAACGCTCGCAGTACACCTTGATGTCCCGCTGATAATGAAACAATATCTTGCATTAGATTCAGAGCCAAATTTCTTGCAGCTTCTACTACATCGTCGGTTAGTTCCTGTTCTTGAGTGATCATCTCGTAATGAAGCCAAGAATGAGCAGTATCAAGCAGAGGTTGCCAATCGTTGATGGGGATGATCTTTAGAAATTCCAATACTTGTGACCACAGTTCACGCAATTCCGCGATACCATGCAGAGTGAAATAGCCACTTCGAATAGTGTACGTGTTGCCTTCACCTGGATCGGATTCGCCGGTTTCTAGCCTGGGTGCAATCGCTAGCATCATGGCTTTGAGACTTACTTTTGGATCACCATTTCGTAAGTGCCATTTTGTGACGGCATCACACAGTCTCTTTCGGTCACGAATTATGTTTTCATTTTTGAGATTGGATGCCCAGTTCTGGATTATTCGTAAAGAATGATCTGGGTTGCTATGCAGTTCACGGTTGTCTCCGACAGCCTTATCTAGCAACCTGCGTATGGCTTCTTCCGGGATTGACCGTAAGGCATATGGCGCAACAGCTACAAGGTATTCTGCTCCGTTGTCCAATACCCATCCAGCTTCGGTGGGGCCAAGTGCAGTGTATGAAATCCAGACTTCTCGATGATTGGGTTGAAAAAACCAGCCACTCTCTTTGATTTTAATCAGAAGCTCCCTTAGTAGTTGGTCTTCTATGCTTGCGCCGCGACGTTTTGCACTCAATAGTGTCAACACAGACTGCGCTAAACTTGGCACATTTCCAAGGAGGCTGATTAAATACTTTTTCATAAGGCTTCCAGAGAAAAACACTTCACGGATGAGGACATCTCGAAGAGCTTTGGGACGCACAGACATAAAATCATCGTGTACTTCAAGGAGGATGCCTGCCGCAGAAAGTTCACTGATAGCTTGGTTTACTTCGATATATTTAAGCTCAAATACCGTCGCGACAGCAGTAGGAGACATTCCATAGTCTCCACCTAGAGATAATGCAGCAAGTATCTCCTTTGAGTAATTGGCCTCGACCTCGTGTTTGATGTACTCCTCAACCAGATGATTAGCGACTGCCTCACCAGAGAATATATCGTGATGCCCTCCCTTCCTATAAAGATCAGCCAAAGTAACGGCAAGGCCAGGTCTGCCCTCAGCTTGATTTACTAGTTCGTAAACCAGGCTCCAGGGTTCTTCGACACCTACGGATTTGAGTATGGCAACAATATGATCTCGAGAGAGCAAACTCAATTCGCGGACATATATCGTCGAGAGGTGTAATTTGACTTTTACTTCCGCCTCCTTACTCGGCCAACAATTGGCAAAGATAGCAAATCCAAGACCTGTTTGATCTCGTATCTGCTTTAGATCAAGTAGTAAATCAGAATGTACATGAGCATCATCGACCATCAGAATAGAAGGCTTGAGTGCAGTGATAGCCATCTCCAGTTGGCGGCGACTGTTACCTACAACAAACAATGAATTGTAGTCATCAACCAATTTTCGAAAAAGGAAGCTCTTCCCCGACCCCGGCTGACCCACTAGAAGACAATCTTGCCTGCGTTCCGCTCGCCATATCAGCCACTTGAGGTCATCTTCGCGCCCAACGATAGGTAAATCTATGAGTGGACGTTTTGTCTTCGGATAGATCGATAGAACAGACTGGTAATGTAGAATTTGCAAGAGATGATTGATTCGGCTAGTGACATCATCGTATTGTTCATCACGTTTCTGATCGGCTTTGCTCAGCAAATCAGTTATCGTTGCGGTTAAACCCCTAATGTCCTCATGTATAAGGTTGGCTCCTGTAAATGCATGCACTATTTCAACAGCAAGTGATCCCTCCTTCTCGTGGGCAATTTGTTGGATTATTTGTAGGCAAGCACTGGTAAACTTTCCTGCAAACTCATGGACAAATTGGGGGTTGTTCAGGGCTTCTTGTATATTGCTCTTGCTGAAGATGTTTTCCAGCTCTCTATAGATTTCTTCAGGATCAATATCGCCACCACTTGTAAGACGGTCTAATAGTATCCCAATTGCCTCTATGCCCAATCCACCAAAAAAGAAGCTCAGCGTAGGCGGTAATGTACTTGGGTCGATATTGGTTACGGCAACAGCAGCTGCACCCAACGCAGCAGTATGTAGAACCGCTTTTGAACTGAAGCGGATGGCACTGCGCGGTATTGCCTTCAGTGCGGTAACCAGTGCTTTTTGTCTATTCGAATGTGCGTGTGGAGTCATTTCAACTCAGTCGATGTACCACAATGCTGATACAAATTTACCGATGTATGATCCCGAGTATACTGCAAAACGCCATTGCCCCGAATTGGCTGGTTTTGCGTCACAGCCAGGACGTTGAGTGCAGGCTCAGGCATAGGCGGCGTCGAGCAACCGTGCAGCGCGTTTCATGTGCTTGCGGAAGGTCGATGGCTTGCGACCATGTGCTTCCGCCGCAGCGGTGTAGCTTTTGCCGTCGATTTGCGCCTGGATAGCGGCACCGATGCAGGGCGTATCCTGGTAAGCTACCACCAGCGCCTCAGCCGGTGAGGTGTGGCCGCGCTGGTATTGCTCGCGCCACGAGCGATAGGCTGGGCAGCGGCGTTCAATTGCTGGCACGATAGGCTCATCGCAAGCCGGTGGCGGATAGTTGTGCTGTTCCAGAAAGACCTGGGCGAACTCGTAGCGCAGATCCGCCTGCACCGGCAGGACGAAGCGTTGATACCAGCGCCAGCTATCCATGTCCGCAAGTGCGGCTGCGTCCTTGCGTGAGACCTCGGTCGTCAGGAAGTAGAGCGCGACCAGATGCTTGAAGGACTGCGCGTACCTGGCAGCCAGTTTGTTCATGATTCGTTCCATGTCAGCGCGCATATCGACGTGAGTCGCCCAGGCGGCCCATGTTTCGCTGCGGTTGTGTTCCAAGCCGGTGATGGCGTACTCATCGCCGTTGCCGCGCCACTCGGCTGCGACTAGCGGTTCCAGGCGATCATAGCGCCCTTCCTGATCCCGGATGGTCGAAATCTTGCAACGCGCCAGAATGAAAAACACCGTCTGGCGACGGGTTTTCTCGATGAGAAAGTCGGGCTGGGCTGCGAGCTGCTCCCACAGCGACATCATCCCAATTTGGAGGCACTCCTCCAGTTGATGCGGCTGGATGCCATTGCGCTTCATAACGTTGGTCGCGTAGGGTGCGAGGTCGGCGTAAAGCTGCTCGAACGTGATTTCACCTGCCCAGGAAGTCGGATAGACGGCTACCTGCAACTGAGATTGAGACGCAGACATGATGAGAATCTCCCACCGTGCTGGATGCGCCAGCGCGCTGAGCACAACCGCTCAGGCACGCCGGGCCAGCGCAGGGGAGGAACCTGTCAAACAGGCCCGTCAGCGGGCCAGGCGGGTGGTTCGGTGGTACTGCCCGCAGGGTAGTGCCAGCGTACCGCCTGCCGGTGTTTGATAGGCGGGGCCACGCGCTGTACGATCACCGTGTGGCGGTTGTGGGAGGACATTCGAACTATGCAGTAGGTCGAACGATAAACATCTCGACATTAGGTATAAAATAGGAAGAAGTTGCCGATGCGAGTCGTCTCTAGACGGCAAGCCCCGACGAGTCATTTGTTTTTCGACCCGAAGTGAAAGTTCCTAATCTTTCACAAATGGCATCGACTCAACAAAGAGAGCATCTCCGTTATTGGGATGCTCTCTTTTCGTGCTGCTCGGACCGGACTACCGCACCGGGAACCTACCCAAGGCGTAGTCCGGTGGGGGTTCGTCTGCCAATTCGGCGCACCCGGCGATAGCGCTCCAGATTTCCTCACGATCCAGCGTGCGGTCTTGCGGGGTGACAACTTGACCCAGGTTCAGCACCTGCGTGTGACCGGGTTCGGCAGCGGTGGTATCCGGCAGAGTCCCTTCCAGGCTGGCGTTCTCCTCCGAAGGTGCGCCCTGCGGATACAGGTCGCGGTTCGGGTCATTCGTCAACTGGGTGGTGTCGTCCACCACCACCAACGCCGGAGCCGTCAGCGGCAGGGCATTCGCCTGGAAGATGTCTGGGTTGCCGGGTTCATCCGAGGTGAAGATCACCTGCGTGCCGCCGCACAACCAGGTCGGGGCGTAGTCATCGATCTCGTTCTCGGTCAGCTTGCGGGTTTGACCCGTGCCGACGCCGTAGACGTAGATGTCCAGGTCGCCGTCGGCGTCCGATTGGTAGGCAATCAGGCCGTCATCCGGCGACCAGACAGCGTTGGCAGCACGGCTGCTGCGGTCACTGATGGCGGTGCGCGCACTGCCATCGGCATTCATCAGGCTGATGACCGTACCATCCGGGTTGACCGAGCGGAACACGATGCGCTCCCCGTTGTTGGCGTAGGCACCATCCATGTCATCGCTGCTGCCGTCACTGAGCAGGCGCAGCGTAGCCGTCTGCAAGTTGAGTTCATACAGTTGCCATCGTCCGCTGCGGTTGCTCTGGAAGACCACCCGCGTGCCATCCGGCGACCAGAAGGCGTTCAGGTCATCCGCCGGGTTATTGGTCAGGCGGGTTTCGACGCCCGTCCGCAAATCCAGCAGGTACAACTCCCAGTTGCCGTCGCGGGTCGATTCGTACACCAGATGATCGGTCGGCCCCCAGACCGGGTCGGTATCGACCGCAAGCGTGTTGGTGGTGACGCGGCGGGTGCGGGGGATGTCATCATCGGTCACGTTGGTCGGCGTGACATAGATTTCCCAGTTGCCGTCCCGGTTGCTGGCGAAGGCCATCCAGTTTCCATCCGGCGATTGACTGGGTTCGACATCATCAGCGCGGTTCTGGGTCAAGTTTTGGTCGGCATCGGTCGGCAGGAGAGTCCCACCCACCAGCCGGAAAATTTCCCAGTCGCCGGTCTGGTCGCTGTGGTAGATCTGGACATCCGGGCAGCCGATGCTGCAGACGGCTTCCGATGCCACCACGTTGAGGGCGTCAGCCTCCACCGCCACGCCTTCCAGCGTGGTCAAACCCAGTAGATTGATGATCCGGGTGCCAGCGGCCAGGCCAGCCGCGACCCGCGTCTCGATCAGGATGCTGGTGGTTTCCCCACGCAGCAGCTTGTCGATGGTGCAAGTGACGGTTTGACCGTTGGCAGTACAAGTCCCCTTCGCCGGTGTAGCCGAGACGTAGGTGAGTTCAGGCGGCAGCACATCCGTGATGACCACCTGGAAGGCGTCGATGGGCGGCTCGCCAGTGTTGGTGACGGTGATGGTGTAGGTGAGTAAGCCACCGGCCCGCACCGATTGCGGGTTGCCGACTTTGGTCACTTCGATGGTTGGCTCATCGACCGTCAGGATGTCGCTGGCACTGTCGTTGTACTGACGGGCTTCGCTCTCATCCGGATGACCAACCGGGATGGATTGATACGTCACCGTCGCCGTGTTGGGGATGTCCTGCGGGATCGGCTCCAGCGCGGCGTCGATGGTCAGTTCAACCGTGACGACGATGCGCTCGCCAATGCCCAGGTCGTTGAAGTCCAACTGCACGATCCCACCGCAGCCGCTGGTGGAGGTGTTGGTGAAGGTCGTTCCCGGCGCACCGGAGAGATCCACCGTGATGGTATCCAGGCACAGGCCGGGGTTCAGCGGATCACGCAGGGCCGCCTTGTAGGCGATAGACGTGCCGCTGTTGACCAGATCGAGAGTCATGAACAGCTTGTGCCCGCGCCCTTCGATGCGGGGGTTGAAGGTCTTGGTCAGGTTGATGCGCGGCTCGACAATATCGACATCGGCTTCCGCCCGGCGGCGGTTGGGGCCGTAGTCGATGATGGCCTCGTTGGTCACGGTTGTTCCGCCACGGTTGAGCAACTCATTATCGTAGACGCGGGCTTCCACTTCGACCACCACCACATCGCGGGCGTCGTCCACGCCGTCGATGACGTTGGTGGCATCGCCAAAGCTGAAGACCACCCGGTCATTAAAGGCATCGGCTGTGTAGTTGCTGTTGGAGACGGTACCCGGATCGCCCACCGCCAGCGCAGAGACGCCCAGGTTGCCGCCGATGCTCACCACCCGGCTGCTGACGACGATCATGCCGTCGGGCAGGTTATCGGTGATGGTGAAGTTGGTGGTCGTCCCTTCCGGCAGATAGGCTTCGATGTGGAAGGTCACGCGCTCGCCGATGGTCGCATCCGGAGCGCTGGTCAACTGGCTGTCGCCAGTGTCATCCAGCGAGGTATCCACCACCGTCTTCGAGTAACGATAGATGTCATCATTGACGCGGACGGTGTGCGTATCGTCGTCTGTACCGGGGCGGCCACCCGGCCCGGCGGCACTATCGTAGTTGAGCGTGGCGGTGTTGACGAACGACACCGGCGGCATGATCGACACATCGATCTGCGCCTGATAGTTGATGGTGATGCTATCACCGGGGTTGAGGACACCCAGTTCGACCCGCAGCGTGGTATCCCCGGCATTGTTGCCCAGCACGACCATACCAGGGGTGGCGGTGACGCTGCCGACCACCAGGTTGAGATCTGGCAGCATCGGGTCGGTAATCACGATGTCGTAGGCCGGGCTGTTGGAAGCGCCGTCATGCTCCACCACGATGGTGTACTCGATGATGTCGCCGGGCCGCCCGGTGACGACCAGCGCCGACTTGTCGATGTTGAGTTCCGGCTCGACTACTTCGACGACTTCGGTATCAGTGACGGTACCGGTGCCGTAGTCGAGGGTGGCAGTATTGGTCAACTGGTCGCCATTTTGGTTGGCAGCATTTTCATCGACTCGCGCCACCACTTCGAGGACGATCTGGTCGCCCGCGTTATCGACGCCATCCGGCGCGTTCCGAACCGTGCCCAGGTTGAAGACCACTCGGTCAGGCTGACCATCGGCGAAGTTCGCGTCGCTCAGGACGCCCGCTTGACCGACTGTCAGCCCAGTGGTGGTGATATTGGCACCCAGGCTGAAGACCTGCGAACTCACCACCGTCATCACGTTTGGCAGGTTATCGGTCAGGGTGAGCGGCGCGGTGCCTTCCGGCATGGTGATGGTCATGTGGTAGGTGACAGTCTCACCGATGTTCACATCCACAATGACCGGGTTATGCTGGCCCGAACCCGTCTCCGTCAGGGAGGTTGCGACGATAGACTTCTCCATCGTCGGCGGGATGGTGGTGACGACCGCATTGGCGGTATCGGTGTAGGTGCGTTCGTTGGGGCTGCCACCGGGCAGGGTTGACCACGCCAGCGTGGCGGTGTTGGTCAGGCTTGCGGCTGGCCCAACCGTCGGGTCAATCGAGACCTCGAAGGTGAAGGTATAGGTAGCACCCAGCGGCAGGTTCGCCCAGCTAAAGATGATATTGGGCGAGCTATTGGTGACGGTCGGGGCGGGCCCACTCACCGGCACCACATTCCCCACGTAGGTCATGTGCGCGGGCAGCAGATCGTTGATGCTCACATCCTGGGCATCAGCGGTCGAAGCTGCCAGATGCGTCACCGAGAAGGTGTAGGTTACGATGTCACCAGCGTCCAGGCCGATATTCGGCGTAGCGCCCTTGGTGATATCCAGCAGGGGTTCGACCACTTCGACCGTTTCGGTATCGGTCAGGGTGCCAGGGTCCCAGTCGAGGGTCGCGGTGTTGATCTTGTCCGCGCCGGTGGTGCCGTTGTTGCCCACCACATTGGCGACCCGTGCCACCACCCAGATCACCAGATCATCATCGGCATTGACGGCGTTATCCCCGGCATTGACGACGTTACCCAGCGTCAGCGTCATCACCTGACCAGCGAGGGTCGGTGCCGGGAAGCCGCTGGTGATGGTGACATTTGCGCCGTTGGTCGGTGCCAGTTGGGTGCTGACAAAGATCAGGCCAGCGGGCAGCGTATCAGTGATGGTGATCGGCGTCGTGCCTTCTTGCAGGCGGGCACGCAGTTCATAGGTGACCGTCTCACCGATGGTCAGGTCAGTCAGGGCCGCCCCGTGCTGACCCACGCCGGTGAAGGCTTGCGAGCTATCCACCACCGCCTTGGTGAAGGAGAGCGGCGCAACGTTGGTATCAATGACCGCAGTATCGCTATCGTTGTAGACGCGCTCGTTGCCATCGTTGGTATCCGGCGTCCCATCATCCAGCGAGGAGTAGCGCAGGCTGGCGGTATTGGTCAGCGTGATTCCGTTCGTGACTGTGTTGGCGAGCGTCGCCGTGTAGATGATGGTACAGGTAGCTGCCAGTGGGAGGTCGTCAAAGCGGTAGACAACCGTGCCCGGCAAGCCAGTGATGTCGGCTGACCACCCCGCCCGCTCATCGCAGGTGGAGGCCGCCGCTGTCACCGAACCGTAGGTGATGCCTGCCGGGATGACATCGGTGATCCGCAGGTCGAAGGCATCGGCGGTGGAGGTGCCGGTGTGGGTGACGACCAGCGTGTAGGTGACAGTATCACCTGCGTTCAGCCCAGTGGTCGGGTTGGCGCTCTTGTCGATGTTCAGGTTCGGTTCGACGATTTCGACCGTCTCAGTATCGGTCAGGGTGCCGCCGCCCCAGTTCAGTGTGGCGGTGTTCATCTTGTCCGCGCCGGTGGTGCCGTTGTTGGCAACGACGTTGCTAGCGCGTGCCACCACCCAGATGACCAGATCATCATCGGTGTTCGCTACGTTATCAGCAGCGTTGACCACATTGCCAAGCGCCAGCGTCATCAACTGACCGGCGAGGGTCGGGGCGGGGAAGCCGCTGGTGATGGTGACGTTCGCGCCGTTGGTCGGTGCCAGTTGCGTGCTGACGAAGATCAGGCCAGCGGGCAGCGTATCAGTGATCGTGACCGGCACGGTGCCTTCCTGCAGGCGGGCCCGCAGTTCATAGGTCACGGTCTCGCCAATGGTCAGGTCAGTCAGGGCTACCCCGTGTTGACCCGCGCCGGTGTAAGTCTCCGAGGTATCGAACACCGTCTTGGTGAAGGAGATCGGAGCCAGATTGGTCGTCACCGAGGCCGGGTCACTATCGTTGTAGACGCGCTCGTTCGGGTCGTTGGTATCCGGCGTACCATCATCCAGCGAGGAGTAACGCAGGCTGGCGGTATTGGTCAGGGTCTGCGCGTTCGTGACCGTATTGGCGAGAGTCGCCGTGTAGACGATGGTGCAGGTCGCACCCAACGGGAGGTCATCAAAGCGGTAGATGACCGTGCCGGGCAAACCGCTGACATCCGCCGACCACCCCGCCCGATCATCGCAGGTCGAGGTGGCTGCCGTCACCGAGCCGTAGATCAGGCCGGTCGGCAGCACATCGGGGATTCGCAGGTCGAAGGCATCGGCGGTTGAGGTGCCGGTGTGGGTGATGACCAACGTGTAGGTGACAGTATCGCCCGCGTTCAGCCCAGTGATCGGGCTGGCGCTCTTGTCGATGTTCAGGTTCGGCTCGACGATTTCGACCGTCTCAGTATCGCTGAGGGTGCCGCCGCCCCAGTTCAGTGTGGCGGTGTTCATCTTGTCCGCGCCGGTGGTGCCGTTGTTGGCAACCACGTTGCTGACCCGCGCCACGATACGGATGACCAGCTCGTCAGCGCTGTCCGCCACATTATCAGCCACATTGACCACATTCCCCAGCGTCAGCGTCATCACCTGCCCGGCGAGGACGGGTGCCGGGAAGCCACCGACGATGGTGATATTGGTCGGGGTAGGCTGGTTCAGTGTGGCGCTGACGAAGGTCAGGCCAGCGGGCAGCGTATCAGTGATCGTGACCGGCACCGTGCCTTCCTGCAGGCGGGCGCGCAGCTCATAGGTCACAGTCTCGCCAATAGTCAGATCAGTCAGGGTCGCCCCGTGTTGACCCGCGCCGGTGTAAGTCTCCGAGGTATCGAACACCGTCTTGGTGAAGGAGATCGGAGCCAGATTGGTCGTCACCGAGGCCGGGTCACTATCGGTGTAGGTGCGCTCGTTCGGGTCGTTGGTATCCGGCGTACCGTCATCCAGCGAGGAGTAACCCATGCTGGCGGTGTTGGTCAGGGTCTGCGCGTTCGTGACCGTATTGGCAAGCGTCGCCGTGTAGACGATGGTACAGGTCGCGCCCAGCGGGAGGTCATCGAAGCGGTAGATGACCGTGCCGGGCAAACCGCTGACATCCGCTGACCACCCCGCCCGATCATCGCAGGTCGAGGTGGCTGCCGTCACCGAGCCGTAGATCAGGCCAGTCGGCAGCACATCGGGTATCCGCAGGTCGAAGGCATCGGCGGTCGAGCTGCCAGTGTGGGTGATAGCCAGCGTGTAGGTGATGACATCACCCGCGTTCACGTTGGTAGCCGGGCTGGCGGTCTTGTTGATGTTCAGGTTCGGCTCGACCACATCGGCTGCCGCGCTGGCATCCAGCGTATTGCCGCCGTCGTAGGTCAGGCGGGCGCGGTTGGTCAGCAGGTCGCCGTTGGCATTGGCAGCGATATTGCTGACCCGTGCCACCACCTCGACCACGATCTGGTCAGCCGCTGTGGGAACACCATCGGCGACGTTGGAGATCGGCGTGCCACCGACAAAGTTGAAGGTGATGACCTGCCCGGCGACCGTGCCGGTTGCACCCACTGCCAGCGCCGAGTTGCTGATGTTGGCACCAATGCTGACCACACGGGAACTGACGTAAGCCAGGGTGCCGGGGTCGCCCGCGCCGGTGCTGGGCAGAGTATCGACCAGACGCAGGGTGTTGCTGGTACCTTCCGGCACCACAATCGTCATCTGATAGGTGATGATTTCCCCGATGGTCAGGTCAGGCGCAGCCGTATGCTGGTCGGTCGTGCCCGCGCCGGGGAAGGTATAGCCTTCCGAGGTGCTGACAATATCCTTGTTGAACTCCGGCAGGATCACCGTTACGGTTGCCGGGTCACTGCTAGTGCCGGTACGCCCGCTGCCATCCGGCATACTGTTGGAGGTCTGGCTGGCGGTGTTGATCAGTGCCTGACCAGGGAAAACGCTGGGCAGCAACCGTGCGTGATACCGGATGGTGATGGTCCCATTGACCGCCAACGAGACGGCATCAACCTGGATGGTCGTATCCCCGGCAGTATTGCCGATGGTCACCGTGCCGAGGGTGGTAGTCACCGTGCCGTTGATGAGTTCAAGATCCGGCAGCAACGGGTCAGTGACGACGACGTTGTAGGCGTGGGCGGTGCCAGTGTTCTGAACCGTCACCGTATAGATGACGGTATCGCCTGCATCGGCCTGGGTGACATTGGCAGTCTTATTGATAATCAGACGCGGTTCGACAATATCGACCGTCGTGGTGCCGTTCTGGGCAACTACCACATCGTTGAAGTTGGTGTAGCGGATTTGTGCCGTATTGACGACGTTGGTGTCCTGAGTCGGCGGCAGGCCGCTGTTGGCAGCCACATCCACCACGCGGGCGACCACCTCAAAGACCATCGTATCTGCCGCTGTAACGACATCATCAAAGGCATTGGTCACATCACTGAGCGACCATTCTACCCGGTCGAGTATCGCATCGGCATCGGTATTGCTGGCGGTACCCGCCTGACCAACAGCCGGGGTCGCCGTGCTGAAGCTCAGGTTGCTGCCGATGCTGACGATCCGGCTGCTGACGTAACTCAGCACCGCCGCACCAGTCGGCAGGTTATCCCGCACGACGGCGTTACGAGTCAGGCCTTCGCGGAAAGTGATGGTGATCTGGTAGGTGACTTCCTCGCCGATGGTCAGGTCGGGGTCGGCATCCGCGCCATTGCCCGTATCCACCAGTGAGGTAGACGTGACGACCTTGGCAGCAGACGGATTGCCGACCGTCACAGTCGCCGGGTCAGTGGCCGTGTAGTTGTTGAGTTCACCCGGATCTGCCGGATTACCGGTGCGCTCCACGCCCAGCGAGTTATAGGTCGTGTTGGTCGGGCTACCGGGCAGGCTCGTCCAGGCGATATTGGCGGTATTGGTGATGACCTGGGCCGGTTGCACGTTCGCCACCAGCCGCGCCTGGAACTGGATGGTGCTGGTCTGGGCAGGGGCCTGGGTCAGGCTCGTCCAACTGGCGGTGATGGTGCCAGCAGTTTCGAGCAGGGTTCCCGGTATTGGGGCCACGCCTGCGGTATGAGTCAGCGAGCCAGCCACATAGGTCACTTGGGGCGGGATGACATCACTGAGTGTGACATTGTGGGCGGTGGCATTGCTGCCCGTTGCATGGCGGACAATGATGGTGAACGTCACCAGATCATTGGCATCCCGGTTGGTCGCCGGGGCGACGGTCTTGTCCACCTCCAGCGTCGGCTCGATCAAGCGGGTATCCGGCGCGCTGGCCGAGTCGGTCAGCCGCCCGCCTGCCGGATTATCCCAACCCAGCTCGGCGCTGTTGTTGCGGTCTTGTCCGCGCACATTGCCTGTCGTGTTCAGGACGACGGCGGTATAGACGATAGTGATCCGCGCCGTATCGCCGTTGCCGGTGCCACCATTGGTCAGGTTGCCGAAGTCCCAGGTGGCAGTGCTGCCGCCCGCCCCGATGACCGGGTTGGTGGGGTCGTTGCAGAAGTTGGCGGCGTTAATCGCCCCCAGGCTGCTGGTCAGGCCGCCGGTGACGGCAATACTGGTGCAATCGACAAAGGCCAGGCCAGCATCCAGCGTATCGACAATATTGACATTGTTCATCGCGCCGCCGGGGATGTCCACCGTCAGCGTGTAGGTGATGAGGTCCCCGATGGTCGCGGTCGCCGGGGTGCGGGTCTTGCCGATGTTCGGCACCGCAGGTACGAACTGGGCCACATCGGTGCGCGGCGGGAACGGTACCGTCGGCGGGTTGAGGTGGACACCGCCGGGCAGGGTATCGCTGAAGGAGGCGAAGACCACGCTGGCCCGGTTGATAACTGCTGCTGAAGACGCCGGGATATTCGGCACCACCGAGCAGGTGTAGGTGATGACGGCGGTCGCCTGGGCGGTCGTCACCCCGGTAGTGCCAGCGCCCGGCAAGGGGTTGGTGAGCGTGATCGAGGGGAACGTACCCGTGAACGGGAGGGTAGTACCCGACCCGTTACGGACGCTCGCCAGCGTACAGCCAGTCACCTGCGGCAACGCCGTTACATCGTCGGAGATGACCACGCCGTAAGCACGGGCGCTGCCCCGATTGTAGGCAGTGATGGTGTAGGTCAGCACATCGGAAGCGTCTACATCAATCAGGTTGTTATTGGGCGCACCGGGTATGGCGCAGGTCGCGCCCGCCACAGTCGTGCTGGAGCTGTTAGTGGTACCGGAAATGCCCTTACAGATTTGCACATCCGGCGCAGCCACATCCAAATAATCATCGGCATTGAGGGTGATGAGCGGGCTGCCATTGGAGTTCGTATACCTTGCCTGTGAACGATTCGAGAGGAACAACCCATCGGCAAACGGGCGGTCAATGATGGCTGCCGTCAGTTCGACAATGATGCGGCGTTCTTCGGTCACATTGGTTTCGACCGGCGCATTGATCGCCAACCGCACGGTATTGCCCACGTGGGTCACGGTGATGGTTGTGCCTGCCGGGAGGTTGGTGGCGTTCTCGCCGGAAGTATAGATGAAGCGCAGACCGCAGGCGCGGGTATAGGCCGTGAAAATCGGGTTGGGATCGTCATAGCTGCTGCAATAGCCGGTCGTGTTCGGCACATCAAAGGGTGTCGTCCGTCCGGTCGGGTCTGGCAGCGTGATCGTCCGTGCTTCGATACCAAAGTCCCCATCCTGCACGTTGAAGACCGGCAGCGGGAAGTTGTCATCCAGCACCAGGTTGCGGGTATCGCCGGAGGGCACCCGCAAATCCAGCCGGAAGGTGACGGGTTCACCGGGGACGAAACCGGCTCCTGCATCCACCGGCGTGCTGACCAGTTGTTTGGTCAGGCTGTTGGGGATGACGGTAACAGAAGCAGCGCTTTCATCACTAAAGGTTTGCCCGCCGGTGGTGACGAAGTTGGCGGTGATCGTATTGTTTAGGTCGTCATTGGCGCTGACGTAGCCGGTCAGGCTACCGCCCGCACGGTAGGTCTGGCGCACGGTGCCGGTATAGGTGATGCTGACCGTGCCTTCGCTGGCATACGGGCCGGGCAGCGCACCGGTCACATTGAAGAACAGCGTGCCGGTATCTGCGCCGTAGTTGATGGTGTAGTTGGCAACCGTGATCGGGACGTTCGTACCGAGCCCCGGCACCGTCACCCGCGCAGAATTGGGGTTGAAGTCAATGCCATCCGGGATGATGTCGGTGACGGTCAGGGTCTGAACGCCGATGTACTCGCTCAACTGGAAGGAGAGGGTGTACGTGACAATATCGCCCGGTACCACGACCGTGGGAGAGGCGCTCTTCTGGATTTCCAAGTTGCGGACATCCACATTATCGGTATCGGTCAGGGTCGGCTGCGGGCCGCTGGCGTGATTGTAGACAAAGCTGGCGGTGTTGGTTGCCGTGTAGTTCTCTGGCGCGGCGGTTTCGCTCAGGATGTCATTGATGAACCCGCGATAGCGCAAGCGCATGGTACAGGTCGATGTGGTAGACGGATTGACGATATTGGGGATGTTCACCCGCAGGGTGCCGCCGCCGGGCGGTGCCAACCGGGGCAAAGCCGTGATCGGGTTGCCGTCGAAAGTAGCGGTGATCGTACCCGTCCGGTTACAGGTGCCGCTGAACTGGACGGCATTCGCCAGCGTCGCCACCGGGAAAGTGTACGGGTAGAACTCAAAGGCCGGGTCGAGGACATCAGTGAAGCTGTTGGTGGTCAGGGTTTGACCGGCAGCCAACTCGATATCCAGGAAGTATTCATAGGGCCATTGCACCCCCGGCGGCACCGCGCAGGCCGGACCAGGCTGACCGGCAGCACCCACCGGCGGCGCAGGGTAGCAGCTTGGGATGACTTCACTTTCCGGCAGGCTGTTGCTCTTGTTGAACGTCACCAGAATCGGTGTGAATGAACCGACGTTATCCATCGAGCCAACATCATTCAGGTTGGAGATGGGGCCGTTGGCACCCGTCGGGGTATCGCCAAATTCATAACCGGGGAAGATCGTGATCGGCAGCGGCACACCGAAGGCCGCTGTCGGTGCACTCTGCATACACAGGCGGATGGGGATAGCCGGGCTGGTGCTTTCGACCGAACCAATCGGCAGGCGGACGGTAATCCACTGCTGACCGGCGATTCCCGGAATGGGGCGGCCTTCAATCGGGTCGTTGGCGGGCAGCAGGCCAGAACTCACCAGGAAGGGCGAGGCCATCAGGTTCATGCCCAGGTAGTCGATGCTGTTCAGGGTCAGGTTGGCATCCCGCACCAGCGTGATATACGGGCCATAGCCTTCATTGGTCCCGGCATTGGTGAAGTTCGGGGTGATGCAGAACTCTTCACCGGCAAAGTCGGTCAGTTCCGGCACGCCGTTAATCAATGGGATGGGGCCATTCGGGGCAGGCGGCGCAGCCATAATCGTCGTGCCTGCCAGCCGGATCGTAGCAGTGGCGGCATCGCCCGTCTCATTGATGCGAACCGTATTGTTGATGCTGCCAGCCCGCGGGCTAGTCAGCACCGTCGTGATAATCGTGAAGTCCTGGCGCTCACCCGGCAAGAGGCTGGGGATCGTCACCAGCACCTGCTGCCCGTTGACGGTGTAGCTGCTGCCGGGGGCTACCTGCACCTCGTCAATCCGCAATTCCGGGCGGACGTTATCCACCACCACGACATTGGTTCCGGCAGCACCACCGTTGTTGGTGACAGTCGTCAACCAGTGCAGTTGTTCACCCGGCAGGCCGATGCTGCCCGCGGGCAGGTAGCCGAGTTTGCTCAAAGCCGGGTCGAAGACGTTGATGTCCGGCGTGGGCGAGGGTTCAGGGGTTACTGTCACCTCCACCACATCACCCTGCTTGACCTCGATGGTCGCCGTCAGCACCCGTTCAACCCCGTTGCTGTCTGCAACGATCAGGCTGACGGTGTAGATGCCCTCTGCCGGGTAGGTGTGGCAGGGTGCATCCTCAGTGCTGGTGCTGCCATCGCCAAATTCCCAGCGCACCAACGCAAAGCCCTCGTCAATGCTGCTGCTGAAGCACACGTTGAGATCCGTGACCGAGACCACCCGGAAGGAGGCCCCGCCGCTGGAGGGGTCATACACGCGCACGGTATTGCTGGCGGTGGCGCTCATGCCATCGCTGTTGGTCACGCGCAGTTGCACGGTGTATTGACCGGCGCTGCTGTAGGTGTGGCAGGGGTTTTGATCACTGCTGCTGGCCCCATCACCGAAATCCCAGGCCCAGCCGGTGATGCTCTCGCCCTCGCTGTGGTCAGTGAAGCAGACTTCAACCGGCGCGATGCCGTTCCAGGTGGAGGCACCAAAAGCCGCTCGCAGGCTGAGGGGTTGGCGAACCTGAACCACCACACTGCTGGAGACCGACCCCACCGGGCCGCTGCCGGTCACGGTGACGATGTATTCACCCGGTTGATCGAATTGGAACGAGACATTCTGCGAGAAGGCGCGGGAGCCATCCGGGAAAACCCACTCATACCGGTTGATGCTGGTGCCGCTCGCGCTGAAGCTCACGCCCAGCGGCGCGACCCCGCTGGTGGGGTTCGCCGAGGCGGTGATGGTCGCCGGATCAAAGACATTGATGGCCCGGTTGCGGGTATCGGTGCTACCGCCCTCGCCGGATACCGTCAGCCGGATGCTGTAGCTACCAGCCGCCGCGTAGGTGTGGCAGGGATTTTGATCGGTGCTGGAGTCACCATCGCCAAAAGCCCACGCCCAGGAGATCACCGGCCCGCGTGAACGATCCCGGAAGCAGATTTCGCTCCCGGCGGCGATATTCCGCACACCGGTGAAATCCGCAATGACCGAATTGGAAGGATACACCGTGACCCGGCGCTCTGCCTGGCAATTCCGCCCGTCGGCAGTCGTACCCACCAGACGGATAGTATAAACACCCTCGGCTGCGAAGGTCGTAGCCAGGTCGGTACTGGTAGCGGTCTCTTCCCCGTTGATGCTCCACACAAAACCGGTGAAGCTGCCGGGGGTGACGCGGGAGGTGTTCCTGAAAGTGACTTCTTGCGCGGCGAACGTCCGGCCCGGCGCATCGAAGGAACAGGTCAACACCTGTTCTGCCGCCACCGTAATGGTCGTAGTCGCCTGATCCGAACCACCCGGCCCGGTCACCGTCAACGTGACGGTGTATACGCCCGCCGTGCTGTACTGGTGGGAGGGCTGCTGCTCCGCGCTGGTGCTACCATCGCCAAAATCCCAGGCCCAGGTGCGGATGATGCCGCTGCTCTGGTCGGTGAATCGAACCGTGCCGCCCGGCGGCACGCTGCTGCGATCTACCGAGAAAACAGCCTCCGGCGCTTGAGTCTGCGCCTGGACGACGACGGTAGCCGAAGCGGTCGAAGTTTCCCCGCCTTCACCGGCAACGCTCAAGGTCACGCTGTATTGACCGAGTGCCGGGTAGCTGTGGCAGGGGCTGTGTTCGGTGCTGCTGCTGCTATCACCGAAATCCCAGTTTTGGGATACAACCGGCCCGCTGCTGGTGTTGGAGAAGCAGACTTCCAGCGCACCAGTCTGCTGATGGCTGAAGCGGGCTTCAACCGTCTGCCGGGGTTGAAAGACCACGATCTGCTGGCTGGCGGTCCCGCTACCGCCCTTGCCCAGTGCGGTCAGGCTGGCGCTGTAGGTGCCAGGTGAGTTATAGGTGTGGCTGTGCGGCCCTGGCCCGGTCGCGGTCGTGCCATCGCCAAAATCCCAGCGCCAGTCGCTGAAGGTCGTCCCGCTGCTGGCATCGCTGAACGTGACCACCAACGGCGCATCGCCAGTGGAGGGGCTGGCGCTAAAGGCCACCGTGATCACCGGGCTGGTCGCGGAAGGTGGAGGTGTGGAGGTAGCGGTCGCTTCCTCGGTCGGCTCTACCGTTGGTTCGGTAGTGACTTCCTCAGTCGGTACAACCGTGACTTCTTCAGTCGGCGCAGCCGTCGCTTCTTCGGTGGGCACGGCTGGCGCTTCCTCAGTCGGCGCGACAGTGACATCGTCAGTCGGTACTGGAACCGGTGGTGTGGTTGGTGTAGGAAAGGTATCCTGGGCGGACACGATGTTCACAGGGTCGATGAATGTTACTGATAGCAATAATACGGATATTGCCATGAACATCAAAGTAATTGAGTGCCGTGTTTTCATTTCTCTCTCCAGACAAGTGATTTCATATGAACAACGCAAATCGCTGTCGATTTGAAGCGATTTATCTTTCCCTTTCTAAACAATACAATAGAATTTGAGAGCGGAGAATAAAGACCATCAAGGTCGGAGGATAGATTTCTACTGGTCAGATGGCTAGGTTTTGCGGATAGCCAAGGTGTGCATCCTAAACTGAGTCATGAGGTAGTTGTACAATTATTCGGAGATAAGCCTGTCGTATTTGGGTTAGGATTGGGCGAAGTATCAAACGTTGGTCATCCAGTCAGTCAAATTGAAGTGCATCACTATCTGAATATGCTTGAATCGGTATGGTCTACCCCCGATTCAGTGGAGGAAAAGAGGTGAGAATTTCGTAGACTGAATACAGGAGGCAAGACCATGGGTAAAAAACCAGTTGTCCAGAATGAGGAATTCCGTCGCCAAACGGTGGAGCTGCTTGAAACGAGCGGCAAATCGGTATCGTAGCTGGCACGCGAACTAGGATCTGCTGGAGGAAGTCTCACCGTTTGTGCAGACGGTGGTCAATCAACCGGGCTGGGTTTCTGGCAGCAGTCTGGTGCTGGTGATCCGAAACATCGCCAGTGGGCAGTGGTCGCGCAAGTATCTGGTCAGTGCGGATACGGATACTGCCCACGCACCACGCCTGGTCATCACCTATGTGATGGGCGGCAGCTAATCGGGTAGCCAGGGGTAGTCGCACTCGGCGGCTGCCCCTCTATCACCGCGTCACCGTTGTCTCCGGGCGAATAGCTCACACTCACAAGTTGATAACACCCAGGACTGTTTGAACTTTCACATAATCGCGCAAACAGGCCAGAAGTATGTGCCAGCGGTGCCAACGGTGCCACTTCGTCGGATAAGTCAGGGTCTCTGTCACCGCAGTCACCGCTAACTCCGTTGAATCTCAAGCTGTTCCTGCGCCTTCAGCAACCCCGTCACCGTTGGCTCCGTCGTCACCGCCCAGCAAACTGGCTTTCATGCGCCAGACGCGCACCCGTCCGCCTCGTACCCGGATTTGTGTAGTCAGATGGTTCTCGCTGCCGCCGGGGATCAACCAGCCCTCCTCCTTGAGTTGCGAGCCGATGGCCGCCACCGTGAACTTGAGATCGGTGATCCGTTCGACTGCCCGATAACTGACTTCGGGCAGCAGATACACCATCCGTTCATCACGGTAGCCGACAATCGCGATTCCAGGTCGAGGTTCGTCCGGGTTACGCAGATCGGTCAGTACCGCCTCGCCGCTGGCAAGGAGTTGCTCCAACCCCCGGATGAACACCTGCCCCGCTCGCTCGCTCTGCACCGCCTGAATAGTGTCCAGCAGGCAGTCCTGCCAGGACGGCAACCCGTCATCGGCATCCATCTCGCGCAGATAGCGGGCCAACAGGCGATAGATCGTCGCCAGCACTGCCCAATTCTGGATCATGCGTCCGCTGTTGGCTTGCTTACCCACCTGACTATTCAACCGGGCGCGATAGCCACTCACACTATTCTCAAAGCCATCCGCCAGTGATTTCTGGAGCATCCCGGCATCGGCTTGTGCTGCAATCCAGCGGGCGAAGGCTGCGGTGAAAACAGGAAGTGCATGGCGCAATCCATCCAGCGTTCGTAACGCCTTGCCACCCGGATCACGTTGTTCCCAGGGTGGGACTTCCAGCACCAGCATCCGCGCCAGTACCGAGGCTTCGCCCTCGATGGTGGTTTCGCCGGTCGAGAGCAGCAATCCCCGGCAGGGCTTTTCCTGGCGCAAGCGTACTTCACGAGTCAACCGCCCGCGTCCCATCCCGCGAGAGTAACTTTGCAAAAACCGGGTGAAGGTGCGCTCATCGGCATAACAACTCTTGTAGTCATCCACCCAGAAAAGGGCATCGGCCAGGCTGTAACCCAGCAGTTCCACCGTGTTGACCGTGTCGCCCCACTGGTCGTAGATG